>Ga0209647_1001528_pt1 | contig 19478 bp, 17 predicted proteins | sample GraSoi_2013_60cm_FD_185827 | JGI IMG/M metagenome (GOLD analysis project Ga0209647, IMG submission 185827) | Grasslands soil microbial communities from the Angelo Coastal Reserve, California, USA - Sample 9_17_2013_60cm (SPAdes) (version 2) | ecosystem: Environmental > Terrestrial > Soil >... | reverse complement strand
GTCGCAATCCATCTAATTCCGGCACGATGATTCTCTAACACGGTGGTCTGCTCCTATTTCAGAAACGTTGGTCGCTGCGACGATTATTTACGACGGCGAATGATAGAGTCCCTCGGTCAATTGCATTCCGCGATCGAGAAGCTCGTGGTCCGCAACTCCTTGTCGCGCCCAGCCTTTGAGTACCTCGTCGATTCCATAACCCTCTTTGCGACCAAACTTGCCATCGGCCAAGTCCGCGTCGTGAATAATCTCGGAAATAACCTTCACCTTGCGGTCGCGAATCCTGAAATCATGTTGCAGGGTCTCGAAAGTGCAGTTGTCACCGCGGTGTCCGAAACCGCCTTCGAACATGTCAAAAGGCACCGCTGAAGGTGGTACCTGTCCTTCAGGCGCAAAGGTAAATCGTGCCTTGGAATCGATAAAGCGCTGAATCAGCCATGCGGACGCAGAGCGATCCACTCCAGGCCGCGGCCTCGTCACCCAAATCCTGCTCTTGTAATCCTTCGGATCAATCTGTGCGCTCTCCGGCATCCGCTTAGCCACGCGCGCTTCATCCGCCCGCACGAAGAGCTCTCCTGCCCGTTTTTGCAACGGGCTGTCGAAGAAATCGATCTCGACAATTTCCTGGAATCGGCTCCGCAATCGGCTTAGACGACCAATGGCCCGCTTTTGGGCCGGCAATGAAGAAAATTGTTCAAGTTCGCGAATCAACTCCTGATAGTCACGCGCGCGCGCCTCCGCGAAGCGCCCAATCAATTGGGGAGTCGAGATGTTGTCGATCGCCTGCACATGAACGATGGAAGCATCGCCGCCGTACTTACGAATGGCCGTAGCCAGCCACTGAAAGCGTTCTTCATTCACGGCATTGCTGGGCAGGAGGTAACCAGAGTTTCCAAGCGGCACGGTTCCGTAGCGCTGCAATTTCCGCCACACCTCCACGCGTTGGCTGGCCCGCTTGGTGGGCAACGTAAACGTCAGCAGGAGCCAAGCCTGGCCCGACTGTTTGCGTACTTTCATTTCTCTCTGATGTTAGAACTATAACAAAGGTTATGTCAATTTTTCGAAGATGGTCGAGAAGGCTTGGGGAGTCGTGGGTTGAGCGCTAGATCAGCGTTCGTGTCACTGCGTCGCCCGCAATTGGCAAACAGATTCGAAAGCAGCAACCATCTCCGTTTTTGCTGGATAGGGATATCTCACCGCCATGAGCTTCGATTGCCCAACGAGTTATGGACAGCCCCAGGCCGGCGCCGCCCCACTCGCGGGTGCGCGCTTTATCAACTCGATAGAATCGGTCGAAGATGTAAGGCTGGTGTTCATCCGGAATTCCTGGCCCTCGATCAATGACATCAAGGCATGCCTTCTTGCCCTCACCCGCATGTACGCGAATGAGAATGCGGCTCTCGATGGGCGAATATTTAATTGCATTGTCCAGCAGATTGACGATGGCCTGACGAAGAATCAAGCGGTCGGCGGAAACAACGAGTTCACCGTCCCCTTCGACGTCTATCTTCTGCCGTTTCTCTTCCGCCAAAACTTCGAGTGTGGAAGCCGCCTCTTCGGCCAGGGAAAGGAGCGAAGTGTCAGCGCGATGAAGCTGCACGTGACTAGCATCCGCACGAGAAAGAACCAGCAAGCTCTCAACGAGGCGCGTTAAGCGGTCCACTTCTTCCAACATGCTTCCAATCACATCTCGGTATTCCGCTGGACCCTTCGGCTCCTGAAGCGCGACCTCACCGACGCTCCGGATAGCGGTCAGGGGGGTGCGCAATTCATGGGATGCGTCTGCGGTGAAGCGGCGCAACTGCTCGAAGGCTCCTTCGAGTCGCCCGAGCATGGCGTTCAATACCGCTCCAAGTCTTCCCAGTTCATCGTCTCGATTCTTGATTGAGAGCCGGGTTCCCAAATCCTCAGCGGATATTTTTTGAGTTTCGCGCGTCATTGCATCGATCGGAGCCAGGGCTTTGCGAGCGAGGGCGTAGCCTCCGAATCCGGCAAGCAATACTCCCAGAGGGAGTCCAATGAGCAAGACGGTGGCGAACTCACGAAGCTCTCGCCACATTTTTTCTTCGTTGTGGGCGACCCGCAAAATGACAGTGCGGTCGCCAAGATGGTGCGGGCTGCTTGCGAACCTTACTCGCAATCCACTCGGAAGACGTTCCGAGACCGGGGCGACGTCTTCCCTTGCCGCCTCCGGCGAGGGTGGTCCTTCGAGTGCCTGCCCCTCGAGTTGAGGAGTGCGATAAAGGACCTTGCCTTCCGGCGACCAAATCTCGACGAATCGATCCAGGCCGGGATCATCCTCGTCGCCGTGGTGCAGTCGTAGAGTTAAGGTTCCGTCTGGTTCCGCTGCGATTTGCCCTTCAACCGTTTCCATGTCCTCCAGAAGGTTATGATCGATTTGCTCCCGCATGTTCAGAAAGAGGAAAAACAGAGATGCGGCTCCGTACGCGAAAAGCAAACCAGCCAACACACCCACGTACCAAAGCGTGAGTCGGGACCGGACATTGCTAGGGGACAGTTTCATGACTCTTCCCGCAACACAAACCCAACGCCTCGCACGGTATGAATCAGCTTGGGGTCAAAGGGCTCATCCACTTTCCGGCGAAGACGGTTGATGTGAACGTCGATGACGTTATCGATTGGCGTTGCGCGCGTTTCCTTCCAGACATCCCGCGCCAACATCTCCCGTGAAACGAGCTGTTCTCTATGCCGAAGCAAATACTCGAGGAGCTCGAATTCCCGAGCCGTCAACTCCAGGGAACGTCCGCTTCTTCGCGCCTTGCGGCTTGTCACATCCATTTCCAAATCGGCAAGCCGCAGCGGAACAGCCTGTTCGCTTCGCCCGCGTCTGAGGAGGGCTCGAACGCGCGCCAAAAGCTCCGGGAAGGCAAAGGGTTTAACCAGGTAATCGTCACCACCCTCGTCGAGTCCCCGCACACGATCTTCGACTGCATCTCGAGCGGTCAGGATGAGAACCGGCGTCTGCAATCCACGTTTTCTCAGTGTGGACAGCACCTGCAAACCATCACGTCCCGGAAGCATCAGATCCAAAATGACGAGGTCGAATTGCTCTGCATTTACAAGAAAGAATCCTTCCTCTCCGGTAGGTGCAACGACAACTTCATATTTCGCGCGTTCTAATCCCTCCCGGAGGGCTTGAGCCACTTTCGCTTCATCTTCCACGACAAGGATACGCAACCGGCCTTTTCCTTCATGCATTGTAGTCGGGTCTTCTCTGTTCAATCCTGCACGGTATAGATGCATAGCTTACCGAAATCTCGGTTCACCAGATCAACTTCAGCGCAAACTGAATCTGGCGAGACGGTGTCTGTGTGGACGTGATCAGTCCGGCGTTGCCAATGGGACTTCCCGAAGAATCAAAGATATTCCGATTATCGAGGGGCGGGGAGAAATTCGTGTGATTTACAACATTAAAGAATTCGGCGCGGAACTGCACGTTGAACGTGTCAGAGATTCTTTTGATGCGATTGTTTTTGAATAAGGAGAAATCGAAATTCACCAATCCAGGACCGATAAGTGTGTTGCGTCCCAGATTGCCGCGAAGCGTAATGGGATTCGGCACTGCAAAGCACTGCGTTTTGATGTAGTGGGTTGGATTGCCCGAATTGACCAGCGAACCGCAACCGGGACCCCGGACCAGGTTTGGCACATCGATGTTGGGATCGGTACTCCTCACACCCAGGGCATCTCCTCCGAAACCCGGAGTGAACGGCACGCCCGTGCTTGCTTCAAAAACGCCTCCTATTTGCCAGCCGCTGAAGGCCCATTCACCGACTCCGTGGGCCCACTTTGGCGCGCCGATTTCCCAGGTGTAATTCACTTCCAGGTTTTGTGCAACGTTGAAATCCGCCAACCCTCGATTCAATTTCGTGTTGAACGCCAAAGGGCTGGCAATCGAATTCGAGTATTCATCCCCTACCAGGCTGCCGGAGGAAGTATCGATCGTTTTGCCCCAGGTATACGAGCCCTCGATCTCCGCACCGCCGCCGATCTTGGCTTTAACTTTTGCCTGCAGCGCGTCGTAGAACGAATTGCCTTGCCACAGACCCTCGTTGATGAGACCCGCATTGGTATTCAGCCGTGTACCGCTGCCGACTGGTGAGGGCCACAGATAACCCTGAGGTGTGAGCATAGGCAGCACGATGTCACCGTCTTCCACGCGGTAGATCTGGTGGACGCCCCGTGACCCCACGTATCCGACCCGCAAGCTGACACCGCGAGTTAGATCGCGCGCCAGCGTCAGATTCCACTGCATAACGTAATTGCGCCGCGGATTCGGATCAAAATAACCCAGTCGAAATCCGCTGGTAGAGTTGGCCACTATGGCGAACGCCCCCGTGGGAAACGAACCGACAGGCAAAGTCGTGGAATTCCCAAGCTTGAAGAATGGCGCCGAGAATATCTCGTTAAATTGGATCAGGTACGGTAATGGTAGAACGTCGAACATTCCGAAACCTGCACTCACGGATGTTTTCCCATCGCCCAAGGGATCCCACGAAAAACCCACTCGCGGCTCAAAGTTGCGAAGGGTGGGATTGGAAAACAGCGGATCGCCCAGATGCGGTTGCGCGTCGGTCAGGTGCCGGAGAACCGTCAGTTTGCCCTGAACCTCCGTGGGTACGGTCGCCATCTCGTAACGCAGACCCAGATTGACAGTAACATTCGGGCGCCAGCGCCAGTCGTCCTGAACGTACGTTCCCACGATGGTTTGCCGCAATCCTCGCTCGGAGATGGCGCTGGGAATCGCCGCACTCAGCGAAAACGGTCGGTTAGTCAGGAAATTGGAAAGCTGGCTGAAGGCGAATTCCCCACCAGGGTTCGAAATCGCAAGAATGTTGTCCCGGATGCGCTCTACATTCACACCGAATTTAACCGTATGAGTCCCATTCGTCAGAGAGATGTCATCCGAAGCCTGGAGAGAAGTCCAGTGGAATCGAAAATTCGAAGGTGTCTCTAGCCCACCCGAGAAGAAAGTGAGCCCAGGCACCATGACCGCTGCCGCGTTCAGGCCTGGTACCGTCCCGAACCCCGGGTCGGCAGCGAGCGAATTTCCACTTTGAAATGTCAATCCCGACGTTGTCACCACCCGGTTGATCCCGAAATGAAAAGAATTCAAAAGCTGAGGACGGAACGTGTGCGTTTCATGCAGTGTAAAAACCTGCTTGCGCGAATCGTATCCCGTCCGTTTGTTGCCGAACTCATCGGGCTGTCGCACGGTTCCGCTGTCAAACATATACGTGCCGGCGAGCGAGTCCTGCGCAGAGAGAGTATGGTCAATTTTTGTAGTGAAATAATTTTCGGGCGTGACGGTCTGTCCTGCGAAGGTGAATATGCCCGTGTCTCCCGTTCCAGGTACGCACGAAGAAAACGGGCACAGCAAAGCTCCGTTTGGCAGCGGGTAGAAAGCCTTAAGAAATCCCGCAACCTGAGAATCCACTGGATTGGTTGTCGTCGAACTGCAATCGGGCGGGGCGCAGAGATTCCCATCCCGGGCTGCTTGCGAAGGAACCGTATCTACCTGCGTGATTCCTTGGGATTGGCGCAAGCCTTCGTAGTCAGCAAAGAAGAACGTGCGATCCCTAAAAATCGGCCCGCCAATAGACCCACCGAACTGATTCCGATGGAAGGCGGGCTTGGCCGTGTCGAAGAAATTCCGGGCGTCGAATGCGCTGTTCCGGATGTATTCGAATCCACTTCCGTGGTAATCGTTGGTCCCCGAGCGCGTCGAAGCGGCGATAACTCCGCCTGAGGATCGCCCGACTTGCGCCGGGTAGTTGCTCGTAAGAACCGAAAACTGCTCGACAGCGTCCGACCCGAGATTCACTCCCAGCGCACTCCCAGGCGGGCCGTTCACGTAATCATTCACGCTGATACCGTCGAGACGGGCGTCGTTCTGCCGCGGGCGGCCTCCCGATATGGTCATCTGGTTACCGAAACCCCGCTGTGCCTGTCCTGTGGATTGCGTGCGCGCGCTGGCCACTCCTGGTTCAAGGGCAGCTAAATCTGAAGCAGAGCGCCCGTTGAGCGGCAGATCGGTCACGCTCTTGGTACCCACAACGCCACTGACGCCCGATACTCTGCCTTCGCCGGCCTCCGTGCTGCCTTGGGTATGCATCACGATGTCTGCCCGGCTGTCCACACCGACACCGATGGTCACGGTAGCCCGCGCGTCGGCAAATCCCGGAGCCGAAACCGTAATTTCGAACATTCCCGGTGCAAGGTCCGCGAACTTGAAGGAGCCGTCCTCCGTCACAGCGATAATCTTCGTTTCACCATTTGCCAGATTCTTGAGAGCGACGCGCGCATTCGCAATACGCCCACCACTGCTGCTGGTAATTCTGCCGGAAAGAGTCCGTCCAGCGACTCGGGCATTCAGTTGAGTCGATAGCTGGAGGCAAAACACCAGGACCAGAAACGTGGTGCGACGAAGGAGATCTTTTTTCCGATTCGCATTGCGGGACACGGCTTGCCCCTCCAGAACCGCGCTCGCCAACCTGAGGAATACTGTGAAGCCCGGTCCACTCGGTTGAGCTCATATTAGGATTCTTGAGCGGCGACGCCTACTTAAGTTTTCCTAAACAAATCGTCAGGATCTTTGTCGTGACGCTCTGACCATAGGATTGCCGGCTGTTGTTGGCGCACTAAGGCTGGTGCGATTTACATGACACTGACATGTATTAGTCAAGAGAGATCCCTGACGGGCTTGGATGAGGGAACGCGTTCGCGAACTCGTTCCGCAGGCGTTTTACCTTTGAGTGCGAGATGCGTCGATCCTCGTTGTATTTGGTTTCTCATTTCTTGAGTTTTCGAGCAGACTCCCTTTTACGTTTGAAATGCCTTCCCTGATAGAACTCCTGAGAGTCGGTCTTGTGGTTTCGCTCGACCTTCCCGTTCACCTCCGCGCAGCCCGGCGGTATGTGTTTGTGGGAAATGCGGAGGTCGGAAAGATGCCAGGTGAACTGTGTCCCGAATGAAGAACCGTTGTCAGTCTGGATTCTCTGAATGGCGAAGGGAAAATGCTCTCGGACTTCCTGCAGGAAGTCGATGGCCGTCTTGGTATTGTTGTGGTCGTAGATACGCAGAACACGAAACCGAGTGGCTTCGTCGATGGCGGTGAACTGATAAAAGCGTTGACGCGCTCGTCCCACACGGGGAACGAATTTCACATCGAGCTGCACAGAGCGGCCTGGAACCTGGAGAGGTGCATTTGTTGGTTTTGGACCGGGCCGATACTTTTTCAGTGAAATCCGGCCGACGTGATGACGATGAAAGTTCTTCAGAATCGTCGTTGGTGACACGTAAGCATGGTAGTGCCGCTGCAGATACAGACTGACTCGAACAGCGCCGTAACGCCGCTCCTCCAGAATGCGAAGGATCAGCGATACTATCTCGGGCGGAATACGAAATCGGATATTGTGAGGTCTCCGGGACATGTCCCGGAGGCCGGCTACCCCGTGCTTCTCATAGCGCTGCTTCCAGATATAGAAGAGCGCCCGCGAGACCCCAAAAAACCGGCAGGTCTGACTGACGTTGCCGCTCAGACGTTGCGCATGCTGCAGCATGCGCAACCTGGCCTTCACCTTCCTTGCCTGGATCTGCTCGTAAGCCGGATTCTTCATCCCGAAACTCCTGTAATGGGCTGTGAGAATAACCCACCTGTTCGGGATGTCTATTAGCAGCTACAGGCCTTTCTCGACCACTCGCAAACGCAGACGATACCACGACAAAAAAGACAGCAACCGCAATCTTCATTCTTGCTCCGGGATTCAATCGCGTTTTTTACCGTTATGAACGAAATTGAATTGACCGGTGAATTGACTGCCTATGCGTTTACCTTTTTGGTGAACGTGAAAGTCTCTTCTTCGGCTACCAGGAAAATTGGTGCCCCGCCCGACGAAATCTTTACAGCGTGAGCGAGTGCCTCCTTGCCGCCTTCCGACGCCGCGCACGCTTCGAGCGCCTGCATCGACGGGAAATAGACTTCCGCAATTCGGTAGAAAGGAGCTGTACCTTGCGGGGAGCCGAGTATCTTGGTTGTGACCATCTTGGTCTTCCCGCCCAGTTTCGCGACCGCTAGCGGTACATGCTCGTCCTGATAGACTTTCTCGAAAGCATCAACATCTTTAGGGCGTGGATAGATAACTACAAGCTTCATATCTGGCATTTTGTGCTCCCAGCAAAGTAAGATTCGTGATTCGCCACAACGCGTTTCGACACCCCTCCCCACCTGGGGTCACCACCCCTCGGGGGAGATCGGTTGCCGTTCCCTCACCGAGTTCGAAGTGTGACAACCCAGCCCCAGTCTGAGTCCCCAGCAAGCGAAAGGTTTCACGCAGGATCAAAATTATTGGCGTCCCTCCTTCCAGCTGAAACTCTTTGGAGGATTCGGAATCCCATTGTCAGGCCGATTCGCGGACGATCTGGGCAATGGGGACAACTATCAAGGGAAGCTCTGAACTTTCTATGAATCCGGGGAGCCGCCTTGAGAATTGTGTCAATAATTTCTCCGGTTTCGAGAATATCAATCCACTTGAGCGGGTGGTCCCCGCTTTAGAAAAAACGCCGCATCAATCCGAGGGCGCTCTTGCCGAGCAGGGAGTCCGCCAATTATTAAATGCCGACGGGGTTGGCGCCGAGGGTGCCCCTGGTGTCCTTTGGATAAAGCCAGCTTCGGAAGACGTTCCAAAAAAAGCAACAGCCTCGGATCCCGACGGGAGTTCATTCCAAACTGCAGAACAAGATTTGATTGTTAAAATCCTCTCCGGACATAGAGAGCTGTTTATGGACCTTGTCCGTCCCCATCAGCGGACGGTCTATGCGACAGTCTTTTCCCTGGTTGCGAATAAGGAAGACGCAGAGGACGTCGCCCAGGACACGCTGGTCAAAGCCTTAGCCCGTTTGCATCAGTTTCGCAGGGAATCGTCATTCGGCACCTGGCTAATCCAGATAGCGATCAATGAGACGCGCATGCGGAATCGAAAACAATGGCGCGTGCCGATGATGTCGCTAACCCAAAACAAACACGACGAGAAAGCAGACGTTCCGAAGGACTTCGAAGACTGGCGTGAAATTCCCTCGACGGTCCTGGAGCGCGTGGAAGTGCGCGAAGCCTTGGTTAAGGCCTTGAGTTCTCTAGCGCAACACTACCGCGAGGCATTCGTGTTGCGCGATATACGCGAGCTAAGCATTTCGCAAACGTCCGCTACTTTGGGAATATCCACCGGCGCTGTGAAAAGCAGGCTTCGACGCGCTCGTTTGATGCTGAGAGACATGTTGGCGCCGGGACTTGGACAAGATGGCAGATTGGGATGGACTTCGAAAGAAGTGAGGAGACCATGGGAATAAGCTGCCAGGACGTCTGGAGAGATATTTCAGATTATATTGACGAGGATATTGGTCCCATCCAACGAGAGGCCCTCGATCAGCACTTTCTGGAGTGCCGTCATTGCACCGCTCTCCTCGATAGTATGCGCAATGTCATTGCTCTTTACCGCGATGAGCGCGTGCTGGCGCCGCCGGATGGTTTCCATGAGCGCCTATATCAGAGATTGAGAGAAGAAACGAAAAGCTCGCGGCGTTCCTTCTTGATTTGGACGTTGACCGCCGCTGCGGCCCTGCCACTTGGATTCGCGTTATTCTCCGCCAGGAAGCTGATGCTGCCAGCGCACGACCACCAAAATCCGGCGGGTGGACCGGATCCGCTCCAGGTTGCCGCGACGGTTGCCGTATCCTTGGATCACGATGACAAGCTGTATCACATCGCGGGCTGCCCGCGCCTGCAGGGCAAACCAAAACTCATCACCGCCGAAGAAGCAATTCGTAGTGGGTACACCCCTTGCCCCTACTGCATTGGGAAGGCGCGGTCGAAAAAGAACAGCTAACTTTCACGAGCGAGAAGCGCAGGGCCCAGGCGCACAGATTGAAATTGGTGTGCTCGGTCGCATGATCGGAACGTAGAACATAAATTCCTCTCACTTTTTTCAGGCGAACAAACAAATTGCATTCGCGGAAACTTTTTGACTGCTCGTGAGTCTCATTTGCAGCGCTTAAGGTTAGGGGGAGCCTTCAACGTGCCCGAGACAATTTCCGGGTCAGAAACTTGCGCTGGGACGATTCGAACCAAGAATTGTTCTGCCCAAGCTGAAATAATTAAAAGGAGAATTAAATGATTGAACCAAAGCAGAGAGAAGCAAAAACTCTACTTGGCACTTCTCGTACAACAGCCATCCGACTAATCAGAATGGGCGCCGCTCTCATCCTATTCGCGGCGTCAGCAACAGTGATCTGTGGCCAGAACACCGAGGGAGTCAAGGCTGCGGAAAATAAATCCCAGCTTTCTCCGCAGGAACAGAGCATACGACGTGATCAAGTCTACGTGCACCAACTTCTGCAGAGAGGGACCGCGGACGCAAAGATCGAAAGTGTTCTCCAACTATCGAGCCGGTTCGCCAGCTTCAACCCCACGAGCGACTTCCATGCGTATGCCCTCAGCCTCATAGCCAAAGAGAAGACAGCACTGAAGCAGCTGAAACAAACCCAGCAGGCCAGCGTAGGCTCGCAACCACCAGCTGTGGTTTCCGATAGTTCTTCTGTCGCGTCCGGCGCGATCGCCCTTGCCCCGTCGAATCCCGTGGGAATCAACAGCGTGAAGAGTTCTCAAGAGAGCAGCCGGGAGAGCACGCAGGACGTAGTCCCAACCAGCACTCTCGACAACAATCAAGCGGCGGTTTCAAACTCCTCTCCAGCAGGCTTTGGAGGCGGGTTATTTCTTCCGGCTGCCGCTGCTGCTTCTAACGGAGGCGGGGCCGCTCAGTCCGCTTCTGTGGGGACCGTTTCGAACTCCAGCGCAGCGACTCGTTCTGGCGGTTCTTCATCAAACCAATCAGGCAATTCAAATACATTCAACTCTGACCAAGGCCCTGGACCGGGACCGATCGGTCCGGGACCCGGGTGCAATTTGTTCCCAGCCCCGCCGTCCGTTGGCGCCACCGTTCCGCTGACCTATTTTGGACCACCCCCTTCGGAGACCAATCCCAGCCTGGTTGGGCCTGTTCAACTACTGAAATCAGGTACCGTTGACGCAGCGCGTGGAACCATCACCTTGCCGCTTTATTTGGGCCACATGAAGGGCAGCAAAAAGAACGTCTGGTACATTCTGACCGATGTGGACGATCCGAACGTGGCCGCCGAATTGGGCCTGAACTTCTCCGCGAAACTTACCTTCGCATCTAACGCGGCAAGAACGGCAACCCTTGCGGCGGATGGAACCCTCGTGTTTGATAAAGGCACGGTAGATTTCTCACCAGTCCGCAACATCGTCCCCGGCCCTCCGGGAGCGGAGTTCCCTCCGGCCTCTGCCGTACCCGGCGCGGTTGGTGATGCAGACTACAGCCCCTTCGTTCAAGTCACTAATGCCGGCGGCGTGATTTACAACGCGCCCATTGTGGCTTTCAATGTTGACGCCAGCCAAATCAACTTCCCGGATGGCAACGTGGACTATACCAAGGTGCACGATGAAGTCGTGGCGATCGATCCGATCAACCAGACAGTGACTATAAATCTCATCAACGGCTTCAGTTTCGGCCGTCCCGTTTGGTACATCTCGATGGACACCAGCATTCCTTTGGGTGCGGCTATCGAACACAATACCTTCGCTCCTCTGATGGCGCAGCTTCATCTAGGCACCGATGACAGCTTTTCCAGCCCCATCGAGCGAATCTTCATCGGCACGAATGGCCCCGAATCAGGCGGGTGCAACAATCCATTGCGACAAGGTTTGTCGGCGGATTTGGCTGACGGTCGCCGCCCCAACAATGTCCTCGGTGGAATTCCGACGATCGCGCTGGATTACAGCCCAGCTTGGGACGCCCAGTTGTTTGAATGGACAAAAGACGCAGTCGAGAACGGTTTCCGCGGCCAGGTGCGCGAAGAGTTCCAGATTCTAACTTTCGTGCAAGACGGCCTGATCACGGGCCCGGGTGGGGCACCATTTGGGAGTTCCGGTTTCTCCATCAACTGCCCAATTGCTCAGCGCCTTGACTGACCCGCTGTTCTCATCATAATCGCAACTTCCTTCCGGCTCCGGCACCTTGTCGGGGCCGGAAGCTTAATTTTGCACGTGAAGCCGAGCCGCCTTCCCCGCTAGATAAGTTGAAACCTTTGGACGTCCCGAGACTCACATTCAGCGGACCTAGCACCTTTGTCAAAGCGTTCGAAGCCGCCACGAAATCGCAACAAAGCCAGTCTGGGTAAGCCGGGCAGCAAGTTTCGCGATGCCGACAGCGGACCAAGCGTACGGACGGTGCTCGGCCCTCCATTCTAATCGACAGGAGACTTCTCAATATGACCAAGACGACTAAGGCTCTGCTGGCTGGGGCGGCGTTCGCGGGTTTGTTCGCCGGGACCGCTCCGGCAACCAAGGCCTCAACTCTGCTCCCCTCGCTGAAGACCTCTTTCAGCGCACTGGGCCAGGACCAGGACAAGAAGGACGACAAGACGGTCAAGGAAAAGCATGCTTGTAAGGGCCAAAACTCCTGCAAGGGCAAGGGCGGCTGCAAGGCAGGCGACAACGGTTGCAAGGGCAAGAACTCTTGCAAGGGCAAGGGCGGCTGCGCAACCGATGGCTCCAAGCCACCCGCGGAGTAGACCGAAACCAGCCACGATGCGATCGGGGGGTTGGGCGAAGTCTCCCGGCCCTCTATCCTTCGAAAAAGGAGCGAAAAAGGTATGCCGGGAAATCGCTTTAATGGGTTTACAGATTACGGGATAGGGATTGGCCTGCGTGCTCCTCACTACGACCATATTCTCTCCCGCAAACCCGTCGTCGATTGGTTTGAGATTATCTCCGAGAATTTCATGATCGATGGCGGACGCCCGCTGCACATCTTGGATCAGATTCTCGAGCAATACAAAGTAGTGCAGCACGGGGTCTCCATGTATTTCGGGTCCGCTGATAAGCCTGATCGCGAGCACCTCCGGCGGCTGAAGCAGTTGGTGAAGCGGACGAACACTCCCTGGCTCTCCGACCACCTCTGCTGGGGCAGCGTCGACGGACGCTACACTCACGATCTTCTTCCCATGCCCTACACATTTGAAGCCGCACGCCTCACGGCTCAAAAAGTGCGCGAAGTCAGGGATTTTCTCGAAATTCCCATTGCCGTCGAAAACGTCAGCAGTTACGCCGAGTTCCATGTTTCCGAAATGACGGAATGGGAATTCCTGAATGAGGTTGTGGAGCGGGCTGACTGCGGAATCCTGCTGGACGTAAACAATATCTATGTTTCATCGCGAAACCACAATTTCGATCCATTGACATACATCGACAGCGTTCCTGCGGATCGTGTCGCGCAGATTCATATCGCCGGCCACTCGAAATTCCAGAAGTACATTTTGGACACGCACGACCATCCGGTGATCGACCCCGTTTGGAAGCTGTATGACAGGGCCATCCAGCGCGCCGGGCATACCGCGACGCTTCTCGAATGGGACGACAGCATCCCTTCCTTTCGGGAAGTTCACAGAGAGGCCTTGAAGGCGAATCGCTTCCTCGAGAGCAAATCGCTGGCGGTGGCTGTATGAAACTCCTCAGCCTCCAGCGGGCGGTTGCTCGCGCTGTCATGCAACCCCTCACGCGCTCTGAACGCATGCAGCGCAAGGCGCCCGGCGGCGGCCGCATGAGCGCTTACGCCGCCCGGTACATCAAGCCGAATGACCGTCTGACTTCCTTCGAACGCCTGGAAATCTACAATCGGCAATACTGGTTTCGCGTTCTCGCCAGTTTGGCTGAGGACTATTCCGGTTTGCGAGCCGTTCTTGGCGGGCGGCGGTTTGAAGCCATGTGCAAGGCCTATCTCACGGAACGTCCTTCGCGCTCGTTCACGCTCAGAAATCTAGGCGCGCAACTGGAAACCTGGTTGCGCGAAAATCCCCTCTGGTTGCGGGACCGCAGCGTGCTTGCGCTCGATATGGTTCGCCTCGAATGGGCGGACATTGAAGCCTTCGACGGCCAGGCAAAGCCCGCGCTTCGCTCCGAGGATCTCCTTGAGGTCGACGCAGCGAAGCTCCGGCTGGACATTCAGCCTTATGTGCGACTCCTCGAGTTGCATTATCCGGTGGACGATCTGCTCTTGGAAGTGAAACACGGAGATGACACGCCTGACAGGGCGAGCAACGCCGTCCAGGAACGCAGAAAACACAGCAAGGTCCGGGCTGTTGCGAAGCTTGAACCTGCGCAAATCTTTCTGGCGGTTCACCGTCTGGATTATTCCGTCTATTTTCGCCGCATCGAACCGGAAGAGTTTGCGCTCCTCAGCGCGCTGCGGCGCGGAAAGACGGTTGAGCGCGCAATCGAGTTGGCTTTCCGAAGGAGTTTAGTCCCCGCGGCCGACCACGCGGCCTTTGTTCAACATTCGTTTCAAACTTGGGCGACTCTCGGTTGGTTTTGCCGGCCCGATGCGAACCTGCACGGTGAGAGAATCCGCGCAGAAAGAGCATAGCTGGAAATCATGAGCAAACTACTATCGAAAGCCCTGCATTGGCACTGCCAGTTCTTCACCCTGGTTTCTTACTTGCAATCTCCATTTCTCTTGTTGGTGCGGCTCTATTGGGGATGGCAACTTGCTCAAAGCGGCTGGGGCAAGCTCCACCACCTGTCCAATGTCGGCGAGTATTTCGCAACTCTCGGCTTGCCGATGCCCGCACAGATGGCCGTGTTCATTACCTGCGTCGAGTTTTTCGGCGGCATTTTCCTCGCTCTGGGCCTGGCTTCCCGAATCACAGGCCTGGTGCTCACCGTAAATCTGACCATGGCTTACGTTATCGGAGACCGCGAGGCGTTGCTTTCTTTCTTGTCCGATCCGGACAAGTTCATTGCCGCCGGCCCGTTCACGTTTCTGATGGTAGCTTTGATTGTGTTGATTTTTGGCGCGGGCAGAATCTCTGCCGACGCGGCAATCGCATTTTTGTTTGGTCCCGCACGGGTGAAGCAAGCGAACCCAGTGCCAGCTTGATTTCGCCCGATTCTTCGGTACGACAGTTCTTATTTCAGAGGATGGCAAGCTCAACAAGTGGTTGATCGCCGCCCAACGAGGTTGGCCAATTTCGGAAAGGCCACCTCGTCGGACAGCGGGGTTAACTCCGACAAGTAACGTTACCGCGGAGCGAGTTGATCTGGGCTGGTGCGCCGGAAGTTCGTGATTCCGTGCAGGGAACTCGAGCTCACAGACGATGAGTTGGATGCTGAGGTCTCGCCGCAGGTCCCGAAGTCCTTAACCGTGCTTAGCACTTGAAACGATGGGGTTGCGGATCCGTCTGAAGAGATAACTGATCCCTTTAGTGTTACGCGCTGGCCCGCCTTCAGGGAATTGTCATTGGACACGATCGAGTAGGTTTGGTTGTCCTTCTCGCTGGTCAAGCTGATTCCGCTCTGATTGGATTGGGTGCAGCCGGTGACATAAGCCTGAGCATTGTTGTTTTCAGCGTGACGGTGATGGCGGACGAGAAGGACAACAGCAACGGCAGCGCCAGCCGCAGCGCCAACCCCGATCCCAATCGCCTTGCCGGAGCCATACCCTCCTGACGGCGCAACATATCCACCTGTCCCGCCTGTGCCACCCGATCCACCTGTTCCACCGCCTCCGCCATATTGGGCGGATGCAGCGGCGCACAGGGCCAGGCAAACTGTCGAAATTCCAGCAAATCGTCCTATCCAACGTGAAAGCATGGTGTTCCCCTCTCCTCTGATTCAGTTAAATTCGAAATTGTAAAAAATAAATCTCTTTCAATAATGGTGACCGGAATCCCCTCAGTTCTATTCCACGAGTCACTAAATACTTTTCGGCGCGTTCATGCGTTCGTCACCCTCGTGGAATGCACTTTCCTACTGCTCGACAACAACCTGGCCCTTCATGCCCTTGTGCCCGAGACCGCAGGTATGGCAACACCTAAACGAATACGTCCCCGGAGATTGGGCAACGAACTCGATCATGGTCGTTTCCCCTTTCTTGAGCTGCCAGCATTCCTGCTCCGATGTGAATACGAGTCCAGCTTTATCACTGGATGTGGCGCCGTCAGGAACATTGCCAATCTTGAAACCGTGATCGTGGTCGATCGCGGTGATTTTGAGTTGAACCTTTGTTCCAGCCTTGACGTGAATCGGCGAATTCGAGTATTCGTACTTCTTCGCCGTGATCTCAATCACCTGTGCGTCCTGGCTCGTGGCACGAATGGACTCAGGCAGCGAGAGAAATGTACCGAGTGCCAGCAGAGTCGCTGCGGCGATAAACAACCGTGAATGGTTAACAATCTTTTTCATGGATCCTCCAAGCCTCGCGGAAATAAATTCTCGATTTTTGCGGCAGCAAATTCTGTTCCCGTACCTCAACGCAAAATAATTTCGGCTTGATTCTGCGACTGCAAAACTGGACCGGGATGGGCAAGCTGATTACGGAAGCATCGGCCCCCAGAGCAAAGCCGAATCGTTCGCAATCCAGCCAGTCCATCCCAGTTCGTTGGCACCTATCCCATCTGGCGCGAGTTAGAGCGCGTCAGGTAGCATTCGCGGTTACGCTTCCCTTCTTCAGATTTTGCGGCGTGCTTCGTCCGCTTCCTCCGCCAGACGCATCAGCGCATCCACGATCCCGGTGTTCCTGTTCGTCGACGGGTCGCGGAAGAGGCCATCCTCGGCAAAGCTGACAACAGAGGCCACTGCTCCGCCCTGCTGAGTGGACGTCGGGCGAATGATGGAGACTGGGCCCAACTTTTTGTTAAGGAAAAGGGTCGGTTCGGGCATGATCAGGTTGGATTGGAAGGAGTCAGCAATGTCGGTAGTGCCGGTCGCGCCATTATTGGGATCGTTGCTGCCATCGAGGACTGGAAACGTAAGGTTGTCGTCAGTGATTTGGGCAGCGTTGCCGGCCTTGTCCTGCCAAGTCTGGAAGTGCATGATCTCGGACCCGCCGATGCTGAGCAGAATCCGCAGAACTTCCAGATTGGTTACTTTTTGGGCCAGCGCCGGGTACAAGCTGCTGCCACCTTGCTCGATGAACGCGAAGTGGAATCCCGCCGTGTTCGCAATCGCCTGCAGATGGTTGGAGATGTTTCCGTTGGCATCTACACCCAGGTCTGCATCGCTGACTGGAATGGCCGTATGCTGTCCCTTGGCGAGATCTGGAACTGCGTTTTCGAAGGTTCCACCAAAGTCTGGATTCGCGGTCTCGCTGCGGTACCGCGTCCACCAACTGGTGTCGATCGTCAGTTGCTTCAAGTTGGTGAGGCGCCCTTTTTGGGGAACTCCAGTGACTTCACTCGGGGGCAGAATCGCAAAGCGACTCAGGTCGATCTGCTTTGCGCCTTTCGACTCCAGGTAGTTGTTGAGAAACCTGTGATGGCTGATCTCATCGTCGGTGTTGTCGCTGATGTACTGTGGCATATCGCCGTCGAGTACCAGAAGTCCCGTGATGTAGTCTGGAGCGAGCCCGCCGGTAAACGGCAAATCGATGGGAGAGAGGCCTTGATTGGTTGCTCCGCCGAGTTCGGCGTACTGAATCCACAGGTCGGCCTCGACCTGTTCCAGGGCACTAAGGAACGTCAGGATTGCGATGTCGCCCTTCGTGATTGGCGCGCCATCTTCCTCCCCGCTAAATGCCGCCGAGGTTACCGGCAACACAGACGCGCCCATAGTTACGGCCCCGGCTGCCACCATTCCGCTTGTCAGGAATTTGCGCCGGTTTGTTCCACGCTGCATACTATTTTCTGACTTCTTCATTGCTTTTCCCCTTTTACACAAAAATTTTGAATTCGAATCGTTCGCGTCAGTTATTTTGCTGAACCACGTCGAACTCGTTTGCGCGCCAAAGTCCCGTGTTCCAGCGAAGTCAATTTCCGAAAGCTGGCGGCAATTCTTAGTGGCAAAAGACATAACCAGCAGTAGGTAGCCCGGCTCAACGAGTACTTCCGCTCCGCCGCAATCTAGGACACCCTCCTTTCCGTTCCTGTTTCATATGAGCGTATGAGCGCGGAGTGAAAGCGAATAAGTATCAAACGCATGGTGACCTGTCCGATTACCTGCCGTCGGATTCGTCTTTCGGCTGCCCGGGAGTAAAAAAGTTGTCCACGACAAAGTCGGCAACTTCACGGCCCAGGCGTTGGCCGGCAGTCAGGTCGAAGTGAAAATGTTGCCCGCCGAAGATACGGCTCAGCGTCGCCTCTTCGGCGGCGGCGGAGATGCTTGTGAAGGAACGTTCGACTCCCGGGAGAACTTCCGACGTAACGTTGAAATTGGCATTGTCTCTCTCGAAAAAAGAAATCAGCACCTCTGCAGCCGAAGCGCTTATCACCCCATGAGCGCCCGGATACGATGGGTCGGGTGCAGTTTTGCCGACCTCCGGGAGCCAATTCGGATCAGCCACCGTTTCAGGATTGATTCCAGGGTCGGCAGCCCGAATGGCGGTCACTGGACGCCAGAAATTGTAGGTATATTTGGCGTCGTAAAAGGCGATCACGTCATCGGCAAAACTCAGATTAAGCAGGGCAAACAGCCGGGCATTTTGCGCAGTCGACAATCCGCGCGCCAGCGACAGCGTTTGCGCGATCTCGTTCCAATAGTTTTGAATGGCGCCATTCCAGAAGCGCCCGGTCAACGCCTCATCGGCCGTCGCGGTCGTGCTGTTAGCGATTCCAAGGGATTTGATCTGGTTGAATGCATCGCTGTACGCATCGCTCGCGAGTGTAGGAGGAGGGCCAGGACGAAACTGATTGGCACGCTCCAGCGCAAAGGGCGTCACGTGCGACCAATTTGTGAATTGCGGCTGAGGAGCAAAATTCGGAGGCGTCGATTGGTAATCGCCCGGGGCAGTCCCGAAAAAATAGGGAATCGGCGGAGCGTTCGAGCCATCGTTGCTTCGCGCAGCCAGAATGCGATCCGCGGCGTCCTGTCCTATCAGCACGCCTGCCGCCTTGCCGTTCCCATCCGGAATCTGCGCCAGCGATTGCTGGAGTTGGGCGTCGAGCGTGGCCTTGAATGCCGGATACAGCGCGACCAGAACTTCGTGCGCCGCAGCCGCAGCTGCTGCCTCTTGGGAAGCATCCCGCCGCACATTGGAAAGGCGCACAAGATATGGCCGGTGTTTCCGGTCGATCGCATTCACCGCGTCATAAATCGCCGCGTGCATGGTCGCAAAACTGCGGGTCGGGTGGACCGTGGGTGATTGCGCTCCGGGCGTCCGGACAATCACCAGAAGCGCTCTATTCCACTGAACAACTGGGTTGACTTGCTGAGCGGAGGAGTCTTGCGCACCCTGATGCGTGGTTTTTGCCGAGACGGTGTATGAGCGGCCCGACTGTAACAAAACGGCGGAGCCCAAAAATGCTAATTGAAGATAACGGTTCAACATGAAGGGTTTTCTCCCATGGTGTTTGCGCGGGTGCATGTTTGGAGACGGTGACAAATGCCAAGTCAC
>Ga0209647_1001527_pt1 | contig 19503 bp, 17 predicted proteins | sample GraSoi_2013_60cm_FD_185827 | JGI IMG/M metagenome (GOLD analysis project Ga0209647, IMG submission 185827) | Grasslands soil microbial communities from the Angelo Coastal Reserve, California, USA - Sample 9_17_2013_60cm (SPAdes) (version 2) | ecosystem: Environmental > Terrestrial > Soil >... | reverse complement strand
CGGCGGGTCCGGCGTTTTCTCTCCTGGATTCTGGGTACCGGCTGCTATGCTATGGCGACTGAGGATCCGGCAGCCGCCGGACCGCTACCGCTTGCAAATGACGGTTTTAAGTTTAGTGTGCCGGTCCATTTTTACCTGGCTATGCCCCTGTTTAATCGTGAGATGAAGATATTCTCCGGGACAGCTCACAAGCAGCTGGCCCTGAAAATCGCCGAATCCGTTGGCGTTCCACTGGCCGATGCTACGGTGACCTCCTTTCCGGACGGCGAATCACGGGTCAAAATCAACGAAAATATCCGTGGCCGCGACGTCTTCATTGTTCAGCCGACCTGTCCCCCAACCAATCACAATTTGATGGAGTTGTTGATCCTGATCGATGCAGCCCGCCGGGCCAGCGCCTATCGGATCACGGCGGTGATTCCCTATTTCGGCTACGCTCGACAAGACCGCAAAGATCAGCCACGGGTTCCTATCACTGCCAAGCTGGTCGCCAATCTCCTGACCGCTGCCGGGTCAGACCGTGTACTGACGCTCGACCTTCATGCCCAGCAGATTCAAGGATTTTTCGATATTCCGGTTGATCATCTCTACGCCGCGCCGGTGTTGATCCGGTATATCCAGCAAAAGAGGATCGACAATTTGGTGATCGTCTCGCCCGATGTGGGAGGGCTGAAGCTCGCCGCGGCCTACGCGGAGGCGCTTAGTGCTACGCTGGCAATTGTCGGCAAGCGAAGGAAGAGTCCGACCGAAACCGAAGCTTTACATGTCATCGGTGAAGTGGAAGGCAAGAATGTGCTCCTGGTCGACGATCTGACGGAAACAGCCGGAACGCTTACCAGCGCGGCTGTAATTCTAAAAAAACAAGGCGCCAAGGATATCTATGCCGGCGTTTCCCACGCGGTATTTACCGAAATTGCACACAAACGACTGATGCATTCCGAAATTTTGGAGCTGATTACAACGAACAGCACGCCCGTTCGACTCCATCCCGAGTGCCGGATTACGGTACTCTCGATTGCTGAACTCCTGGGCGAAGGAATCCAACGTATCTACTCCAACGAGTCAGTAAGCTCCCTTTTCGAAATTAACGCAGTACAGTGAATTATCATGGCGCAACAAGCTAAATTAACGGCGCAGAGGCGAACCCAAGTCGGGCGCAATGCGATTAAGAAAATTAAGGCGGACGGAATGGTGCCTGGAGTGATCTATGGATCGACTCAGGAACCCGTGAATCTCCAGATTAACGGCCGCGAGCTGCTCAACGTTCTATCCCGTGCTTCCGGTGAGAACATTCTGGTCGAGTTGGAAATTCTAGACGGCAGCGAAAAACAGAACGCGTTGGCGATGATCCAAGAGATACAGCACAATCCGCTGCGGCGAGAGATCGTCCATGTCGATTTCCATGCGGTCTCCGCCAATGAAACCGTCTCTGCGGAAGTCCCGATCGAAACTGTGGGTGAGGCGGTCGGCGTCAAAGTACATGGCGGGCTGCTGGAGCACATTTTGCGTTACTTGGAAGTGGAGTGTCTGCCGGGTGACCTTCCCCAAGTTATTGAGGTTGACGTAACTAACCTTGACGTTGGCCAATCGCTCCATGTCCGCGAACTCAAACTTCCTTCGGGTGTTGAGGCAGTGACAGATGCGGAACAGACCGTAGTAGCGGTCGTCGAGGCACGGGTCGAAGAAGAAGTCGTCGAGCCGCTGGTGACTCCAACCGCTCCGGAGGTCATCACCGCGAAGAAACCGGAAGAAGGTGCTGCGCCAACGAGCGAATCCTGAGTAGGAATGGCTGCACTTCGGTTGGTAGCTGGTCTTGGAAATCCTGGTCCGGAGTATACCGACACGCGGCATAACATCGGATTCGTCGTTCTTGATGCCTTGGCCGATAGCCAAGGCGTTCAGTTTTCGCCGGCGAAGAAGTGGCACTGCGATTGGGCGAAGTGGAATGATGTTTTGCTGGTGAAACCGATGACGTACATGAACCGAAGTGGTGATTCGATTGGTCCCCTGGCCCAATATTTCCACGTTACGCCGGAAGAATTTCTAGCGGTGGTAGACGACGTGGCATTACCGCTTGGACGATTGCGTATCCGCGCAGAAGGCAGCGAAGGTGGACACAACGGACTAAGGTCGTTAGCTGCCCACTTGGGCTATGGCTTTCCGCGCCTTCGGATCGGCGTCGGAGCGGCTCCAGGCGATACGGATCTGGTTGATCATGTCCTCAGCCGCTTTACGCCCGGCGAGCGGATCAGCGTAAACCAAGCGGTGGAGCGGGCGGTAGCCGCTATTCAGCAGATCGCGGCGGAAGGTGTGACCGCGGCGATGAACGTTTTTAATCGCGCAGAAAACAGTTGATTACATTATGAAAAACCGTTATGAATGTTTGATGGCACTCGATACCCGAGGCCAGGAAGATGGGGTGAAAGAAATCGTGGAACGTTTGGAAAGTGAGTTTGTGAAGGAAGGTGCAGCGATCGAGCAAATCCAAAAAATGGATAAGCGGCAACTTGCTTACACGCCTAGCAACGTGGAATCCGCTTTTTACGTGAATTTCGTTTTTGAAGCCGAGCCGTTTCTCATCACGAAGTTACGCGGTAAATTCAAGCTCGATCCCATCGTCTTTCTGCAGCATTATCAGCTATTGCCGAATAAACCGGCGGCAAAGAACCCCAACTAGTCACTCCTCTTATGGCCAACCTCAACCGTGTTCTGCTTATCGGAAATCTGACTCGCGACCCGGAGGTGCGGTACACACCGAAAGGAACCGCGGTTGCGGACATCGGCATCGCCGTAAATCGAGTTTACTCAGGGGAAGATGGCGAAAAGAAGGAAGAGGTAACGTTCGTGGACGTGACGCTTTGGGGGCGGCAGGCCGAGGTAGCGCAAGAGTACCTCAAGAAAGGGCGCCAAGTCTTCGTCGAAGGCCGGCTTCAACTGGATACCTGGGACGACAAACAGACCGGCCAGAAGCGTTCTCGCCTGCGCGTAGTGGCCGAAAACATGCAGATGCTCGGTAGCCGAGGCGAGAGCGAAGGCGGCTCGAGTCCCGCGGGCAGTCAAAGACGGACCGCGCCTCCTCCGCCGCAACGACAGACTCCCAAAGATCCCGATTTGGACGCTGAGCCGGACGATATTCCGTTCTGAGAACCCAGAAGACGGCATCCGGAATTTAGGATCTGGACGGCCGAATCTAGGCGAGCGCGGGCGCGAAGGCAGAGATACGCGCGTCGCAGCCGATACACAAAGCTTGGAGCATGCGTTCCCGGAGGGATTTGTGATAGTAGCCCCGGTACGAAGTCTCGGGAACAGAAGACCGCCTTGCCCCTGGCGCGGATTCGTTGACAGAGTCTCCCATTCATCATGCAAAATCCGAGCACGTCCTCCAACCAGCGGCAGCGTTCCGTTCAGAGCAATGCAGCGGTTAGGTATTTTGTATCGCCTTCCGAGTTTCGAGAGTGGTTGTGCCGCAATCACGACAAAGCATCGGCTTTATGGGTGGGATTCCACAAAAAGAATTGAAGAGTTTCACCGAGCGTCGAATTCGTCAAAGTAACGCGCACACTCGGTTAAATTCTGCACGGTCAGATCCGGTTCGATGCCCCATGGATCCAGAACCTGATCTGGATTTCGGCGTACCCAGACGGCGCGAAGACCGGCACACTTTGCGCCGATCACGTCCCATCCGTTGCTGGAAATCAGCCAAACGCTCCGCGCTTCCCTAGCAACGCGCCGGAGGAGAAAGGTATAGACCGCCGGGTTTGGTTTGAATGTGCGCACCTCATCCACACTGACGATATCCGCGAAAAAGCCAAAGAGATTCGCGAAGCGCAATATCTTCTCGACTGCGGCGCGCGTTCCGTTCGAGAAGGCCACACAATAATTTTCCTGGTTGGACAGCAGCGGCAAGGCAGCCACGACGTCACTAAATGCCGGCAACCGAAGCTGAGCATCCAGCAGCACTTGCTTCGCCTGATCGGTTAATCCCGCTTTCAGTTCGGCATTTGCATACTCGAGCGCTTGCCGGCTGCATTCGCCGAATTCGACGTAGTTCTGCATCAGACCACGCCGAAATGCATACTCAACAGTTTTTTCGCGCCAACGAACAAGCAATGAAGAAGACTTCGCTCCAAGAAATGGCTCCACAGCATCTCGGATCCCGTGGATATCCACGAGCGTTCCGTACACGTCAAAGGCGAGGACACGCATGCTTGAACTATGGAGCCGATGCCAAAAGCCCGTTAACAGAAACTTGCGTCCTTCAAGCGTTTGAGTATCGATTTGCGAGGAGATCTTTCAGCTTCTCGCCGGCGCGGCGCAATTTCCTTTAACCGAGCGTAAACAATCATCAATCGAGGCATTGCATCCTCTGTGCTTGGCTTCTGCGCCGGTCATCATCAGCATTTCTATTTTTTTCAAGACCCACTAAAAAAATTCCGATTCCTATATTTTCCGAAGTCGACACCCTCAGCGGAAAGGCTGGAGGACAAACTTTCGCAGCTCCAATCTGAGATTCGCTTGCAAAAAGGCTTTTTGCAGCGAAACATGTTCAGCGGAAGGCGCCGCCTCCTTGAACGTCGGTTTGGCGAATCGCGTTTGTTCCAAGAAACTATTGCTGCTCCCCCCGCTTCTTCCGCTGCCTATATGTCCATGCCGGTCTACCGCATCCTGATGTCGTCGCGAGATGACGCTCGATCCGAATGTGAGCGAGCTGGTGAAATAGTAAGGCGGGTTGGCGAAGACTACCGCGAAGAGATTAGTCTCGAACTTCTTTTTCACCGGAATCACGGGAGTACCGCCGACAGTTTCTCAATCGACGCTCATCAAGCGTTTGATTTAGTCGTGTGTCTGATTGATGAGCAGTGCCGGGACACTGGCACAGCCCCAGAGGCATCGGGCGTGCAAACAATCGGAAATGCCGACGGCGACACGACGACGCATACCACCCAGATCGGACGCATTCCTGATTTCCTGTTATTTACAAGGGAGTCCGAAATTATTGGCCGAACGCCAATGGCCGGAGCTGAAACAAACAATTCCGGGTGGAACGCGCTCGAACGCTTTTTGCAGGACTGGAAGAAATATGGTGTTAATCGTCAAGGCGACTTTACCACCAGCATCAATCGCTATCGCGATACAGAAGAGTTCGAGCAGACATTCGAGCGAGCGTTGCGCCAAAAATGCCGTCTACGCTCCGCGCAACCAGTTATCGAGCATCTCTTCCCGCAAGGAGAAGCATTGACTCAAACGGACCACTTCTTTCACCGTTTTGGCGAAGCGCTGAGCATGGATGTCCGCTCGTATGTGTATGACTGGATTTGGCAGATTCGCATTCAGGGCCGGAAAGAGCGCCGCTTTGTCGCAAAAACCGTCTTTACAATCAGTGGCGCGCTGATAGCAGCAGTCATTTTTGGTTCCGTCAGCTTTCATCGCTACCATCATTTTGAAGATGCGCGCCGGGTGGCAGTCGCTCAAAAAAGCGAAGCTCAACGGCAAATGCGGCAAGCTGTGAACGCTCGGTATCGTGCTGAGTCAATGGTTCACACGATCGTCGCTGATATTGGAAACAACCTCATTCCGGTGCGCCGAATGGATCTGCTCGACGGCGCCCTTCGAGGGGTCGAGTCCTACAACCAAGAGATCGGGGGCAATCCGCATGATCAACCGATCTCAGCATTGCGTGTCGCCGCCTTGGACGATCAGGCCGATCTGCTTCGAGACGAAGGAAAACTGGAGGCAGCCGTCAGTTCAAGACGAGAGGCGTGTGAAATTATACGCCAATTCATCAAAGAAGGTCAGGAGCGCACGCGCTGGTCTGATCACTTGGCTCAAGAGATGCAGACGATTGGCGACATCCAGGTCTCGCTCAAGAGCCTGGATCCAGCAATTTCATCGTACAAGGGCGCCACCGATCAACTGCAAGAATTAGTCGATCAAAGTCCCGAGAATCTCCCTTGGAAGAACCGGTTGGCGGTGACTTTGCACAAGCTTGGGACGATCTATTTCAGCGAAAACGATTGGTCGAAAGCCATCGGATCTTATCAGCGAGAGCGCAGGATTTTACAGACTCTGACTGGGAAACAGCCAAACGATTCTGCCCGTTGGCTTTTGTTGTCCGATGTTTTTAATCGACTAGGTGAACTCTACGTGAACGTAGGCGCTCCCGAGCAAGCGACGACCTCGTACAAGGGAGCGCTCGACGTCGCCAGAAAGCTCACCGATCTCAACCCCGGAGACATCCAGCTTCGTCGAAATTTGTTAGCCTGTCTGGAACGAACCGGCTATGCTCTGGAAGCCGAAGGCAAACTCCCGGAAGCGCTCGACCTCTACAATGAGCAGTTAGACAGCGTACAAAAATCGCTTAGCGAAGAACTGACGAACAACGAATTGCGCCGGGACGTGTCGATTAGCCTTGACCACATCGGTGGCGTCTTACGCGCCGAAGGACGCCCGCAAGCCGCATTGAAGTACTATCAGCAATCTCTGGAAATAACTCAACGAATGGCCGATGAGGATCCGGCTAATCGCACCCGGCAACGGGATCTTGCGCTTGGGCTCGTCAATTTGGGGAGTATCCAGGCTGACCTCGAGCGTCCGGAAGATGCACTAAAAACTTCCGAGTCCGGCCATGCCATTTTTCAGAAGCTGCGCGACGAAGAACCGGATAACTCGGCTTACCAAAGTGATTTGGCGGTCTGCTTGGGTCGCTTGGGAGATCTTCTGAAAGCGGACGGGCAACTCGACAAGGCTCTCCAATATTATGTCGACTCGCTCCAGATCTCTCAAAAGCTTACCCAATCGGATCAGAACAACAGTCTGTGGTGCCAGGATTTCGCGCTGGCGCTGCAACGTGTAGGTGAAACTCTAATTGCCCTGGAAAAGCCTCAAGACGGACTCAAGGACTACCAACAAAGCTGTGAGATCTTTGAACGTCTACTTGAGTCCAACCGAGCTAATCCTGCTTGGCAAGAGTTTTTGGCCAACGGATATTTGCAGTCTGCGAAAATCCTGCAACGCCAAGATAAGGATGCTCAGGTTGCACCTGATCTGGTCCGTTGCCTAGAAATGCTACGAGAGTTGCAAGGTTCGGAGCAACTGGACGACTTCGGTGTTTCTCTGCTCGGAGAGACCGAACAGATTCTGGCCAGGCAGTAGGCTGTCCGAGAGTCGGCGATCGCTCATTTTGACAGGGCGAAAGCCTGATCTGGCCGGGGCCCGCGCACAAGCGGTACGGTAAAGCATTGGAAGCTCGTCGTGCCCGCGAGCACATAATGGTAGGGCGAAAACCTCGGCGCATTGGGTAGCTGCGCCCTTCGTTCTGCATCCCCATGCGCCGGGTTTGAGCCATTCCCAGCATTGACCTTGTCGTGAAAATGTTTGATTTGCGACGGTTGACAACATTTTTCTTTGTCGCATCCGCTGCCTCAAAGACACCGTCAAAAAGCGACTCGAGATGAAAAACCGGTCGGCGAGGCGGATAGGAGATTGGATCCCACTCTGGAACTCATGAAGCGGACGAGCGCGAATGGCTCAAACCCGGCGCACGGGGATGCAGAACGAAGGGCGCAGCTACCCAATGCGCCGAGGTTTTCGCCCTACCATTATGTGGGCTCCAGGAGAACCACTAATAGGTTACGATTCTGGGAAGCTGCTTGGACTCTTCGACCCAACGCTGAACGGTGGATATCCCCGGAAGCAAACGCACTTGGTGTTTCTTCTCATTGCTCGCTTTGAGCGCGGCGTGCAGATGATCCGGCCTGCGCTGAGCAAGTTCGACAACAGAATCAACGCCCGACGCTTGTAACAGTTCCGCATATTGCCGCCCAATTCCTTTCACTCGGAATAAATCGGCTTGATTGACCCACTTTAAAATGTGTGCTCGGCAAATCCGGTTTTCTTCGCCAGTTCCAGGCGGTGCTTCGGACTCGATCCGGCTTGCAACAACTGTTCTGCGGTTTTGATTCCTTCAGCTTCTAACTTCTTGGTGTGGGAAACTCCAATACCTTCTATTTTGTTGATGTGACTCATGTTCTGGGGTTTGCGCTCAGTATGACAAACTCCAGAAGTACCTGCCAACACGTTTATTGGCAGTCTCGGAAAATTATGGCTCTTCTTGCGGCTCAACCATCTATTGTCGACAAGGTGCGACGTATGGTTAGCTTAACACTTTCCGAATGAAGATTAAACGCGCCCTCCTGTCGGTCTCGAATAAGTCCGGACTCGTTCCCTTTGCTCAACGCCTGAGCAAATTGGGCGTGGAAATCGTATCGACCGGCGGAACGGCAGCCCTCCTAAAAAAAGAAGGAGTCGCTCATGTGGAAATGGAACAGTTTACCGGCTTCCCGGAAATCCTTGGTGGCCGGGTAAAGACACTTCATCCGAAGGTGCACGGAGGATTGCTGTTCGTTCGGAATGACCCGGATCATCAGCAGCAAGTCGAGACCAATCAGATCGAGCCAATCGATCTGGTGGTCGTTAACCTTTATCCTTTCGAGGCGACCATTAATAAACCGGAAGTGAAGCTGGAGGAAGCAATCGAACAGATCGATATTGGCGGTCCATCAATGCTCCGGAGCGCGGCCAAGAATTACCGTTTTGTGACGGTCGTGACGGATCCCGCCGACTACAATCTAGTTTTAGAGGAACTCGACCTGCACCATGGCGAAACGACGCTGGCTTTGCGCGAACAGCTGGCCATCAAGGTCTTTCTGACCACCTCCCGATACGATACCGTGATCGCGAGTTATCTAAACCGCGAGCAGGCGACATCCGGATCCTACGCGGTATCGCTCCCGTTGGAGATGCGGCTACGCTACGGGGAAAATCCGCATCAGAGTGCCTCCCTTTACGGTCGTTTTGGCGACTATTTTCAGAAGCTGCACGGGAAAGAACTTTCCTACAACAATATTATTGATATCGACGCTGCCGCCGGGCTCATCCGTGAATTTGTGGAGCCGACGGTTGCCATCCTGAAGCACACCAATCCATGCGGCGTGGGATCTGATCAAGACCTCCGGGAGGCGTGGCTAAAGGCCTTTGCGACGGATAAACAGGCACCGTTTGGAGGCATCATTGCCTGCAACCGTCCGCTGACCGAGCCATTGGCCCGAGCTATTTCCGAAATATTTAGTGAAGTGATTATCGCGCCGGAGTTTGAACCCGAGGCCCGCGCTTTACTGCAGAAGAAAAAGAATCTTCGTCTCATTAAAATGTCCGACTGGTTCGAGTCCACTCGATCAGAACCGGATGTGCGTTCGGTGATCGGTGGGATGCTCGTGCAAGAGAAGGATTGGGGAGAACTACATGAACCGGAGCGACGAGTCGTTTCGCAACGACCGCCGACCGCCGATGAAATGAAGGCCATGTTATTCGGCTGGAAAATTGTCAGACACGTAAAGTCCAACGCCATTGTTTATGCCGCCAAAGATCGCACGCTCGGTATCGGCGCTGGTCAGATGGCGCGTGTCGACTCCTCACGGATTGCGATCTGGAAAGCAGGTGAAGCGGGCCTTTCCTTGAAGGGCAGTGCAATCGCAAGTGACGCGTTTTTCCCATTTGCGGATGGATTGATTGCTGCCTCGGAGGCAGGGGCAACCGCAGTCATTCAGCCGGGGGGCTCGGTCCGCGACAATGAGATCATTCAAGCGGCCAACGATCGTCAAATGACGATGGTCTTTACCGGCATCAGACACTTCCGACACTAGCATGGAAATCTCACTAGCGCTTACGGCGCCAGTGAGATTTCCATGCTTACGTTGTATGCTGAAACTAGGTGTAAATATTGATCACGTCGCAACGCTGCGCCAAGCGCGCTACGTTGGAATGACCGACTCTCCCAATTGTGAGCCCGATCTCATCGCGGCTGCATCCATCTGCGAGCGTGCTGGCGCCAGCGGTATCACCGTCCACCTCCGGGCCGATCGGCGCCACATACTAGACCAAGATGTCTTTCGGCTGCGCGCCAGCTTGGTTACGAAGCTGAATTTGGAAATGGGAAATACGCCTGAAATTATTGATACGGCGATTCGCGTTTTGCCGGATGACGTTTGCCTTGTCCCGGAAAACCGGCTGGAAATAACCACGGAAGGCGGGTTAGATGCGGTGCGTCACGCAAAATCTCTTCGAAAAACGGTCGAGCGTCTTCAGGCCGCCGGCATCCGCGTAAGTATGTTCATCGAACCTAAGGCCGAACAGATCGAGGCAGCAGCCAACCTTGGCGCTCAAGTGGTGGAACTCCATACCGGAGCATACTCCAACGCACTGGAGGATTTTCGCAGCGACGAACTAGATCGGCTCGAGGCGGCGGCTCGCCTGGCGGAGGAAAAAGGACTGGTCGTAAATGCCGGGCATGGGATCAACTACGAAAACGTACACCCACTCCTCGCGATTCATGGCTGGAATGAGTTTAACATCGGTCATTCCATAGTTTCGCGTGCGCTCTTCGTCGGTTTGGAAAACGCGGTTCGTGAAATGGTGCAGAAACTAGCTTCCGGAAAGCAGTGACAGTATTTGGCATTGGGATCGACGTGGTCGAGAACTCACGGATCGCTGATCTGATTCGGAGTCACGGTCAGCGTTTTTTAGATCGCGTCTATCAGCCCGGCGAGATCGAATACTGTCGATCGATGCGAGACCCGGCACCCCATTTTGCTGCCCGCTTTGCTGCCAAAGAAGCTATCTCGAAGGCATTCGGAACCGGATTTGCCCAGCGCATCAATTGGCGCGATATCGAGGTCCGCAGAAAGGCAAGCGGCGAACCGTTCGTTGTGCTCCATGCCGGCGCGGCGGAGCTAGCCAACCGACTGAACATTGAGACCGTCTTAGTTAGCCTTAGCCATTCGCAAGCATACGCCGTCGCCAATGCGCTGCTGTTAAAGAGTGCGAACCAATAGGCAGTCCCCCAGAGTACCTTCTCCATGCCGTCGGATTACAAAGTTAAAATTGAAGTGTTCGAAGGACCGCTGGATCTCCTTCTTTATCTAATCAAAAAGGAAGAGGTCGATATTTATTCGGTTTCGATCGAACGGATCACCGGTCAATACCTCGAATATCTCGATACCTTCCGAATGCTGGATCTCGAGATTGCCGGCGAGTTCGTCGTAATGGCGGCCACGCTCATCTATATCAAGAGCCGGAGCTTGCTTCCCGTGCATCAACAGCCACCGGAAGCCGATGCCGAAGAGGAAGATCCCAGATGGGATCTGATCCGGCAGCTGATTGAATATAAGAAATTCAAAGACGCCGCTTTGCAGCTTCATCAGAGGGAGCTGCTGCAGGAAGGATTCATTCCGCGGATTCCGGAAAAGCCTGCGTTCGATGAACAAGAAACCCTTCTCCAGAGCGAAGTCGGCATCTTCGATTTAATTAGTGCGTTCCAGAAGGTGCTGAAAAAGCTCGAAGACCGTCGCGAAGATCTCCGCGAGATTTTTGAGGAAAATTTCACCGTTTCCGACAAGATCGACTTTATCATCCGCACCACTGGCGTGAACCAACGAATCGCATTTTCCGAACTATTCGCTTCGGCCGCAAGCCGAACCGAGATTGTTGTCACTTTTCTTGCCCTGCTTGAGCTGATCCGCTTGAAGCAGTTACGAGTCACGCAGGACGCACCATTTTCGGAAATCGATATCGAACGAATAAGCGTCTGAGATGCCGTCACCATGGAGGGTGCGACTGTGAGAGATCATGACAAATTTGTCATCGCAACTCTGGCGAGATTGTCATGATCGCCGTTGAGTTTGGGGCTGTTCGGGCCGCTAAGGAACCGTGAGAATCTTACTACTACTCTCTTGCTTGTTTTTCAGTGGCTGTATGGGGTACCAAAGCTACCACGCGCAGCCACTTCTCGGCTTGGGAAGAGAAGGGAAGCTTCGCGCACGAAGCCTGAACGCGCTTGAGGTCGATGTGGCCCAGCTACACCATCCGTTGTTACCACCAATCGCCTTGAGTTCCAAACGCGGTATTGGTCCTGATCAAGCGGCAGTTTTATCCGTCTTGCTGAGCCCCAAACTCGTGGCGGAACGTGATCGCCGCGGCTTAGCTCAGGCGCAGCTCGTACAGGCCGGTGTTCTGCCGAATCCGTCGGTTGGTATAACACAGGATTTTGTTACTGGCGGCTTTACCAAGGGCGCGTTTAATCCCTACGGATTTAGTGCTAGCTGGGACGTTTCCTCTCTGGTCACTCACGGAGCAAAAGTGAAAGCCGCACGGTCAAATGTCGATGCAGTCAGTCTCGACGTTGCTTGGACTGAGTGGCAAACGGCGGAAGGCGCCAAGCTTGCGTTTTATCGCGTGGTGGCCTTGCAAGCTCAGCTGAGTCGGGCCAAGCAAATCGATGCCGATCAACAGGCTACTGTTACTGCACTTCAAGCGGCCGTGGACCGTCACGAAAAGAATGTGGTCGATTTGGCTGCTGCTCAGGCCGTTCGGCAAGACTCCCTGACTGCCGTTCTCGCTTTACAGCAAGAATTGGATCAGAGGCGGTTGGCGCTGAAGAGAGCGATTGGTTTTTTGCCTCAATCTCAGCTGGCGCTTCGATATGATTTCGCTCTCCCCTCTTCCGTCTCACCGCCCTCAGAAAGAGAATTACTGGCGAACCTCGAAAATCAACGACTGGATTTAGTTGGACTTCGGGCGGGTTACCAAAGCCAGGAGGAGACCGTCCGCGCCGCGATCCTGGCTCAATTTCCGAAAGCGGCACTCGGGTTCGCCCATGCCAGCGACAACTCAAATATCCATACCACCGGATTTGGTATTACATTCGATTTGCCGCTCTTTGATCGTAACCAAGGAGCCATTGCTACCGAAAAAGCTACCCGGCTGAAGCTTTACGACGAATATGCCAATCGCGTATTCGAAGCGCATTCCGATATTGCTTCTGCCTTAACGGACATCCGATCGCTAAATCAGCAGATTACTGTTGCGCAAGCGGCCCTGCCGGTCTTCCAGCGCCTCGTTGATACTGCAAAAATTGCCGCGGACGAGGGTGCAGCCGACGTACTCGGTTACTTTCAAGCCCGGATTAGCTTGAACCAGAGAAGTCTGCAAATCCTCAAATTGAAGCAAACACTGATCGAAGCCAAGAGCGCGCTGGAACTTGCCTCCGGCAGGTACCTGCCAGCAGAAAACTAAGCAGGGTAGTAACACTATGACAAAGAAGTCGTTCGTAATTCTAATTCTCATCTTATTAACCGGTGGGATCGTCGGCTATGGCTTGATCAAAAAAACCGCAAAGAACGCTTCGGAATCGGGAGAAGCGCAGGGAACGGCAGCCGACGAGTCCAAGCCGGTTGCCCATGTTGAAACTGCTGCTGTCGAACACAAATCAATTTCTCAGACTCTCACCGCGTATGGGGGAGTGGTCGCTGCTCCCGGCAAAACTCATTTCATTGCGGTCTCTTTTGAAAGCCGCGTCAAACATGTTCTGGTCAGTGCGGGTCAAGTCGTAAACAAAGGAGATGCTTTGCTGGAGCTTGAGGGAACCGTCGCAAGTCTCCTTCAGCTGCAACAGGCAGAAAGCACCGAGGAAGAAACGCAGAAGGAACTCGAACAAACGAAGCGACGTTTTGACATGAAATTGGCTACCAATCAGGAACTCAACCAGGCACAGAAAGCTGCCGCAGACGCAGATTTGCTGCTGAACAGTCTTCGTCAGCAAGGGGTTGGTTCCGCCGGTAGGATTCACTCCGATACCGGTGGAGTCGTTGCCAAGGTGGATGTCGAAGATGGACAAGTCGCCGCTAGCGGAACTCCGCTCATTGAGATCGTCGCAAGCGAAGATATCGAAGTGAAATTGGGCACAGAACCGGAAGACGTCGCGAAAATCGCCCCGGGCCAAAAAGTCGGTATCTCCCTGGTGAACGATCCGGGATCCCCGGCCATTGAGGGAACAGTCCGTCTCGTAACTCAGCGAGTTAATCCGGCCGATCGCCTGGTTGACGTGTTCGTATCCCCAACGCCGGGAACTCGACTGCTGCTAGCGGCCTATGTTCGCGGCGAGATTGCCATCGCTTCTCGCGAAACGTTGGTCGTGCCCCGAGAAGCTGTTTTGCCCAATGAGTCCGATTTTACCCTCTACTTGGTTCAGGACGATCGAGCTGTCGAAAAGAAGGTCAAGCTCGGGTTAGAAACTGTCTCGGAAGTCGAGGTCATCGATTCCAGTCTTAAAGAAGGAGATCGCGTCGTCACCGTCGGAAATCGCGAACTCAGCGACGGGATGGAGATCAAAGAATCAAAATGAATTTTACCGATTGGACCTTTCGTCATCCCCGTTTTCTGCTGTCGCTGCTTGCCGTATTGGCGATAGCCGGGGCCACTTGCGCCATTTGGTTGCCGGTCGCGCTTTTTCCTCAAGTCAGTTTTCCTCGAATTCGAATCAATGTGGATGCGGGGGACCGCCCGGCTGAGCGGATGGCCATCGAAGTAACCACTCCCGTGGAAAATTCGGTTCGTTCGATTCCGGGCGTCCGAACACTGCGATCCACGACCAGTCGAGGAAGCGCGGAGATCTCGATCAATTTCGATTGGGGCCAAGATATGATCACCGCTCTGCTCCAGGTAGAATCGCAGGTGAACAAAGTATTACCGACGCTCCCGACCGGAACGACCTTCAACGTGATTCGAATGGATCCAACCGTATTCCCGGTAATTGCCTACAGCATTACGTCGGATACCCATTCACTCACCGAACTACGCGATTTGGCCCAATACACCCTTCGTCCCGCTCTGGCGACGGTGCGAGGTGTATCTCAGGTCGGAGTGCAAGGTGGAAAATTAGAGGAGTACGAAGTCGTCGTTAATCTTCCCAAGCTCCAGTCTTTTGGCTTGAGTTTCAACGATGTGGCCAATGCATTGACTGCTGCTAACGTGCTGGTGGCCACTGGTCGAGTCGAACAATACGGGAAACTTTATCTGGTTATATCAGATACGCGGTTTCAGACCTTTGCCGATATACGCAAGACGATTCTGAAGTCCGGCCCGGATGGAACGGTTTTGTTGACCGACGTAGCCACCATCCAATCATCCAGCGAGCCGCAATGGATCCGGGTCACTGCCGACGGTCATGATGCTGTCGTCTTTCAAGTTTATCAACAACCCGGCGGCAACACAGTTCAGATCGCCGAAGGAATCAAAGCCAAATTACGAAACTTGCAAAAGCAAGTCCCGAATGGAGTGCGAATTGCCAGCTGGTACGATCAAAGTAACTTGATTCTCGGCGCCACCAATAGCGCAAGGGATTGCGTGTTTATCGGAGTCGGTCTGGCTGCTTGTGTCTTATTTCTGTTTCTTCGAAGCTGGAAGATAACTCTCTTCGCCGCAATTGCTGTACCGTCCGTCCTATCAGCAACTGTGGTTCTCCTCTACGTCTTCAAAATGAGTTTTAATATTATGACGCTGGGCGGACTAGCTGCAGCAGTTGGACTCATCATCGACGACACCATTGTGATGGCCGAGCACATTGTGCGGCGGGTTCGCGAACAGCGGAGCGGTGCTCCAAAGCAAGCGATTGTGACGGCGGCAGCTGAATTTACTCGTCCACTGGCCGGTTCCTCGGCCGCCACCATTATCATATTCGCACCCCTCGCCTTCCTGTCCGGAGTAACCGGAGCCTTTTTCCAGGCGCTATCACTGACGATGGCGGCGAGCCTGGTCATCTCATTCTTCGTTGCTTGGATCGCGCTGCCGATTATTTCGACTCGTCTACTCACTCGGCGTGACGCAGATCTTGATGACGAGCGCAAGCTAACGCGGAGCATTCATCGACTATACCAAAGCTGGATGCGTTCCCTGTTGCGAGCGCCCATTTTGATTATCTTTGTCCTGGTGCCTCTCGTCATCGCCGGATATTACGCTTTCTCCAACGTCCAGTCAGGCTTCATGCCAGTAATGGATGAAGGAGGATTCATTGTCGACTACCGCGCGCCGCCAGGAACATCGCTGACCGAAACGGATCGCCTCATGCGTCAAGTCGAGGCAATCATCCAGAAAATTCCCGAGGTCCAGACCTATTCGCGACGTACCGGGCTCGGGCTAGGAGGCGACCTGAATGAAGCGAATCAGGGCGATTTCTTTGTGCGGCTTAAATCTGGTCCCAGGCGAGGTATTGAACAGATTATGGATGATCTGCGTACGCAAGTAGAACACAACGTGCCGGGAATTCAGATCGAAACCGCACAATTAATGGAAGATCTGATCGGCGATCTCACCAGCGTACCACAGCCGGTAGAAATCAAGTTATTCTCCGATGACGAAGCGGTTTTGCAGAAATTAGCGCCTCAGGTCGCCGAAGCAATCAGCACAGTGCCAGGGATCGTCGAAGTAAAAAACGGAATCACGCCGGCTGGCGATGCTCTCGAGATCCGGGTCGACCGAGTGAAAGCCGCATTGGAGGGTGTTGATGCGGATTCCATAACCAAGACATTGGATGGTTATCTGTCGGGCACGATAACAACAAAAATACTGCATGGTCCGAAACTGGTCTCCGTTCGCCTTTGGACACCGAAGAATGATCGAGCGACCGATCGAGATTTAGGCAATTTGCTTTTGCCGGCTCCAGACGGCCATCTGTTTCCACTTCGACGAGTTGCCACTTTCGAAACGGTTTCCGGCCAGCCGCAGATCACTCGGGAAGATTCCCGCCGAATGATTGCGGTGACGGCACGAATCAGTGGGCGTGATCTAGGTTCCACCGTGCATGACGTACAGCGAGTGCTTGATAAACCGGGGCTGCTGCCGGCCAACGTGCCTTACACACTGGGAGGCTTATACGAACAACAACAGATCGCTTTCCAGGGACTAACCGTCATCTTGATCGCGGCGATTGTGTTAGTCCTTTTGCTGCTTCTGTTTCTCTACGAGAACTACAGCGTGGCAATCGCGATGCTGGCGACAACCTTGCTTGCGGTCGCCGGCGTTTACATCGGTCTCTGGGCAACCGGCACCGAGATCAATATTACCTCGCGAATGGGCATGACGATGATCGTAGGCATCGTTACTGAAGTCGCGATCTTTTATTATTCGGAGTTTCAGGAAATTGGGGAACGGGATAATCGATTTATCATCGCGGGTATTAACCGAATGCGTCCGATCGCAATGACGACATTTGCCGCGATCCTCGCTCTGCTCCCTTTAGCCTTGGGCCTCGGAGAAGGATCTGCGATGCTGAAACCATTGGCGATCGCGATTATTTCAGGCCTGGTGTTTCAGCTTCCTTTAGTGCTCATCGTTTTCCCGTGTCTGCTAGCGCTCTTCCGGCGCGATCCGAAAGGCAAACAATTGAAAGTTCGCCCCCGCCCGGTCCCGGTAACAGCTGGCTAGCAAATAGCTCCAAAGCAAACCTCAATAAAATCGTTCGGCGATCCAAATGAGAATCTTAGTCGTAGAGGATGAAAAGAAGATCGCGCTCTTCGTACAAAAAGGGTTAAAGGAATGCGGCTTCGTAGTGGATGTATTGTACCGGGGTGATGAAGCTTTGGACGTCATTCTCACCCACCATTTCGATGCCGTTGTCCTGGATATCATGCTTCCTGGGCAAGACGGTCTTCGGGTCCTTCGAACGCTTCGCGAGAATTCGAATTTCGTGCCGATCCTGCTGTTGACTGCCAGAGGAGATGTTTCGGAGAAAGTTGAGGGCCTGAATCTCGGAGCCGACGATTACCTGGCGAAGCCATTTTCTATCGAAGAGCTCGCCGCTCGCCTGCGTGCGGTCGCACGCCGGAGATCAGGAGAACAGTTTGCGCGCTATCGAGTAAAGAACCTGGTGCTCGATCCGGCCACCCGAATGATCCGCCGCGGAGAACGACGAATCGAACTTACCAGCCGAGAGTTTGCCTTGCTGGAGTGCTTAATGCGATCACCGAACCGGGTTTTCACTCGCACCCAGCTTAGCCAGCAGGTCTGGGAGTACGCATTTTGTCCGGATAGCAATTTGGTTGACGTTTACGTCCAAAGGCTGCGACGGAAGATCGATGACGGCGAACCCGAAAAACTCATCCAGACCGTCCGCGGCGCCGGATACCGAATTGGAGAAGGTGAGTGAAGCGTTGGCCATTGAGAAGCCGGTTGGCGTTGTGGACCGCCGTCTTGCTAACGATTGAGCTTGCAATCTTTGGGATCGCGTCGGGTTGGGTCATCTTTTATAGCCAAATTGAGGCATTCCGAGAAATTGCCGGGCAACACAAGGCACGAAACTCGGTCCATAAAGAGACTCGAGAACTGATATTGAGACTGGTTGTGGCAGATTTTACTGCGCTGCCCTTGGCAGTCATCGTGGCCGCTTTCGGCGTTTGGTGGACGACCGGGAAAGCGCTCAAGCCATTGCAAGATATAGCGGATGCAGCCGAGCGAATTCACGCGAAAGCGTTGCGCACCCGTATACCGAATCCGCCGGCGCACGACGAGATTGAACGCCTGGTATCTGTGCTGAATAACACTTTTGATCGCTTGGAACGCAGTTTTGCCCAGGCAACCCGGTTTTCCAGCGAAGCTTCTCATGAGCTAAAGACACCGTTGACTATCATGCGCGGTGAAATTGAATCTGCTTTGTCTAACGATTCGATTGATCCGCAAAACGAGAAGCTGCTCGAGAGTCTTCTACAAGAGACTCATCGTCTATCGGCCATTGTCGAAAACTTGCTCTTGCTCTCACGGGCTGACGCCGGTGCCCTCAATCTTCGAAAGAAAGCGGTCGATTTTTCAGGACTTTGTCAGGAACTAGCCGCTGACGCCGAGATACTGGCACTGCGACGCAACATAGATCTTTCTTCGGCGATCGAAAATGAGGTTCAAATACAAGCCGATGAATCGTATCTGCGAAGGCTCTTGCTCAATCTTTTGGATAACGCCATCAAGTACAACATCCATTCCGGAAGAGTCGAAATCCGCCTGACGAAATCAGGATATCTCGCTTCGTTCCGAATCGCGAACACCGGTCCGGAAATTTCGGAAGAACATCAAATTCGAATTTTTGAACGATTTTATCGGACCGAAGCTAGTCGAGCTTCCGAGGTGGTCGGTTCCGGCTTAGGATTGAGTATTTGCCGAGAAATCGTGCTCGCACATCAGGGCCAGATCTGGATGGAAAGGACCCGGCCAGGTTGGACAGTGTTTGCCGTCGATCTTCCTCTCGCTAATCCGCAACGTGAGTTGACCGCCAATCCGGTGTGATTCTGGCGATATGTTGCACCGGTAAACCTTGCACGCTAAAAGCCCCGCCGCCGACGACATCGTTCGATAGTAACCTATACTCTGCAGATGGTCCCAAACTCACAGTCCTAGACTAAACCGCATGGCCTTATTCGCGTGCACTAAAAGAAGGCTTTTTGATCCCGCGAGGCCTTACAATGGTAGGGCGAAAACCTCGGCGCATTTGTTGGCTGCATGCTTCCGCTTGGCATCCCCATGCGCCGGGTTTGAGCCGTTCGTGCGGATCCGACCCACCACTCCAGCTTGCATCGGTTTTGATCCTGCTTTTGCTGCATCCGCTGAGACGATGAAAATCCTCCCTAG
>Ga0209647_1001523_pt1 | contig 19566 bp, 15 predicted proteins | sample GraSoi_2013_60cm_FD_185827 | JGI IMG/M metagenome (GOLD analysis project Ga0209647, IMG submission 185827) | Grasslands soil microbial communities from the Angelo Coastal Reserve, California, USA - Sample 9_17_2013_60cm (SPAdes) (version 2) | ecosystem: Environmental > Terrestrial > Soil >... | reverse complement strand
CATCGTTCGGGTCCTTGAGGAATGGGGCGGAATGCGGCGACGGAACGCGGCAGGTGGTTATGGCTTCGGGTTATGGTGCGCCGCAACAATTTCATTCTAGGAAGCGAGGCAGGCGCTGTCAAGGGTATTTTGGTGCGATGCACCAGGGGCGCGCAGCCGCACCGCCGCAAGACTTCAAAATGTAATAAAATTAAACACTTGGAGGATCGGCCCGGAGACGGAACGAAACGCCGCACAAAGCCGATTTGATGTCATGCAGCATCCACGCCGATAATCCACGCCCATGCCCTCGCCGCGCATCATCAAGAAGTACCCCAACCGCCGCCTCTACGACACCGAGACGTCGACCTACATCACGCTTGTCGAGGTGAAGGACCTGGTGCTGGGTTACAAGGACTTCCAGGTCCAGGACGCCAAGACCGGCGACGACCTCACGCGGGCGATCCTCCTGCAGATCATCCTCGAGGAGGAATCGGGCGGCGTGCCGATGTTCTCCACCGACATGCTTGCCAACATCATCCGGTACTACGGCCACGCGATGCAGGGGCTGATGGGCTCCTACCTCGAGCGCTCGATCTTCGCCTTCCACGAGGCGCAGAAGCGCTTCCAGGACCAGGCGCAGTCGCTCTACGGCGAGCTGCCGAAGATGCCCGCGGAGGTGTGGACGACGGTGATGAAGCCCGGGCAGCAGATCCCCAATGTCATGGGCGGCTATCTCGAGAAGGGCGCCAAGGCCGTGATCGACATGCAGGAGGAGCTGCGCAACCAGGCGGTCAAGCTCTTTTCCGGCTTCCCCTACCCGAACGGCGCGCCCGCCGAGGAAGCCAAGCCGAAGGCCAAGGCACCGAAGGCCCCGCGCAAGCCGCGAACGCACAAGTAGTGGCCAAAGTCGGGTTCGTATCCCTCGGTTGCCCCAAGGCGCTGGTCGATTCCGAGCAGATCCTCACGCAGCTGCGCGCGGAGGGTTATGACATCGCGCCGACTTACGCGGGCTCCGACCTGGTGGTCGTCAATACCTGCGGCTTCATCGATGCCGCGGTGAAGGAATCGCTCGACGCGATCGGCGAGGCGCTCGCCGAGAACGGCAAGGTCATCGTCACCGGCTGCCTCGGCGCGAAGGGCGACATCGTGAAGCAGACGCACCCCCGCGTGCTCGCGGTCACCGGGCCGCATGCGCGCGGGGAGGTGATGGACGCGGTCCACGCCCACCTGCCGCGGCCCCACGATCCATTCGTCGACCTCGTGCCGCCGCAAGGCATTCGCCTGACTCCGCGCCACTACGCCTATCTCAAGATCTCGGAAGGCTGCAACCATAGATGCACGTTCTGCATCATCCCGTCGATGCGCGGCGACCTGGTGAGCCGGCCCGTCGGCGACGTGATGAAGGAGGCCGAGAGCCTCGTCGCCGCGGGCGTGAAGGAGCTGCTGGTGATCTCGCAGGACACCAGCGCCTACGGCGTCGACGTGAAATATCGCACCGGCTTCTGGGGCGGGCGGCCGTTGCGCACGCGCATGACGGACCTTTGCCACGCGCTTGGCGAGCTGGGCGTCTGGGTGAGGCTGCACTACGTCTATCCCTATCCGCACGTCGACGAAGTCGTGCCGCTGATGGCGCAGGGCAAGATCCTTCCCTACCTCGACGTCCCCTTCCAGCACGCGAGCCCGCGAATCCTCAAGCTCATGAAGCGGCCCGCGTCCTCGGAGAAGAATCTCGAGCGCATCCGCGGCTGGCGCGCGGCGTGCCCGGACATCACGATCCGCTCGACGTTCATCGCCGGTTTTCCGGGGGAAACGGAAGCCGAATTCGAGGAGCTGCTGGGATTCCTGCGCGAGGCCGAGCTCGACCGCGTCGGCTGCTTCGCGTATTCACCGGTCGACGGCGCGAGAGCGAACGACTTGCCCGGTGCGTTGCCGGCGCAGGTGCGCGAGGAACGGCGCGCGCGCTTCATGGAAGTGCAGGCGCAGATCAGTCGCGCGAAGCTGCGTCGCAAGGTGGGAAGGATGCTCGACGTGATCGTCGATGAAGCCAAGGGTGGAAATGCAGTGGCGCGCAGCGCCGCGGACGCGCCCGAGATCGACGGCGTGGTGCGGGTGAAGGGCGCGAAAGGCGCGAAGCCGGGGGATTTCCTGCGAGTCGTGGTCGGCGGCTCGACCGACCACGACCTCACCGCGAAGGTCGTTCCCGCGTAGGCGGGAACCCAATCATCGGGCCCCCGTCTCCACGGGGGCGACAATTGGTTACTGGGGAACCCGGGTGAGCCGCTTGTCGACGATCTTCACTCTGTCGCCGGCGCGGTAGCTCGGTTCCTTGTCGAAGTTGAAGTAGCGCATGTTGCCGCCATCGGTCTTCACCGAGACCTGCCAGAACTCCTTGGCGTTCTTGCCCTTCTCGACCTGGTGCCCGACGTAGGCTCCGCCCGCCGCGCCCGCCACGGTGGCCGCCGTGTTGCCGCGGCCGCTGCCGACCTGGTGGCCGAGCACGCCGCCCACGATGCCGCCGAGCACGGCGCCGCCGCCGCTCGCCTCGCCTTCCTTCTTGATGAACTTCACGTCGACCACGCTGCCGCAGTCGGGGCAGGCGACGGCGTTGTTGGCCGGAGGAGCGGCGTTGGCGACGCTGATGACCAAGGCCGGCACGAGAGACGAGAGCAGGAGCAGCGCTTTTTTCATGGATTCCTCCGAATTGTGGGGGCGCGGGAAAATCGTAGCACGCTCAGGATTCGGCGGCTTTCAGCTGCGGGAACAGGATCACGTCGCGGATCGAGGGGCTGTCGGTGAATAGCATCACCAGCCGGTCGATGCCGATACCCTCGCCCGCGGTGGGCGGCATGCCGTACTCGAGCGCACGCACGTAATCGGCGTCGTAGTACATCGCTTCCTCGTCGCCGGCTTCCTTCGCCTTGACTTGCGCGGCGAAGCGCGCCGCCTGGTCCTCGGGGTCGTTCAGCTCGGAAAAACCGTTGGCGATCTCGCGTCCGGTGATGAAGAGCTCGAAACGGTCGGTCACGGCGGGGTTGGCGTCGTTGGCGCGCGCGAGCGGCGAGACGTCGAGCGGGTGCGCGACGATGAACGTCGGCGCGACGAGCTTCTCCTCGGTGGTCGCCTCGAAGAGCTTCAACTGCAGCATCCCCACGCCATCCGAGGGAAACACCTCGATGTCGAAGGGAACGAGCGCCATCTTCAGGTACTGCGGTTTCGATAGCTCGCCGAGGTGGTATTGCGAGTTGTACTTGGCGATCGCCTGCGCCATCGTGAGCCGGTCGAACGGCTTTCCCAGGTCGACGGCCGCGCCCTGGTAGGTGAGGGCGGTCGTCCCGAGCACCTTCATCGCGACCTCGCGCAGCAACGCTTCCGTGAGGTCCATGAGGTAGTCGTAGTCGCGATACGCCTCGTAGAACTCGAGCATCGTGAACTCGGGATTGTGGCGCGTCGAGATGCCCTCGTTCCTGAAGTTGCGGTTGATCTCGAACACCTTCTCCAGCCCGCCCACCACCAGGCGCTTCAAATAGAGCTCGGGTGCGATGCGCAGGAACAGATCCATGTCGAGCGCGTTGTGGTGCGTCCTGAACGGACGCGCCACCGCCCCGCCCGGGATCGGCTGCATCATCGGCGTCTCGACCTCGAGGTAGCCCTTGGCGACGAAGAATTCACGGACCGCCTGCACCAGCTTCGAGCGGATCTCGAAGGTGCGGCGCGTCTCGGGATTGACGATCAGGTCGACGTAGCGCTGGCGATACTTCTGCTCCATGTCCGAAAGGCCGTGGTACTTCTCCGGCAGCGGGCGCAGCGCTTTCGAGAGCAGGCGCAGCTTCGTGGCGTGCACCGATAGCTCGCCCTTGTTGGTCCTGAAGACCGTTCCCTCGACTCCGAGGATGTCTCCCAGGTCCCACTGCTTGAACGCCTCGTGCGTCTCGACGCCGGTCAGGTCGTTGTTCACGTAGATCTGGATCTGCCCGCTCATGTCCTGGAGCGTAGCGAACGAGGCCTTGCCCATGACGCGCTTGAGGAGCATCCGCCCGGCGACCGAGGCCGCGGGCTTCTCGGCTTCGAGCTGGTCCTTCGTCTTGTCGCCGTGCGCGTTCTGCAGCTCGCCCGCGAGGTTCTTGCGCTGGAAGTCGTTCGGAAACGCGATGCCCGCCTCGCGCAGCTTCGCGAGCTTCGCGCGCCGCTCGGCGATGAGCTGGTTTTCGTCCTGTGGAGGGGCCTCGGCGGGCCGCTTGTCGTTGTTGTTGTCGGCCATCTCTTGGGGTCCTGCCGGGAAACCGCGAATTATACGATGAGCGGCCGCTTTTCCCCTTGACGCCCGCTATCGCGGCTACCCCAGCCGGGCTTAAGATCATTGCGGCGAAATAGGGGAGCCCTGGACCGTGATAAGTGACCTCCTGCCGTTCGTGACCGCGGCCCTTCCGGGGCCTGTCCTTCCCGCCCGCTACGACCCTTGGCTGGTGGTCCTGTCCTATATAGTCGCCTCGCTCGCCGCGTATACGGCGATCGACCTGGCCGGCCGGGTGAGCGAGTACCGGATGGAGCCGCGGCGGGCTTTCGCCTGGCTGGCCGGGGGCGCCTTTGCGATGGGCGCGGGCATCTGGTCGATGCACTTCGTGGCGATGCTCGCCTACCAGCTGCCGATCCCGGTCCGCTACGAGCCGTGGACGACCTTCGCCTCGATGGTCGCCGCGATCGCGACCTCCGGCTTCGCGCTCTTCATCGTGACTCGCGGCGTGCTCTCCTGGCGGCGGCTGCTGGTGAGCGGGGCGGTCATGGGGGCAGGCATCGGCACGATGCACTACACCGGCATGGCCGCGATGCGCCTGGACGCTCTGGTGATGTACTACCTCGCTCCGTGGCTGCTGTCGATCGTCAACGCCATCGTCTGCTCGACGGTCGCGATCTGGTTGGTGTTCCGCCTGGGCGGCGGCACCAGCCTCGCGATGAAGATGCTCGCCGCGCTCGTAATGGGCGTGGCCATCTGCGGGATGCACTACACCGGCATGTACGCCACGGTGTGCGTGTCCACCGGCCAGGTGGCCCCGGCCTCGGGCCTCGATCCGGTGCCGCTCGCGGCGGCGATCGCGGCGGTGACGCTCCTCATCATGAGCGTCGCGCTCTCGGTCTCGCTGCAGAGCCAGCTCCTGTCGCGCACGCTGCGCGAGCAGAACCGGCTGCTGCGCGACGAAGTGGAGCAGCGGCGCCGCGCGGAGGCCGAGCTGCAGCACCATCGCGACAACCTGCAGTCGCTCGTCGACCAGGGCACCGCCGAGCTGCGCCAGGCGCGCGACGCCGCCGAGGCCGGCAGCCGCGCCAAGAGCAAGTTCGTGGCGACCATGAGCCACGAGATCCGCACGCCCATGAACGGGGTCCTCGGCATGACGGAGCTGCTGCTCACCACGCGGCTCGATCCGCGGCAGCGACGCTTCGCGGAGGTCGCGCACCGCTCCGGCGTGGCGCTGCTCTCCGTCATCAACGACATCCTCGACTTTTCCAAGATCGAGGCGGGCCGCCTCGAGCTGCGCAGCGAGCTCTTCGAGCCGCGCGAGCTGGTCGACGAGGTGATGGACACGCTTGCCGAGGTGGCGCGGCGCAAGCTCCTCGACTTCAACAGCCTCGTCCCGATCACCGTTCCCGAGCGGGCGATGGGAAGCATGACCCACCTGCGCCAGGTGCTGATCAACCTGACCGGCAACGCGATCAAGTACACGGAGCGCGGCTCGGTGATGGTGCGCGTTGCCGTGGCCGGTGAGAGCGACGAAGCGGTTCGCCTGCGTTTCGAAGTCGCCGATACCGGGGTTGGCGTCCCGAGCGACCAGCACGAATACATCTTCGAGCCGTTCACCCAGCTGTCCGACCCGGATTCGCGCGCGAAGGGCGGTACCGGACTGGGGCTTTCGATCTGCAAGCAGCTGGTCGAGAAGATGGGTGGCCAGATAGGCGTCGAGAGCGCGCCGGGCCGCGGATCGACTTTCTGGTTCGAGGTGCCGCTCGCCAAGGCGAGGGGAGAGCCGGCTGGGTCGGCACGGAAGCACCTCGGAGGGATCCGCGCGCTCATCGTGGACGACAACGCGGTCAATCGCGAGATCCTGCGCCACCAGCTTGCCGCGCTCGGCATGCTGCAGGACGAGGCCGACACCGGCGAGCGCGCGCTCGAAAAGCTGCGCGCCGCGGCGGTCGCGGGGCATGCGTTCGACCTCGTCGTGCTCGACGACCGCATGCCGCACATGAGCGGCATCGAGCTCGCGCGCGAGATCCGCTCCGATGCGGCGCTCGGCGCGCCTCCCATGGTGATGCTGAGCTCGGTGGGCCACGACGAGGAGCGCTCGGTCGAGGCGGGGATCGAGTATTTCCTGACGCGGCCCGTGCGCCAGTCGCACCTGCACGACTGCGTGATCAGCGTCCTGCGGATGAAGATCGAGGGCGGGACCGCGTTGCAGCCGCGCGGCATGCACGCGCAGCTCGACGCGCGCGTCCTGCTGGTCGAGGACAACCCGGTCAACGAGGAGCTCGCGCTGCACATGCTCAAGCACCTGGGCTGCACCTGCGAGGTCGCGCACCACGGGCGCGAGGCGCTCGTGGCGAGCGAGGGCGAGTCCTTCGACGCGGTCCTGATGGACTGCCAGATGCCGGAGATGGACGGCTTCGAGGCGACTGCGGCGATCCGGCTGCGGGAGGCTTCGCAAGGCGCCGACCGCCGCCTTCCCATCATCGCGCTCACCGCGGGTGCCGTCGAAGGCGATCGCGACAAGTGCCTCGCCGCGGGGATGGACGACTACCTCTCGAAGCCGTTCTCGCTCGACCAGCTGGAGCGTACGCTGCGCCGTTGGCTGCCGGCAGTGCCCGCCATGGAACCGGGCATGCCGCACGTCGATCCGCAGGCGATCGAGAGCATGTTGGTCCTTGGCGGCGGCGGACGCGAGCTTTTGAAGAAGATGATCGACATCTACCTCGGGGACGCTCCCAGGCGCCTTGCCGCGATCCGCGACGGCATGGCACGCGCGGATTCCGGCGCGGTCGCGCGCGCCGCGCACAGCTTCAAGTCGGCTAACGCCAACCTGGGCGCCGCCGCGCTCGCCGAGATGTGCAAGCGCCTCGAGCGCCATTGCCGAGAGGGCGCGACCGCCGGCGCCGAAGGGATGGTCGCGGCGATGGAGGAGGAATACAAGTACGTGTCGTCGGACCTGTCGGTGCGCATTCGCGAGATGGCCTCGTGACACGGCAGGAGGGTGGCGAGGCCGCAGAGCCCGTCATCCTGGTCGCCGACGACGAGCCGACGACGCGCTGCCTGACTCGCGTCGCGCTCGAACAGGCAGGTTTCTCGGTGGTGGAGGCGAGCGACGGGGCGGCGGTCCTGGCCGCGTGCGAGCGATCCCTTCCCGACCTCCTGCTCCTCGATGTGGAGATGCCGGGAATCGACGGCATCACGGTGTGCAAGCGCCTGCGGGAGCGGCGCGACGGGCGTCACGTGCCCATCGTCATGGCGACGGGCCTCGACGATTTCGCCTCGATCGACGCCGCGTTCGCCGCCGGGGCCACCGACTTCATCCCCAAGCCGATCAACTGGGCGCTGCTGCGCCACCGCGTGCGCTACATCCTGCGCTCGAGCCAGGCAGCCAGCGACCTGGGCAAGAGCGAGGAGAAGTTCCGCCTCATCACCGAGAGCTCGAGCGACTTCATCGCGATGCTCGACCGCGACGGCCATCGCCTGTACAGCAGCCCCTCCTATCGGGCGTTCTTCGAAGAGGACCTGCGAGGCACCGACTCGTTTCGCGAGATCCATCCGGAGGACCGCGACACGATCCGCGAGGTCTTTCGCGAGACGGTGGAGTCGGGCATCGGGCGGGAAGCGAGGTTCCGCTGGGTGCTCGACGGCGGCGACGTGCGCTACCTCGAATCGCGCGGCAACGTGATCCGCGACGATTCGGGCAAGGTCTCGCGCGTCGTGGTGGTCTCCCGCGACGTGACCGAGCGCACGCGCCAGCAGGAACGCATCGAGCGGATGGGCCGCATCAACGCGGTCCTGAGCGGCATCAACTCCGCGATCGTGCGCATTCGCGACCGCACGCAGCTGCTCGAAGAGGCATGCCGCATCGCCGTGGAGCACGGACACTTCGGCTTCGCCTGGGTCGGGATGGTCGACCGCGCCTCGCAGGCGATCGCCCCGGTGGCGCGGGCGGGGAGCGATCGCGGCTTCCTCGACATTGCCCGGTTCAGCGCGCGCGCCGACCTCCCCGAGGGCCAGTCGCTTGCTGGGCGAGTCGTGCGCGGCATGCGAAGCATCGTGGCGAACGACATCGCAAGCGACGCGCGGCTACGCCACGGCAAGGAAGCGCTCGCGCGCGGCTTTCGCGCGCTGGTCGGCTTGCCGTTGATCGTCGGCACGGAATGCGTCGGGCTGCTCCTGCTTTATTCGCCGATCCCGGGGTTCTTCGACGAGGCCGAGATGCGCCTGATCGAGGAGCTCGCGGGCGACATCTCCTTCGGACTCGAGCACATCGAGAAGGAGCGCGAGGTCCACCACCTCGCCTATTACGACACCCTGACCGGGCTTCCCAACCGCAGGCTCTTCCAGGAAACGCTCGCGACCCTGACGGAGGCCTCGCGTCGCGCGCCCGGCAAGCTGGTGGTCATGGTGATCGACCTGCGCGCCTTCCACATCGTCAACGACAACCTCGGGCGCCACGCGGGCGACGCACTGCTCAAGCTTGTGGCGCAGCGGCTGCGCGAGAACCTCGCGCCCGCCGACACGCTGGGGCGCATCGGCGGCGACCAGTTCGGGCTGATCCTCGCCGACATGGCGCACGACACCCAGATCGGTGCCGCGGTGGCCCGGATCTTCGCCGCCCTCGCGGCGCCGTTTGATTGGAACGGACAGTCGATTCGCCTCCTCATGAAGGGAGGCGCCTCGGTGTTTCCCACGGCGACCGACGGCGCGACCGGGGATGCGTTGCTGACCAATGCCGAGGCCGCGCTCAAGAGAGCCAAGGCGTCGGTCGAGCCCTGGCTCTTCTATGCGCCGCACCTCAACGCCGCGTTCGCCAACCGCATCGTTCTCGAGAACGCGCTGTCGCGCGCGCTCGAAGCCGACCAGTTCACGCTGCTCTACCAGCCGAAAGTCGACTTGCGCACCGGCAAGACACGAAGCCTCGAGGCCTTGCTGCGCTGGAATCATCCCGAGAACGGCGTGACGCTCCCGGCAGGATTCATCCCGGTGCTCGAGGACACGGGGATGATCCTCAGCGTCGGCGCCTGGGTCCTGCAACAGGCGATGCGCGACCTGGCCATGCTGCGCGCCCATGGGTTCGACTCGGTGCGCATCGCCGTCAACGTCTCGCCGCTGCAGTTCCGGCAGAAGGATTTCCCCGGCTATCTCGCCGCGGCCATCGGCGGCGAAGCCCGCGGCCTCGACATCGAGATCACCGAGAGCGTGATGATGGAGGACATCGATGCCTGCATCGCCGTGCTCTGGAAGCTGCGCGAGATGGGAATCGGGGTCGCCCTCGACGACTTCGGCACCGGCTTCTCCTCGCTGAGCTACGTCGCGCGCCTGCCCGCCACGACGCTCAAGATCGACAAGTCCTTCGTCGACGAGATGCCCGCCAACCAGGGAAGGCTAGCCATCGTCTCGGCGGTGATCTCGCTCGCCCACGCGCTCGACATGACCGTCGTGGCCGAAGGCGTGGAGATGGAGGAGCAGGCGCGGCTGCTGAAGGAGCTCGGCTGCGACGAGATGCAGGGCTTCCTCCACAGCAGGCCGATGCCGATCGGGGAGATCGAGGCGCTGCTCTAGACGCCCTGCTTGAGGCTGGCGGAGATGAACGGGTCGAGGTCGCCGTCGAGCACCCCCTGGGTATTGCCCACCTCGACGTTGGTCCTCAGGTCCTTGATGCGCGACTGATCGAGGACGTAGGAACGGATCTGGTGCCCCCAGCCGATGTCGGTCTTGGTGTCCTCGAGCTTCTGCTTCTGCTCGTTCTTCTTGCGTAGCTCGAGCTCGTAGAGCTTCGACTTGAGCATCGCGAAGGCTTCCGCGCGGTTGCGGTGCTGCGATCGATCATTTTGCGAAGAGACAACGATATTGGTCGGCAGGTGCGTGATGCGCACCGCCGAATCGGTCTTGTTGACGTGCTGGCCGCCGGCGCCCGAGGCGCGGTAGGTGTCGATGCGCAGGTCGGCCGGATTGATCTCGATCTCGATCGTCTCGTCGACCTCCGGGTAGACGAACACGCTCGCGAAGGAGGTGTGGCGGCGCGCGTTGGAATCGAATGGCGACTTGCGCACCAGCCGGTGAATGCCGTTCTCGGTGCGGAAATGACCGTAGGCGTAGGGGCCGATCACCTTGATGGAGGCGCTCTTCAGGCCCGCCACCTCGCCCTGGCTCTCCTCGAGGAGCTCGGTCTTGAAGCCCTTCTTGTCGCAGTACTTGAGGTACATGCGCAGCAGCATCGAGACCCAGTCCTGCGCCTCCGTGCCGCCCTGGCCGGCGTTGATGTCGACGAAGCAGGGGTTCGGGTCCATCGGGTTGGAGAACATGCGGCGGAACTCGAGGTCCTCCACCATCTTCCCGACCGCCTTGACGTCGCCCTCGACCGATAGCAGCGTCGCGTCGTCGCCTTCGCCCTTGGCGAGCGCGAAGAGCTCGCCCGAGTCCTTGAGGCTCGAGTCGATCTTCTCCACGGTGGCGACGGTCTCCTCGAGCAGGCGGCGCTCGCGGCCGAGATCCTGCGCCCGCTTGGCGTCGCTCCAGACGCCCGGATCCTCGAGAGACGTGACGACGGCTACGAGGCGCGCTTTCCTGGCGTCGTAGTCAAAGATACCTCCGCAGCTCCACCGCTCGTGCGGCGAGGTCGTGAAGGGTGTTCTCGATCAAGTTGAGGCGGTCGGCTTCCATGGTCAGGATTATAAGTGGCGCATTCCGGTATTTGTGACATTTTTGACAGTTGTTCGCGACGCAACTGGTGGACAATGGCGCGGACCCATTCCCTGAACCCAGCCGTCGAGGAGACGACATGAAGAGATTGTCCGCATTCCTGGTTTCCCTTGCCGTGAGCCTGCTGTCGTTCCAAGCCCTGGCCGCGCCGGAGCGAGGCTCCACGGAGGAAGCCGAAGCGATGGTGAAGAAAGCCATCGTCTACTACAAGAAGAATGGCAAGGCCAAATCGATGGCCGAATTTTCCAAGAGTCCCGGTCCGTTCGTCGACCGCGACCTTTACGTGACCGTCTATACGCTCGACGGCGAGGCGCTCGCGCACATCAATCCGAAGATGGTCGGCAAGAACATGATCGACCTGCGCGACGCCGATGGGAAATACCACATCAAGGAGCGCATGGACGCGGCGAAGGCGGGGACGTCGGGCTGGCAGGACTTCAAGTTCTTCAACCCTGTGTCCAAGCGCATCGAGCCGAAGAAGATGTACTGGGAGAAGCACGACAACCTCGTCTTCGCCTGCGGCGCCTACAAGCCCGAGTGAGCCCGGCGCCGGTGGTCCGTCAGGGCCGCCAGTGCTCGATCACCAGTTGCAGCGTCGAGGAACCCTGATACTCGTTCACGTCGAGGCGGTAGACCGCGTCGATGGAGGCGGGCAGGGGATCGGGCGAGCCGAAGCGGATCGCCTCGAGGCGGCGGCCGGCGAGGGAGAGCGAGAGCTTCAGGTGCTTTTCCCCCACGACGCGCTGCGTCTCGACGCGAAAGCGCCCGGTGAAGCGCGGCTCGGGGAATCCCTGGCCCCAGACCTGGCCGCGTAGCAGGGTTGCGAAGTCGCGGGTGAGGTCTGTGGCTTCGAGCGCGCCGTCGGTCTCGATGCGCTCCTCGAAGTCCGCCGGCGTCAGCGCCTCGCGCGCCACCGCCTCGAAGGCGGCGCGAAAGTCGTCGAGTCCCGCGGCGCGCAACGTCACTCCCGCCGCGGCGGCGTGCCCGCCGAAGCGCTCGAGCAATCCGGGCCGGCGCTTGTCGACGAGGTCGAGCGCATCGCGAAGGTGGAAGCCCGCGATCGAGCGTCCCGAGCCCTTGAGGCCGTCGGCGCCGTCGGCGGCGAAGGCGAACACCGGGCGATGCAGCCGATCCTTGATCCGCGAGGCGAGCAGCCCCACGACGCCCGCGTGCCATTCCGGCCGGTGGATCGCGAGCGTGTAGGCGCCGTCGGCGCGAATCTCCTCGACCATCGCGAGGGCCGAATCGCGCATCTCCTCTTCGATCACGCGCCGCTCGCGGTTGAGGCGATCGAGCTTGCCCGCGAGCTCGAGCGCGCGCGCTGGATCGCCGGCGATCAGGCACTCGATGCCGAGGGACATGTCGTCCAGCCTTCCGGCGGCGTTGAGCCGCGGTCCGGCGACGAAGGCGAAGTCGTACGCGGTGGCTTGCCGCACCGAACGCCCGGCGACCTCGATCAGCGCGGCGACCCCGGGCGACGCCTTCCCCGAGCGCAGCCGCGCCAATCCCTGCGAGACGAGGATGCGATTGTTGGCGTCGAGGCGCACCACGTCGGCGACCGTGCCGAGCGCGACCAGGTCGAGCAGCTCCGCCAGGTTCGGCTCCGGACGCGAGCCGAAAGCCCCGCGGCGGCGCAGCTCCGCGCGCAGCGCCATCATCACGTAGAAGATCACGCCCACGCCCGCGAGGTTCTTGCTCGGAAAACCGCAGCCCGCCTGGTTCGGGTTCACGATGCACGCGGCTGCGGGAAGGCGCGCGCCCGGCAGGTGGTGATCGGTGACCAGGACGCGCATTCCCAGGCGCGCCGCTTCGTCGATTCCCTCGACCGCCGCGATGCCGTTGTCCACCGTGATGAGGAGGTCGGGCTTGCGCTCGGCCGCCTCGCGCACGATCTCGGGCGTGAGGCCGTAGCCGTGCTCGAAGCGATTGGGCACGAGGTACTCGACCTTGGCGCCCATCGCACGCAGCGCCTTCACGCCGACCGCGCAAGCGGTGGCGCCGTCGGCGTCGTAGTCGGCGACGATCAGCAGGCGCTCGCCGCGCTCGATGCAATCGGCAAGAAGGCGTGCCGCTTCGTCGATGTGGCTCAGGCGCTCGGGCGCCACCAGCGATTGCAGCGTCGTCGCGAGTTCCTCGGCACGCGCCAGCCCGCGCGCGGCGAAGAGGCGCGCGAGACGCGGATCGCAGCCTGCTGCGGCCAAGACCGCAGTGGCGGTCTCATCAACGGTGCGAACGACGATCTCAGGCATAGGCGGCGAGCGGCTTGCGCAGGCTGAACCAGCGCCAGCGCGAAGCGGCGGTGAGCGTTGCGATGCGCGTGTCCTCCTCGGCCGGAAGGATGACGCGAACGGTGCCGAAGCGCGCGAGCGTCTCGGCGAGCGGCGCGAACCAGCGCGTGTCGACGGCTTGCGCGGCACTGGCCCACGCGTCGGCATCCCCGCGGCGCAAAGCTGCGGCCAGATCGTCGATCACGACCAGCAGGGACTTGCCGCCGGCCGTGGCGACCTCGGAAATGTCGCGCGGCTCGTTGCGTACCTCGGCCTGCGACAGCACGCCGAGGCCGCGGGCGAACACGTCCGCCGCGAAGACGATCGAATACGGCCGGCCGACCGAGGGCGGCGCCGTGCCTTCGCCCCAAAGCCAGATGCTGTTGATGGTCGGCTGGCGGCGCGCCTCGCGCGCCCGATTCACCTCGTGTGCCGAGAGCACCATCTGCGCCTCGGTCATCGCCGCGCGCCAGTTGAAGGCGCCGCCGCCCTCGGGCATGAGCGCGTAGACGTCGCGGCCGATCGCGGCGTCGAGCGGCGTGGTCCGCGGCAGCGCGTGGCGCGCGACCCGCAGGTACCAGCGATCGGGGGCAAGCTGGCGGAATTCCAGCCCGTCGGCGACGAAATGCGCCTGCAGCGCGCCGACCAGCGCATGGGCCTCCGCCGCCTCGACCTCGAGCGCTGCCGGACCGTGCAGCCGCACCTGCCCGGTATCGATACGAAGGTGCACGGGGTCGGCGCGCAGCCACGCGCCCTCGGCCTTGGAGCCTTCGCCGGCGAGCGCGATCGCGGCCACCGGTGCCGGGGACGCGACGCCGAAGCGCCCCGCCAGCCACTCGACGGCGCCTCGCGGCGGCTCGCGCCGCCACGCGCCGCGGGCCAGCCACTTTTCCAGGGCGGGCAGGCGAATTGCGCGTAACGTGGCGGGAGCGTCCTGCGGCAGGAGCAGGTCGGGGAACAGCAAGTCGAGCGGCATTGGAGAATAATTATCCCATGCGCGAACACCAGAAGCTTCGCTTCTGCACCAGCTCCGACGGCGTGCGACTCGCCTACGCCACCGTGGGCAGCGGCCCGCCGCTGGTGAAGGCGGCGAACTGGCTGTCGCACATCGAGTTCGACTGGCGAAGCCCCATCTGGCGCCATTGGATCGAGGCGCTCGCCGGCCGTCACCTCTTCATCCGCTACGACACGCGCGGCTGCGGGTTGTCCGATCGCAACCCGGCGGAGATCTCATTCGAATCCTGGATCCACGATCTCGAGGCCGTGGTGGACGCGACCAAGCTCGAACGCTTCCCGCTGCTCGGAATCTCCCAGGGCGGGGCGATCGCGGTGGCCTACGCGATCCGGCATCCGGAAAGAGTGAGCCACCTCGTGCTCTACGGCGCGTTCGCGCGCGGGCGGCTCAATCGAGGCGGCGGCCAGGCCGGGATCGACGAGACCCTGTTGATGGGCAAGCTCTTCGAGCTCGGCTGGGGCACGAACAACCGCTCGTTCCGCCAGGTGTTCGCGAACCAGTTCCTGCCCGAAGGAACCCCCGAGCTCATCGAGGCCTATGACGAGCTGCAACGGCAATCGGCGAGCGCGAGCGACGCGGTGCGTATCCTGCACACCTCGTCGCAGATCGACGTGACGGGGCTCGCGCCGCGCATCTCCTGCCCCACGCTGGTCCTGCATGCCCGTGACGATGCGCGCGTGCCTTTCGAGGAGGGGCGGCTCTTCGCCTCGCTCATCCCGGAAGCGCGATTCGTGTCGCTCGAAAGCCGCAATCACATCCTGCTCGAGAGCGAGCCCGCCTGGAAGCACTTCCTCGCGGAGGTGCAGGCATTCCTGCCCGGGGGGATCGGATGCACGGCTTTCGACGAGCTCACCGGGCGCGAGCGCGAGCTGCTCGAGTTCCTCGCCCGCGGCCTCGACAACCACCAGATCGCCGCGCACCTCGACCTGAGCGAGAAGACCGTGCGCAACATGGTCTCCGCGGTCTTTGCGAAGATGGGGGTGGAGTCTCGCGCGCAGGCGATCGTGAAGGCGCGCGAAGCGGGCTACGGCGCCACGGCCGCCTGACCGGGACCGCGGTCCCGTCCCGTTCGTCGAATTCTCCGCATTTTCCCGGGTCAGCCGGGACAGCCGCCTCATGCGCGTGGGGCCGGCCGCACGGACCATGGCTTCCACGGCCCTGAGGCCGACCAGGAGGAAAAGACCATGGATACCGCCATCGCCACCCCAAGCACCACCCGTTATGCCAAATGCATCGAGGCCTCCAAGCGCGTTCGCTGGGAAATCGATCGCGACGTGATCCGTGATCGCACCTTCGACCTCGCGAAGAAGTTCATGCCCGACCGCCTGGCGCAGATCGCGCGCTTCGGGCTCTCGGATCCGGACGAGCGGCGCCTGATGAGCCAGGTCCAGGGCCGCACCTACGCCAACCTCTTCGGCCTGGTCGAGCGCTATATCGGCGCCAAGATCATCGAGATCTCGCGCCGCCACGCGCTCGGCGACCAGGTCGTGCTCGAGTCGCTGGTGCGCTTCACCGACGAGGAGCTCAAGCACCAGGAGCTGTTCCGCCGCCTCGAGGTGCTGATGGCGAAGGACATGCCCAAGGGCTACAACTTCCTGCCGCAGCCCAACGACGTCGCCAGCGCTGTGCTCTCCAAGTGCGACTGGGCGGTCCTGGGGCTCACCTGCCACATCGAGCTCTTCACGCTCGACCACTACCGCCAGAGCATCGATCGCGATCCCGAAGTCTCCGAGCTGTGGAAGGACGTGTTCCTGTTCCACATGAAGGAAGAATCGCAGCATGCCGTGCTCGACGAGATGGAGTGGCAGCGCGAGGACGCGAAAGTCACGCCGGCGCAGCGCGACCAGGGCGTGACCGACCTGATCGACCTCGTCGCGGCGGTCGACGGCATCCTGCAGGTGCAATCGGCTTCGGATGTCGAGTACTTCGTGGGCATGGTGAAGCGCAAGATCGGCAAGGACGAAGCGCAGCGCTTGCGCGATTCGCTCCTCGGCGCCTATCGCTGGCAGTACATCGCCTCCGGCGTGCAGAACGATCGCTTCATGAAAATACTGGGCGACATGGTCTCGCCCGCGCAGATGCAGCGCATCGGGACGGCGCTCGGCCCGATCATGGCCTCGGCGACGCAAGCGTAGGGATCCCGGGGCAATGCCTTCATTCCACATCGGCAACGTCCCGGTCGATTTTGTCGAGCAGGGGAGCGGCGACCCGGTGTTGCTGCTCCACAGCTCGGGCAGCTCGCGGGCGCAGTGGCGCGCGCTGATCGACCGGCTGAGCGGCGATTTCCGGGTGCTCGCTCCGGACCTGTACGGGTACGGAGCGACCGGAGCGTGGCCAGAGCGGGCGCCCTTCACGCTCGAGGACGAGGCGCAGATCGTCCTCGCATTGCTCGAGCGTTGCGGCGAGCCGGCGCACCTCGTCGGGCATTCGTACGGGGGAGCGGTCGCGCTGAACGTGGCGCGAGCGCGCGGCGAGCTCGTTCGCAGCCTCGCGGTAATCGAGCCGGTGGCGTTCCACCTGCTGCGCGAAGGCGACCACGAGGACGAAGCGGCGCTCGCCGAGGTGGCGGATATCGCCGGCACGGTGGAGCGCTCGCTCGACCGCGGTGACTACGACCACGGCTTCGGCCGCTTCGTCGATTACTGGAGCGGCGCGGGCGCCTGGACGGCGATTGCGCCCGCGAAGCGCTCGGCCATCGCGGCGCACCTGCCGAAGGTGGCCCTCGACTTTCGCGCGACCATCCGCCATGGCGCCCGCTCGCGCGACTTCCGGCGGCTGTCGATGCCGTCGCTGGTGATCCAGGGTGGGTGCTCGCCGCGTCCGACGCGCCGCATCTGTGCGCGGCTCGCCGAGAACCTGCCGGACGTTCGCGTCGCGACGGTGCCGAACGGCGGCCACATGTGCCCGATCACGCATCGCGAGGAAACCAACGACCTGCTGGCGGCGTTCCTGGAGCGGAGGCCGAGCCGGGCGAAATAGGCACGGAACGGCGTTCAGGGCGGAGCTTGAGCGATAATCCGTCCCGGACCCTTCGCTCCCCACGCCTCTTGCGACCCTTCGAGCTCTTCGTCGGCCTGCGCTACACCCGCGCCAAGCGCCGCACGCATTTCATCTCGTTCATCTCCTTCATCTCGATCGCCGGGATAGCGCTCGGGATCTGGGCGCTCATCAGCGTGATGTCGGTGATGAACGGCTTCGAGAAAGAGATCCGCGCGCGCATCCTCGGCGCCGCGGCGCACGTCCAGGTGATCGGCGACGATCGCGGCATCGCCGACTGGCAGCGCCTCACCGCGGAGGCGAAGAAGCATCCCGAGGTGGTCGCTTCCGCGCCTTTCGTGGCCGGGCAGGGGCTGCTCTCGACCGGGACCGTGGTTCGCGGCGTCTTCGTGCGCGGCGTGGTGCCGGAGCTCGAGGATGGCGTCGCGGACTTCGGCAGCCACATGAAGTACGGCAAGTTCTCCGACTTGCGCTCCGGCGAGTTCGGCATCCTGCTCGGCATCGGCCTGGCGCAGGCCCTGCACCTGCACGTGGGCGACAAGGTGACGCTCATCTCGCCGCAGGGGCAGGTCACGCCGGCCGGGCTGATGCCGCGCCTCAAGCTCTTCAAGGTGGTCGGCATCTTCGCGCTCGACCACAACGAATACGATTCCGCACTCGCCCTCATCGACATGCGCGACGCCCAGGTTCTATATCGCATGGATTCGGCGGTGAGCGGCATTCGGCTGCGCATTCGCGAGCTCGATCGCGCCCCGCAGGTCGCCCGGGAGCTGGCGCGCTCGCTGCCCACCGAAGTGTTCGTCTCCGACTGGACGCAGCAGAACGCGAACTACTTTCGCGCCGTGCAGATCGAGAAGCGGATGATGTTCATCATCCTCACGCTCATCATCGCGGTCGCCGCCTTCAACCTCGTCTCCACGCTGGTGATGGTGGTGACCGACAAGCATCCGGACATCGCGATCCTGCGCACGCTGGGGGCATCCCCGCGCAGCATCATGCGCATCTTCATGGTGCAGGGCGTGGTGATCGGCATGGTGGGAACGGTGCTCGGCGTCGTCACGGGCGTGCTCACCGCGCTCAACATCGACGTGGTGGTGCCCGCGATCGAGCACGCGTTCCGCTTCCAGATCCTGTCGCGCGAGGTCTACTACATCAGCGAGCTGCCTTCCGACCTGCACTTCGCCGACGTCATCTGGACCGCGTTCATCTCCTTCGCCCTGTCGGTCATCGCGACGCTCTACCCGAGCTGGCGCGCCGCACGCGTCAATCCCGCCGAGGCGCTGCGGTATGAATAGCGCCGTCACACCAATCCTTTCCTGCACCGGCCTCGCGAAGACCTTCGGCATGGGCAGCGTCGCCGTGCCGGTGCTGCGAGGCATCGATTTCGACCTGCGCGCGGGCGAGTCGGTGGCGATCGTGGGCGCCTCGGGCTCGGGCAAGAGCACGCTCCTGCATCTCCTCGGAGGTCTCGACCGGCCCAGCGCGGGGACAGTGAGGCTCAAGGGCCGGGACTTCGCGTCGCTTGAGGCCGCGGAGCAGGGCCGGCTGCGCAACGAGGCGCTCGGATTCGTCTATCAATTCCATCACCTGCTGCCGGAATTCTCGGCGCTCGAGAACGTCGCCATGCCGCTCCTCATCCGGCGCGCGCCGGAGAAGGAGGCGAACGAGCGTGCCGCGGCGATGCTGGAGGAGGTCGGACTGGGGCACCGCCTGGCGCACCGGCCGGGCGAGCTCTCGGGCGGCGAACGCCAGCGGGTCGCGGTCGCGCGCGCGCTGGTCACGGAGCCGGCGTGCGTGCTCGCCGACGAGCCCACCGGCAACCTCGACCGCGAGAACGCCGCGCGCGTCTTCGACCTGATACTGGATCTCAACCGGCGCCATGGCGCCGCCTTCGTCATGGTCACGCACGATCCCGAGCTCGCGGCCCGCATGGACCGGCGCCTGCGGATTGCCGACGGAGTTCTACTTTAGCGCGACAAAGGTCGCCGCCTCCGCCTTGCGCTGGCGGGCGACCGCCTCGAGCAGCGACCGGCGCGCGTTGAGCACGTTCTTGCGGCAGTAGGCGACGCGCGCGATCTCCTCCGCGGTAAAGCGGCGCTCGCCGAAGCGCAGCAGGTCGGGCGCCGACACGGGCGAATGGCGCGCGACGGCCAAGGCGTGCTCGGCGAGATCGAGCAGGTCGTTCGCTCGCACCACGGCTTCGTCGAGGCCGCGATACGAGGCCTCGTCGCGACGCTGCGCCGCGCCGTCGGACAGCCCCGCTATGCGCTCCACGACCTCGCGATCATCCGGGCGCGTATCGGAGAACTCCACGACGCCGTTGGGCGACACGGACTTGTAGAGCACGGCGGCGTGCGCGGCGCCAC
>Ga0209647_1001521_pt1 | contig 19581 bp, 16 predicted proteins | sample GraSoi_2013_60cm_FD_185827 | JGI IMG/M metagenome (GOLD analysis project Ga0209647, IMG submission 185827) | Grasslands soil microbial communities from the Angelo Coastal Reserve, California, USA - Sample 9_17_2013_60cm (SPAdes) (version 2) | ecosystem: Environmental > Terrestrial > Soil >... | reverse complement strand
TGGTCGGAACGAGGTCAATATGCTTTCACGACCAATTTGCGTATCAGCATACCTTCTGGGATTATGTATGCCCTGCTCGAACGTATTGTCAAATGGTGGACTGGGCGTAAAGAACTTGCGCAAGAGCTGGTGACTGGTCCTACCGGCGTGTACAGCGCAGAGATAGGACCTGCCCTATGGCGCATGGCGCAGGCTGTTAAACAAGCTAAATTACAGCATATACTGCTTGATAATAATCCGACGACTGCTTTGGAGCTCTTGCGAACTCTGCCGGAAGGACAGCCGCTGATCGAACAGTTGGAGCATTTCCTGGTGCGTCAGGGACATCGTTGTCCCAATGAGCTTGAGTTGCGCAATCCACGTTGGGCTGAAGCGCCTGAACAGGTCATTGAACTGGTAACGCATTATCTGCAGGCAGATGAAAGTATCGATCCTGGCGCGGCCGAGGAACGTCAACGTCAGTGTTGTGTCCAGGCTACTGCTACGGTTGAAGCAAAATTGGATCCGCTACGCCGGACAATCTTTCGCTCAATACTCAAGAGAGCCCAGCGGGCGGTCACTGTGCGTGACAATAGTAGATATTACATGAGCAAGTTCTTCTTTCCCATGCGCAAACTGTATGCAGAGTTAGGTCGACGTTGGACCGAGAGGGGCTGGCTCAAGCAGAGTGATGACATCTTCTTCCTGACAGCGGCCGAAATACAGGCTATCATTGAGGTTGAGCCAGCTGCAATATCTTCTGATGAACTGCAGACTCGCTGTGCGCTGCGACGCCTTGCCTATGAATACTGGATGACAGTGCTGGCACCTGATGCTATAGATGCAGATGGTACATCTATCATAGATGAAGAGGGTATTACCACTGTATTGAAGGGAATTGCAGCCAGCAGTGGACGGGTACGTGGTCGAGCGCGTGTCGTGCAAAATGTGCACGAGGCTATGCGCCTGAAGTCAGGTGATATTCTTGTAACACAGGCGACAGATCCTGGTTGGACGCCGGTCTTCCCCCTGGTAAGCGGAATTGTGCTTGAAATCGGCGGGCAACTCTCGCATGGGGCGATCATTGCCCGTGAATATGCCGTTCCTGCTGTAGTGAATGTGCAAGGCGCTATGCTCCAGATCAAGAATGGACAAACGATTGAGGTTGATGGCACAAGAGGGTTGGTTTACCTGGATCAAAATGCTGAGGTTCCAAACTAAATTACCGAAACAAGGCCTGGGTATTAAGGCAAGGAAAGCAAACCATCTATCCTAATCCTGGTTCAGGTCTGTGTGTGATTTATATGTGATACTGTGTATAGTATGAACGTGTGATGAAACAAGACAAGCAGGAGATAGATGCTATGAGCGAACTTTATATTGCCACGGGAGATGGATTTGCGCGTCTTACTCAAGTTGGCGAAGAATGGTTGGTTGAGGCTGATCTGCAAGGAAGTGGTGTGCAGTGTCTTGCGCTTGACATGCATCATGCAGATACGATCTATGTAGGCTCACATGGTAAGGGCGTTTTCAAGAGCAACGATGGGGGTATTCACTGGCAGAATATGCATTTACCAATGCAGGATGTTTTCTCGCTAACTGTGAGCCTTGCAGATGGCATTGTTTATGCGGGCTGTGAACCAAGTATGCTTTTTCGTAGTCATGATGGAGGACAGAGCTGGCAGGAACTTGCGGCGTTGCGGAGTATCCCTTCAGCTCCGACATGGAGTTTCCCTCCTCGTCCCTGGACATCGCATGTGCGTTGGATTGCGCCTAGTCCACATGACGGAGATCTTCTCCTGGTTGGCATCGAGTTGGGCGGATTGATGTATAGTAAAGATGGTGGGCAAACATGGGAGGACCATCGCCCGGATGCTCAACGTGATGTGCATGCCCTGGCCTGGCACCCTCATGTTCGGGGAAGAGCGTATGAAGCTGGTGGAGGTGGCGCCGCGTGGAGTCGTGATGGGGGACAGACCTGGCAACGCGCTGATGCTGGCCGTGATAGGCATTATACATGGGGACTGGCTGTCGATCACGATGATCCAGATCGCTGGTATATTTCGGCCTGTCCTGGGCCTCGTGAGGCGCATAATCCTCTTGGCAATGCCCAGGCGTATATCTATCGATGGCGTGGCGATGGTCCCTGGCAGGCTCTGAATGGAGGGTTACCTCAACCGCTTACAAGTTTCCCTTATGCGTTGGCGAGCGCGCCAGGTCAGCTCTATGCGGGCCTGGGAGATGGGCGGATCTTTGCGAGTTATGATAAGGGTGACACATGGCAGCAATTGTCGCTACAAGGCGAGAGCCTTACAAGGGTGACCGCCCTGGTATGTAGATGAAGATCGGGAGCTTTGTGCAGGGATTAAGAAGTGCCGTTAGGCAACTGCTGATCTTGTGAGCTGCTGGTGCGCTGAGCGCGGAGGATGGCGCTTGCCTGGTTGAGCAAGGCATCCTCTACGCGCTGGCGATGTTTGGGGAGAGTGTTGGAGGGCAAGTTGTCAGGCGCAAAATAGCGGCACTCGCGTGTTTCTTCGGTCTCACGCAGAGTGCCACCTGTGACATGACAACTAAAGGTAAGTACAACCTCGTGTTTCTGGGGCTTTGAATAGACCCCCACGAGGCGCTCAATCTCGACCTCCAGGCCTGTTTCTTCGAAGACTTCGCGGCGCAAGGCCTCATCCACGGCCTCCCCTAATTCCATCCCGCCCCCGGGTAAATTCCACCAGTCTATATCACGACGATGGGCAAGGAGAACATTTCCCTGCTCGAGGATAACAGCCGAGACTGCGATGCGAAAACAGGCTGGGCTTGTTGGTGAGTCGGATATATCCGCCATGAACTCATTCTCCTATGTTTGTCCCCATTTTTAGGACAGCAAGAGCTGGGTCTGGAGGGTAGTTGCCTCCTGGCAGAACAGATATATGTCCCAACCCTCTTTCCCATTTTTGTCTGTAATGAAGTGTATCTAGCTATTATAATTTGTAGACGGTATACGCAGTGTCATGTAAAATCTGCTGGGCAATATCGTATGCCTGGTCCTCGTCAATTTCGCTGGCATCGATCATCTCATCAAGCACCTGTCCGATCACGCTTCGCCCTCGTAAGGCTCCGACCCAATGCATTTCAGGAAGGTGGACGCCATCGCTACTATACATGAGTTTGCTGGCAGGTGCTACGCCTATAGCCTGGCGGGTAAAGGCCAGCATCTCTTGCCTATCAACAAAAGGAATCATGTAGGAAAGATCAAAATAGACATGCGGATAGATGGCTGCGAGATATGCACCAAGCTGGCAGTAGGGGTAGCTTTCATGGAGCAGGACAATCGGCATCGTGTGGTAGTCCTTTCGCTCTAACATCTCGCGTAATTGTAATGGATTGCCGAGCCGCATATCAGTATCACTATCGCCATACCCTGTATGAAACTGTACAGCCAGCTGCTGTTCAGCAGCGTATTTAAAGGCAATATGCAGGCAATAATCAATAAGAGGTTTGTGTGCGATACGCAGTTGCCCTTTGGCTTTGGCTTCTGTGCGGGCTTCGTTAAAAGATGCTGCCGCCTCATCTTTACTCCACTCTGCTATGTTCAGACCTGTACGGTAAGCGGCGATACTTTTGAGTGCGCAGTAGCCTTGCGCCTGGGCCTGACTTACATGGTTAGAATAGAGGTTAATTACATCATCAAAGTCATCATGCTCAAGAATGAGTTCTTGCAAGAGTGTTTCCAGGCGCAGCATTTTGGCTGTACGAAGGTGCCCCAATTGTCCCATACGTTCGGGTGTGTAGCATGTGGAACCGGGTGGATAGGCTGGGTCGAGCACCAACGTATCGATATTTGCGGCGCGGAAGAGGCGCTCCAGAAGTGTATCGGCACTGAGTTGGCTGCGTGCAGCTAGAATATCGCTCTCATTGTTGCTACAGCCATAAAATGTGGACATTTGCCGAAGTAGCCAGAGGTAGTAGACCGTATTGGGTACATGCATCTGGGCAAAGCTTGCGTCAGTAGCTTCAGTGCAATATCCGCGAAAGCTCAAGGCATCCATGTGCTGATTTAGCAGAACAGGATGGCAGTGGTTATCGACCACAGGAATACTGGTTAGATCTAGCATATATTCCTCCTTTAATGAACAAAAAAACAGCATCTAGCGTTAAATCCAGGATAAGCGCAAACGAATCAATAGGCGATTGATAGGGCCTAAATCCTCAGATCCCAACATATGTAGGAAACGAGCAGTACGCAAATAAACGAAGCATCCAATGCAAATAATGGCAAACAGTTTTATACAAGCTACCACAATACCTGTTAATGTCAGGGAGTGTGTGCCATCACTGCCAACTGTAACAAGCAGCATATCAAGAATCCAACGTGAGACGACAATGGCCAGGCTCATGGACAGCGAAGCCAGCAACACGCGTATCACGAACGAGACGAGGGCACGGAGGCGTAAGCCTCCGACATGCTGATGGAGAAGCCAGAGCAAAACAACTGCTTCAAGTAACGCAGCAATGGAGGTGGCCAGCGCCAGCGCTCCCATGCCCCATGCTCCTTTAAGCAGCGGGATAGTGAGAGTAGAGGGGAACAGTTTTCCCAGACCAATGTTTACACACCAGATAGCAGGGTCAATCAGAAGCAGACCCAGGGCAATCTTGAGGATGAATTGTCCCACACTGACAAATACTGGTGTCGTGCTGTTGCGTAGAGCATAGAAAGAGCGTGTGAGGATTTCGACAGCAGCCAGGCCTGGCAGTCCAACCGCAAACGCGATCAGCGGAATGGCCGTTAACTGGGCATCGTTCAAGGTAAAGTAACCATGTTCATACAACACCTGGACGACGGGCACGCTTAGGAGCATGAGTCCAATACTTGAGGGGACGGAGACAAATAGAATGCTGCGTAATGTTCGTAACACAATAGCAATCAGGTGATCCATGCGATTTTCAGCGGCATATTCTGTCATGGTGGGAAATGCCGCCGTGGCGACAGACATAACGACACTCAGGGGAATGGTAACAACTGTAAAGGCCAGGGTGTAGCGTGTGATGAAGCCATCAGATCCCACTACGCTCACCAGGAGCGAAAGTAGAACGAGATCAACAGCGGCAGATAGATTGAACATCAGAGCGTTTACAACACGGGGAGCCATCTGGCGAGCGATTTGACGTACACCTGGATGTAAAATGTCCAGGGAGAAACTATAGTGCATGCCAACCCGGTGTAGAGCAGGAAGCTGGATGACGACCATGAGTAGCGCACCGCCTACTACGCCCCACGTGGCACAATACATGGCAAAGGAATCATTGGGTTGATGCAGCAAGACAAGTATCAAGCCAGGGAGTAGTCCTATAATCAAGCCAAGGGGATACAGCAATGAGCCAATGGCAGGTAATAGAAAATGCTGCCGGGCATTGAGCACGGCATTAATAATGACGCCAGCACCCATAATTATCGATTGTAGGAGCATAACGCGGGTCAGTGAGACGATGAGGGCCAGGTGAGCAGGAGCAACATTAATGGCATATAACTGCACAATCCTGTCAGCAAAAATCATTGCTAGAGAGGCAAGTGCCACCAGTCCTACGGTGGCGAGATTAAGGGCGGAGCTTGCCACATGCCAGGCTGTTTTGGCATCACGCTTGCCGACGAGGTAACTATTAAAGACAGGAATGAATGCTGATAAGAGCGCTCCTCCTGCTACCACGTTGAAGATCAGGTTGGGAATTTGAAAGGCCTGGTTGTATGCATCTGTAATGTCTGATGGTTTGAACACAGCAGTAAATAATGAGGTACGCAGCAAGCCGAGTAAACGACCGGTAATTGCTGCAGAGGTGATAATGAGTGCGGCTTTACCAACACTCATAGCAGCTGGCGCACCAGTCTGTTGTGGTATATCCCTTTGACCGTTCGCGGGTTGTATGCCTGGCTGGCGTCGCAAACGACTGGCTCGGAGATGGCGTAAGCGTTCTTCCCGTGCTGGTAGAGAAAGAGGGTGGGTAGGATTGAGATACTGGTACTCCATCCCTTGTTCATAGCCCAGTGAACTGCCTGCATCAACGATTGGTTTGTGTTGTCCAACTGAGTCTTGCTGATCTGCGTTTTCCATGTATTTATATCTCTTGTTTATTAAAACGAAAAAGGCGTAGTTCACACTCTATGCCAGGTGCATGTACTGTTATCCAGATTGTTTTTGTTAACCAAGCATACCATGGCATCTCTCTTTCTGACAATAGAACAGTGAGTGGGTGGGCACACAGGCGAAGACACATGGTATGTGCTATAATTTTTGTACAAACGTTCTCTAGCTTATAGAGGTTTGAACGGCACTATGCTTGTGGCTTACGGTCCTGATGGTCAACCGGTTATTGCCGAAGAGAAAACGTTAACACAGTTACAGAACTGGTCGCATGAACGGGCGTTGTATTGTCCCAATTGCCGGGGAAGTGTTCATGTGAGAGGTGGTCCTGAGAAGCGTACACAGCTGCACTTTGCGCATCAAAAGGGAGAGTGTGCCTGGAGCACTGAAGCAGAGTCGGTACGTCATGCGCGCGGCAAAATGGTGCTGGCGGAATGGTTACGCTCACAATTTCCCCTGGCTGTGATTACCCTTGAGCACCGTCTACCGGAGCCTAACCGTATCGCGGATATATTTGTCACGCATGCCGATGGCAAGTGCTGGGCAATTGAATTTCAATGTGCGCCTCTCGATATAGAAGAGTGGAGACACCGCCATGGCGCGTATCGGAATGCAGATATTGTGGATATCTGGGTTGTTGGTAATAACAGGCGTGAGAAACAGGAAGCATTTATTGAGGCTATAATTGCTAGCACGCACGAGATACTATTTCTTGATCCGTTGACTACACCTGCGCGAAGTTGGCTGCGCTGGCCAGTTTCACGTGCTCTGATGCAGAGTTGGCAGCAAGGTGGCCCGAAAATGCTCTCTTTCAATGGATGGGTTGGACGCCTGGGATATGGAGTTTCATTAACGGCTCACCTTTACCAGATACGTTTAGGTGAGGGAGGAGCTTTTGTGCATCCCTCGCGCTCAGCGTTAGAAACTCGCTCTCAGCTTTTGCTTGCCATGAGTACTGCTGCCAGTGTGGATGAGGATATACTTTTAAGCTATTTACGCCAGCAGATGCATGAAGATGCTGTGCGAGAAGTTATACTTCCTCTATTGCGTGCATATGTGCGCGATCCCGAATTACTCCGACGCTTTAACTACGGTCGTGGTCGTGCAGGTCGAACGGTGAGCGCGGAAGATGAACAACGTGTGCGTAAGGCTCAGCAGTGGCTCGCACAAAAAAAACTCCAGGGCTTTACGCTACCACGATTACAGGAACTCGTGCGGGAGCTTCCGTTTGTGGGTCCTTATGCTGCCTTCGCTAGCTATTTTGAGATGCTTATTGCCTTAGCCTGATTAACAAGCTAGCAAGAATTTAGAGTAGTTTCACAACGCTCCAGGGTTTTCTTGCACTTTGTTGCTTCACTTACCATATTTCCGTACCGCTGTATACTTATGAAACATATTGCTGCGATGAAACGTGTAACTAGAGTAATGGAACTATGGTTAAGTCGGCAAAAGTGTATTACTCTCAGTCCTGCTGGGGGTTGGAGCGCCAGACTGATTGAGATAGGAAAGGATGTTGAAGAATGAATAGCTTTGTAAAGGGCTTACTTGTTGGTGTCGGTATTGGTATGATTGTGGCTCCAATGCGCGGTGAAGAGATGCGACGTTTGCTGGGCCAGCGTATGCAGGAAATGCGTGGTTATCTGCCAGAGAATGAGCAAGTTAACCAGTATGTCCAGCAGGTTTCCGACCGTGTAACGCGGGTGAGCAGCGATTTAAAAGACTACGCGCAGCAGGCAGCCAGTAAGGTAAAGGACACGAGCAGCAGCCTGGGTACTCTGGCGCAGCAGGCAGCCGGTAAGGTTAAACAGACAGGCCAGGATGTTGCAGATACGACGAAGCAGGCGGTTACATCAGCCAAACGCAATGCTTCCGCAACTGACACGGCGCCATTTCCAAGCGCATACCCCGAGTATGTTAACCCCGAGAAGAATGGGTAAAAACGGCAAGCAATAAAGAAGAGGCCTGGATAATCTCCAAGTCTCTTCTTTAATCAGGAGATATTCTCAGGATTCAACAGTAACTGTAGGGGTAGTAACCCGCTCTATTTTGAGATTCATCGCCGCTAATCTGGGGACAATGTTGCCGTAGCCTCGCTCGAGAAAATGTATACCATGAATGGTGGATGTGCCATGAGCGACGGCGGCAGCTATAACGTAGGCCAGACCGGCGCGCAAGTCAGGTATTGTAATGGAATCGGTGGCATTAAAGGGTGTTGGACCCATAATAATGGCGCTGTGCTCGTAATTCTTATCGCGATAACGGCACGCTGCTTCACCCAGGCAATGGGTGGTTAACTGTGTTTTGGCTCCCAGCTTATCAAGGGCTTTAAGATAGCCAAAGCGTTTTTCATATACGGTCTCATGAATGATCGAAATACCGCTGGCCTGGGTCAGTAAGATAGCAAATGGTTGTTGCCAGTCGGTAGAAAAGCCCGGGTAGACGTCTGTCTCGATAACGGCGGCCTGGAGGGGTTGTTTACGAAAGAAGCGTATGCTTTCAGCTCCGAGTAACTCAACTCCTCCCCCTACTTGTTGAAAATAGGAGAGGAAATTGCCAAGAGTATCTGGTCGAATACCATGAACAGTGACATCTCCGTTGGAGGCACAGGCCAGTGAAGCCCAGGAAGCGGCCTCAATGCGATCCCCTAAAACTTCCATGCGTGTGCCTGTAAGCTGTTTAACCCCATCTATGCGAATTTCACGCCCTGGTGAGGTAAAGATGATAGCACCCATCGAACGCAGCATGGTAATCAGCTCAAAAATTTCCGGCTCAATAGCTGCGTTGGATATAACCGTACGTCCTTCTGCCAGCACGCTGAGGTATAAGCAGGTTTCCGTAGCTCCTACACTCGGATAGGGCAGTTCAATATGGGCGCCTTTGAGCGGTTTCACACGACGTGCGACATAACCCTCGGGAGTTTCTTCAACAATTCCGCCAAACTTTTGGATGGCTTCCAAATGGAAATCAACTGATCTTGCGCCGATCTGGCAGCCACCGACTACGGGAACTGAGACGGTATGAAAGCGATGTAGGAGGATACTGAGGAGAAGGATGGGGGCACGATTACTGCCGGAGTGAGGGACCGGGACATTGGGAGTATTGATTGTCGATGGGTCAATAGATAATATTTCGTTATCTGCTCGTTCAACAGTTGCGCCGATAGAAGTGAGCATTTCGGCGGTAATTTCTACATCACCGATAGTGGGCACATTGGTTAAAGTGGTGGGTGTATCACCTAAGAGGGCCGCTACCATAGCTTTAATAACAAAATTTTTAGCACCAAGACATGTAATCTCTCCAACGACAGGATAGCCGCCTTCGATACGATAGGCCGAGTTATTAAAATCGAGCATCTTTTTTCCTTTTTATGACTACAGGCGAATAATGAGGAATACGAATTGCTAAACTGGTTGTCTTCCAGCGTAGTATAGCAAAGCTAGTTTGATAGCACAAGAAAGAGGAACTATAATGTGGCAGGATTCGATGATCAGAACATGAGTGAGCAGTATATAGAGAAAATGTTTGTCCACAGGCAAGAAAGTAAGTCAGCCGAGCTGATATCGGGGAGCTGACTTGCTCTCTTGCCTGTTGATGATTTATCGCTGCATGCACTCGTGTGCAAATAGGCGTACCGATGCCAGGTCTTTGGAGTCGGGCATAAACAGGATAATCTCCTGTGCTCCAGCCTCCTCGATTTCCGCCAGGCGCCGGCGAATTGTGTCGGGTGTACCGATAAGGGCCTGCTCTCTAAGGCGCCCGGAGGGAATGTTACGAGTAAAGGGTGCCGCTTTCGCTATAGCTGCGTTATCTGTTTCTGCGATGGCACAATTAAAGAGCACAGTACGTTTGATCGTATTGTAATCGCGCCCGATGTCTTCACAGTGTTTCTTGAGCACAGCAAATTTATGTTCTAGCCCGGCCTTATCCAGGTGGCCGATGTTGCAGGCATCTCCGTATTGCGCAACTAGCTTGAGCGTGACCTGCTCACCACCACCACCGATGAGCATGGGAATATGCGGTTTCTGTACACCCTTGGGTTGGTTAATAGCGTCATTGATATGATAATATTTGCCTTCAAATACAGCCTCATTTTGTGTCCACATCGCCAGGATCACCTGTACCGCTTCACGCAAATAACGCAGGCGTTCGGGCGCATCGGGATAGTCGTAGCCATAGGCGCGGAATTCATGTTCGTACCAGCCTGCACCAATGCCAAAGTCCAGGCGTCCATGCGAAAGAACATCAACAGTGCTGGCCATTTTTGCTAGCAGAGCTGGATTGCGATAGCCATTGCAAGTCACCATCTGACCGATGCGGATGCGCCTGGTATCGCGGGCAAGGGCGGCTGTGCTGGTCCAGCATTCAAAGGTCACCTCTTGAGTAGGTGTAGGGACAGTGTGAAAGTGGTCAAAGAGCCAGATTGAAGCGAAACCGAGAGCTTCAGCTTCCAGAGCAACGCGCGTCATTGTCTCGTATGCCTCAACCGGGTCTGCTATGCCGACCAGGTCCATACGCCAGCCTTGTGGAACGAGTAAACCGAACTGTACAGCCATGAATGAACTCACTTTCTGTGTGCTACGCAGAGTAAGAATATGTCCAAGTAACTATACTCTGTTGGTGCTTGAAGTTGTCATGTCGAATAGTGATGCCTCTCTTGTACTTGCTCCGGGTAAATTGCAAGCATTATCTAAATCAAGCACTATCTAAATTATGACACGCGTGAATTGCGCGTCAAGGTAATAGATATCTTTATGTGTATTATGCATGGGCTTGACTAAAGAAGCTAATAGACTTCTGCCGCCGCTTTGCCAACGGCCTATAATGTTCTTAAATAGAGTTCCATTGAAACTGCTGAATATAGAATCACTTATAGGTAGAGGAGCTCTTTTGATGTGAAAGGTAGGGCATCATTGATGAAGACTGGACGGGGAAGATTGTCTCTACATGCCGCCTGGATCCCTCGGCTGGTGTCCGTTATATTTTTAATCGGCGTGATCATGATGACCAGTGCCTGTGGAGGCAGCCCTCGGTCTCAACAGCAAGCCAGTCAGAGCAAGACGCAGTTGGATCAACTGATCCGGTACGCTCAGCAAATCGGCGTCTCAGTGCAGAACCTGGCTCCCATCCAGCGCCAGGAACAACAAGTGAGCAGTGCCGGAGCGCCTTTTTCTCCTTTCAATGATCAAGCAGATACCAACTATTATCGTCATCTTGCCACGCAGTACACTGCGATCCAACACCAACTGCAAACACTGATTACGACAACAACTGATCGGCTCAAGGTGCAGGCGTCCCAAAGTTTGCAGGCATTCCGGCAGATGCTGAGTCACCGGCAAATACAAAAGATCGGTAATCTCCGACCTTTTTTCGATCAATATATCCAGGACCAATCGCTGTTCTCGCAGGCGCATTACCCGAAAGACTTTGCCGCTGTCAGCCAGAATGCCCAACAGGAAACGCAAGCGCTTGGTCAGATGGGATTTGTCTTCGACCGGCTCACCTTTTTCAAAAACATGATCAGCCAGATGCAAGCGGCTCGCTTGGACGTAACAGCGATGCAGGCGCAGTATAAAAGCGATCTGGCCCTTTTCAATAGCTCTGCGACCTCAACGGCATTCCGGCATCTTGATAACCTGATCGAGGTCCAGTACCAGTTGGCGGTGGGAAACGCGACCAGGGCGTTTCCCTCTATCGGCGTGGCCTGGTTGAACGAGTTCCAGCAGCAGATCAGCCTGCTCAAGACATATGGCCTCGATCCTGCTCCTTATCAGAAGCGGTATAACGCCGACCAAGCGGTCATGAGGTCCGCGAAGACGATCCAGGCCTACCTGGCCTTTGCGAAACGCATCGACGCCGATCTGGCTTCGCTGCACAAGCAACTGCTGACGGGCGAGGCCAATTACCTCATGGGGAAACTCAACAATGAAGCAGCTGCCTGGGGCAATGCCCATCCCTACCAGGATCAGTTTGATGGACATAACTACCCCCTCGACTCCGGCTATACGATGAACGGCATCGGCTACTGGCTGCAAGTGGAACTCTCCCAGGCAAACACGCCGTCGGATTACCAGGCAGTAGTCAACGATGAAAACGACGAACTCTTCAATCTGCGGATGTTAGAGCAAGATTATTCCGACAAGACGCCGTATAACCAGCCGCACCAGACCGATTTGGAACTGATCCAGCATTATCAGCTGTCGGGACAAATCATCGTGGTTTCGATGATGGAGCAGACTATGCGAGTGTACGAGAACGGCAAACTCGTACGAGCCTTCTATGTCACAACTGGGCGCGTCGAGCTACCCTCGCTGCCGGGGCACTGGACAGCCCTGGCGCGACAGGCGCCTACCGAGTTCACATCGTCCGATTCGCCCGACTCGCCGTACTGGTATCCGCCAACGCCGATCAACTACGCCATCAACTATCACTCGGATGGCTACTTCATCCATGATGCCTGGTGGCGCGGGAACTTCGGCCCTGGCACGCAGTTCCCCCACTACGATGTGGGCGGCGACGAAGCATACGCCGGAAACGGCAGCCATGGCTGCATCAATATGCCAGAGAACGACGCTGCCTGGCTCTATGCCAACACAAACTACAATACGCAGATCATTGTGTATTAACATAGTTCCAAAAACTATAGCGTTCTATTGACCGCTTGCTGTTTTCGGCTTCAGCTACGCCTGTTGACAAAACAACTGACTAGGCGGCAGGTCACACTACGGGCAACCTATCACATGACGAGGGAAACAGGTGTCAGGTGGATGAAGCAGCAACCGAGGACTTCCCTCGCTTCCTGCGTTTCACCGGACGGATGTTTCCTATGCCCTGCTGCTGTTTCCATGCCTCATGACGCTTCATGAGCACGGCCTTGATGGCTGTTCGGTCAAGGCAAGCGCGCAATTGCCTATCCCCAACGCGCCGGGAAATATTCACCGACGCATTGTGGTCAGCATGGGCCTCCAACCCGCACACCTGACAGCGGAACGTCCTCTGATCAAGTCTATTCTTGCGGTCCGTGTAATGGCACACGCTACACTCCTGGGAACTGTACGCGCTGATGACCGGGGTTGCCCTCACCCCACGTTTCTGACTGTTCCAGAGAATCTGCTGTGGAATATATCCTAAATTGGACGCCCGTAAATAGGCATTTTGTGCTCGTGCCTTGAACCGCATCGAAGCGACCGATAACTGTTCATAGGCGAACTGGATGCCCTCATGCTCTGGATCAGTAAAGCACTGATTGACGGCACGGTTGATCTCTTGCCGTGTATGCCCAATGAGTTTCTGCCCTGTGCGACTGCTCGTTGAGGGCAGTTTCTTAACGCCTTTTTTCTTCAAGCATGCGCGCAATTTGGCTTTGCGTCGGCGCTTGGCACGATCACGCTTGTGACGCGCTCGCAGGTCTTTGTGGAACGAGCCGTAATGCTTGCCGGTGCTCGTCGTCACAAAATTGGCAATGCCGACATCGATACCAACCACTGGGCTAGTCTCTGGCGTGTGGATGGTCACTTCCTCATCATAGGAGAGCGTGAGCCACCACACGCCGTCACGCTTATTGAGTTGCGCGCTGCTATTGAGCTTCTTCACCTGGTGAGTCTTTGGGTCCGTGAGGGCTTCTTTGTGATACGCAGCTAGTTTGACTGGTACCTGGATCGGCTGACCTTTCTCCAGTGTGCTGATGCTCAACCAATACTCATAGGTCGAATCGCGGGATTCCTCCAGTTTCACCACATTGACATTGGCCTGAATACAGGGTTCGCGCAGGGTGGGCACGTTCCATTCACGCCACTGGGGCTCTTTGGCTTTTGCAGGAAGCTGCCCATCCGCTTGTTGCTTCTGGTACTGCTCCAGATCATCCTGGTACTGCTGATAGGCGGTGGTCCGATTGGAGCGCCACGACCGGGCGATGCCCGCCGCTTGCATGATGGCCACCCGATGCCAGCGTGCTGAGAGGGGGGTCTGATAGAGGGGGTCACGCAGTTTGTTGGGGGACTCTGTGGTACAAAAGAGCGTGACGTACTGTTGGCAGAGCGCCAGATAGACCGGGGCAAGCCTGTCGAGGGCCGCCAGTTTCCCCGGATTGACCTCGACCAGCCGGATATGGGTCACGGCTCGCGTGACCGGATACGGCTCTCCCGCAGTGGGGCGCTCCTTTTTCTTGCGTTGCTTGCTCTTCTCGTTCATCAATGAGACACTTCTGCTTAACTGACGATAGGTCGTTCACGCGCATCAGGGGAACGGGCGAAGAAAGTGCCCGTTCCCTCCTCTCACGAATCTTTTCTTTTCCATGATTTGCAAAGCGGTCATCCGTTCCGCTGGAACAAAACTGCTAAAAGTCTGCGGGGCATTCTCCATGAGGGCTTCCATCCAGCCCGCGATGCGTCCAGCTTTCCAGAGGGAAGGCATGGACGGTTCATTGACAACGGCCAGAAGATGTTTACAGATGCGGTGACTGGTTCAGGGGAAGTGTGGTCGGTGCCGTTCGTCGTAGCATTCCAGGTAGCCGATGGTCTGCCCATCGCTAAAAGGGGCATTCATGCCTGTCAAAACAATGATTGCGTTCCCTACCTCTATAGTGTGTTGTTCTGCCATGATGCAAGCTCTCCTTTTGCTTGACGACTGGCCTGCCTGTGATATAATCACCCCAGGACCGAGGCCATAGGCTTCTGTTCACCGTTGGGGGGATTGTTGCTTGATCTGCGGCTTCACCCCTGGCACGCACGACAAAAGACGTGTGCGAACTTAGTACAGATTGAAGCCTAACTGGTCGAGAGAGACTGATGGTTTGCCTGCCTCAGCAAGCAGTTGATTGATTGCCTCAAGGATTTGCGTCGCGCTCTCGTAGGTAACGCGTTTCCCTCTCTCGGCATTGGCAACGGTACGCGTCGTAAGGTGACGTGTTCTTCGTGCTAATCCCTCCTGGGAGACGCCTAAACTCTCCCTTAGCGCTCGTAAATTGGCATCAGCCATCCTCTATCCGAGCCTCTTTTTCGTTCCTTCGGAAAGCGAGCAGGTACTTTTCCTGCACAGCGCTTCCTAAATAAGTATATCATCTCTATCTTTTCCTGTAAAGGGGTTCCTGTGCCAATTGCCTGGTTTTTTAGGAGAGCCCACGGGATGCGCAACGAGATGCACTCTTAAACGAAGTGGCTCTAGGCTGTCTTTCGTGCTGTTGTGTTTTCTGTGAGGAAGAGGTATTTCTACCTTGTCGCCCACAAGCAAGCGCTGTGACAAGAATGGTTCCTGAAGCCGCTTTGCACTACACAGCCTACTTGCTGCAATCTCGTTGCGCATCCCGTGGGAGAGCGGTTCCAAGAAGGGTTGTTCGGGCGTAAAATCCTGCAATAGATCGCTATAAAACGCTCTATTTTCAAACACTAGTTTCACATACTTTCCACAGTCTTCAGACCTACATTTCAGCTTTCTCTTTTGCTTGACTCCTCAGCGCTGCGGCGCTTCGCATGTCTTTTATGATTGCTCCGTGTTATGCAACCCTGGGGTTGCATAACACGGAGCAATCATGACCGGGGAAGAGGGCCATTGTGGATAGAGAGGAGACCTGATCAGGCTTGATGGCAGGCGCCTGGTAGGCTGGGGGAATTGCCCACCTTATAACGAACAATATGTTGTGAATGGCGCGCTCAGACTGGCTGGTACGTGTCTGTTATAATGGGAACGAATTGTATACTGATATTGAGCTATTGAGTGGGATCGGGATATATCAATACTTTGAGAAAGGCAGATAAGTCATGGCTGAAGTGAATATGCCGCGGTTCAGTGATACTATGCAGGAAGGTACGATTTCCCGCTGGCTCAAGCATCAGGGTGATACCATCAAAAAGGGTGATATCCTGGTCGAAATTGAAACGGACAAGGCCAATATGGAGCTTGAGTCTTACGATAGTGGTGTGCTTGAGCGTATCCTGGTTCAAGAGGGCGAAACAGTACCCATCGGCCAGCTTATAGCTGTGATTGGAAGTGGTGCGAGTGCACAGAAACCAGAGAAGGCTGCCACAAGCATGGCTGAAGCTGGCGTTACGCAGCGTCCTCCTGCACGGACGGCAGAAATCCAACATGAGGGTACACCCGCGCAAGAAGCACCTGCCAGCTTCCAGCAAGAGCAAAGCGGCAATCAGGAGGTAGGCGTTGATACTCAGTTAGTCCATGTCGGCACTGCTCCGGAGAGCCCAGGCCCTCAGCAAGGGGGTGATGGAGCAATGATCAAGGCTTCTCCACTAGCGCGGCGCATGGCCGAAGAGTATGGTATAGATCTGTACCAGATTAAAGGCAGCGGCCCTGGTGGCCGTATCGTGCGCGATGACATCGAGGATTTTCGTGAGCAAAAGCAGCCATCTGTCGCCACTACAGCATCTATTCCTCAGGTACCCACAATTCAAGCAAGAGAAGCTGTCCAGCCTGCCTTTGTACAGGCTGCACTGCCAGCGGACGATGAGGTACGTAAGCTCTCGCGCATGCAGATGACCATTGCCCGGCGCTTAACCGAGTCTAAACAGACGATACCGCACTTTTATGTGAGCAATGAAGTGAAGATGGATGATGCCATGAGCTTGCGCCAGGTCCTCAATACGAGCGCGGGAGAAGGGGGAGTGAAGGTAAGCGTCAATGATATGATCGTCAAAGCATGTGCACTTGCCCTGGAAAAATTTCCTGAAGTGAATAGCTCATATAGAGATGGTCAGTTCTTCCAACACAAACATATCAACATTGGCATTGCGGTAGACATCCCCGTCGGGCTGGTTGTGCCTGTAATTCGAGATGCGAATGTCAAAGGTGTACGCAGCATTGCACGTGAGTCTAAGACGCTCATCGAGAAAGCGCGGACAAATAAATTGAGTCAGAGCGACCTTGAAGGTGGCACGTTTTCTGTCTCGAACCTGGGTATGATGGATGTCAGCGAATTTGTTGCGGTCATTAATCCTCCCGAGGCAGCTATCCTGGCGGTGGCTTCGATGCGCCAGCAATATGTGCCGGTTGACGGCCAACCAGTTATCCAAAGTATAATGCCCATAACACTTTCAGCTGATCATCGCATTCTTTACGGTGCTATGGCGGCTCGCTTTCTCCAGGAAATCAAGCAACTGTTGCAAAATCCATATAATCTCCTGGGTTAGTTTGAGAATATGGTCTATAGGTGTAGGTAAGACAGCAGCGATTGCAAAGGAATGCCCTCACGTAATTGCTATGCCCTGCGGCTTATAACACAACGCAGCCACCAGCTACCAGCTTTGAAAGCTGCAATTAAATAGATCCATGCCCAGATCTGGCCTAAAACTCCATAGCTAGCTGCCATGGCAAGAAAAAAGAAGCAAGCAATGGCTGAAAGCTGCATTAAACGCCAATTGCGGTAGTGCCAGCGAAAGCTCCAGAAGCGCGTGCCACGATAAAACCACAGAAGTATGAAAGCTGTTGCCACGAGGGACAGCGTACCTATAATGCCTAATATACCCAGACAGAGCGAAAGAATTTGGGTGTACATATTGTTCGCCTTTGGTAGGTGAATCGAATACTGTTACACTACATCTACATTCTATCGGATGCTTTGCTGCATTATAGCATGAGCACATGAAGTATTGTATACTGGCAACATAAGCAAGAATGGCTTATCTCTATCCTTGAAAGCGGAGAAGGATGTGTTAGCTGAAGAATTACTGGTCCTCGATGCCGATGCAACACTGTGGAGGGCAGCGAGGCCATTATTGGACATCGCTTTGCAACTGGAGCAGCGCGATGAGGATTATTCCTGGCATGGTTGGCATAAACAACGGGTGGAGGCATTTCTCAAAAAACTTCCTGCGCAATGTAGCCTTGTGCTTGGCGTTTGGGAGACTGGACCTGGTCCTGATCCTATGACTGAGCAAGAGGAATTGGTGTTGGGCCTCGTGTGCGAAATCGCTCATGGTGAGATTTGTTCGCTACGGACCTTCGAGGCCTTAACTGAAGCTGGCCTTAAACCGATCAAGCAGATCGAGCCGGGTATTGAAGATGTTATGGAAATTATGCGCCTGGTAAGGATTGACGTTGCTCCTGTGGCCTGGGCATTGTTTACAGATAGGGCAACATGGGATGAATGGCTTTTTGCTGAAGCAGATGAGGGAAAATGCAGCGACAAAGGAGAACTGCTGGGGAGGTTTGCCCGGCAAGGTCGTTGTGTAATCTTAGGTAGCCAGGCGGCACATCCCCATCACTGATAAAGCAAAGAGCTCTTTTCTGCGTAAGCTCATTATATCTTTTGTCAGGTTTTTATGTTAGGAAGTCTATGCAGCAATCAACAACCCCTCTGATTTGGAACCCGATTTTACGGCAGTACCTTGTGAACGCGCCGCATCGTATGAACCGACGCGAAGGTACGACCAGGTGCCCATTTTGCGCTGATATTACGGAAGGGAGAGTAAGTCCTGAAAGTCGGGTGTGGCTTCATCCTAATGATTTTCCACCTTTACAACCACCTGTAGGAGAGGCATATGTTGTTATTTACAATCGAGACCATAATCGAACATTTACTGAGTTGACAGTAGATGAGGTGACAGAGGTGACGCATTTATGGCGTGATCTCTATTGTGACCTCGCATCCCGCTATGCGACCGTGATGATTTTTGAGAATAGCGGCGAGGCGATTGGGCAAACGCAACAACACCCTCATGGTCAGGCCTTTGGGGTCTCGGTGATACCTCCAATATTAGAGCGTGAGTTGGAGACAGTACTGCAAGACGATGCTGCTGGCCGAGGCTGTCCGTTTTGCCGAGTGCGAACGGAAATGGAGGGAGGCGTATATAAAGTAGCAGCAAATGATAGCTGGCAGGCATTTCTACCCCCTTATGTGCATTATCCCTATGAAACGCATCTGTATCCGCAGCGACATGTAGCGAACCTGGCTGGCATGACGGACGAAGAATTACGCGATTTTGCCGATTTGTTATTGCGCGTTATTCGTGGCTATAATGCCTTAGATAATGGTGAGATGGCTCCTATGCCTTATTTGCTGGGCATCCATCAACTTGCAGATGAGCGTTTTCATTTGCACGTAGAGATTCTTGCTATTGGTCGTGCTCCTGGTAAACTAAAATATGCGGCATCTTCCGAATCTATCTGGGGTATGTGGACGAATGACTCTTTACCAGCTCAGAAGGCTCAGGAACTACGTGAAGCAATTGCAAAAGGGGAGGAGAATAATGCATAACGACTCGGCTGCCCTGCCACAACCAGCGCAAGAAGCCATAGCTCATTTTTCTACAGCTTTTGCGGATGGTATTGAGTATATGGGACCATTAGGTGCAGCCTGGGCCCCTGGGAGGGTCAACCTCATTGGTGAGCATACGGATTATAACGATGGATTTGTGCTGCCGCTCGCTGTCGACCGGGTAGCAACATTTGCAGGTCGGGCTCGCTCTGATGCTACGGTTCGTCTCTGGTCCAGCCATTTCCAGGAATACGCCCAGTTCTCATTAGA
>Ga0209647_1001520_pt1 | contig 19589 bp, 16 predicted proteins | sample GraSoi_2013_60cm_FD_185827 | JGI IMG/M metagenome (GOLD analysis project Ga0209647, IMG submission 185827) | Grasslands soil microbial communities from the Angelo Coastal Reserve, California, USA - Sample 9_17_2013_60cm (SPAdes) (version 2) | ecosystem: Environmental > Terrestrial > Soil >... | reverse complement strand
ACGCTGCGGTTTGCGCGTGGTGAACCTGCATACCCCGATAGAAATCATTCCGCGCTATACCGAGAATGTTCACAAGCTGTATGAAGCCGTGGTGGCTCGCGCTGAAATTCAACTTGAAGTTCTGCCGAGGGAGTTCTTTCTGGAGCTTGTCCGCCAATTCCCAAACCAGACTTCGTTGACGTTGATTTATAACGGGGAGTGCGTAGTCGCGTTGAACTGGGGTCTCCGCGACGGCTTGGTTCACCACTTTCTCTTTTGCGGAATTGATTACTCCTTAACTGATAAAGCAGACATTTATTTTAACCTCATGTTCCAACACCTGGACGCCGCGATGAAAGGGGCTCCGGACTGGATCGAAATCGGACAAACGGCGGACATGTTCAAGGCGCGGCTGGGTTGCGAATCCCGCAAGCTATTCCTGTACGCTAAAGGTTGCGGCAAAATTCCGTCGCTGCTGCTCCGCTATGGTTGGGAGTTTCTCTTTCCCTCCCGCTCTCCGATTCCGAATTACTCGGTGTTCAAGACTGAACCGCCTCGTCCAAAGAACGTCCGAAGAATCTCTTGCTAATATTTGTTCAAACAGAAGGGATGAACAGCTGAAGCGAGTTGTTGTCGCTGGCAGGGGCGTAGTAAGTCCTTTGGGAAACACTGTGCATAACTTCTTGAGGGGATTTGCTCCAAGGTCGGTCAGGCATCGCGGATTGGCGCTCGGGCCGTTGGATACGACACACGCGATTACTTTGACCACAAAGAAGCCCACCGGATGAGCCGTGCTTGCAAATGTCAGTGATCGCATGCGAGCCAAGCCATTGCTGCCTCGTGCTTGACCAATCGCAGATACCACGTGCTCTTACATTTCTGCTTGTCCCCGGACTAGATGCGCCTGGGCCTACGAGAACCAACGCTGGTAGCGGCGGTTTTGCACGAACAGAGGAAGCACGGCAATGAACCGTTATAGAATCAGACGTATGGCAGAGCGTTTAGCGCTTAAGATTACCCAGAATCTACCTCAAGACCGTTTTGAGCAAGAACTATGGAATCTGGCGGCTATTATTGAGGAGCATCTTCTCTCCAAAATGGTCCAGCTTGACGAAGCGGAAAGGCGTTCCGAAGAAACCGAGCCCTTGCTAATTAACCAAAAGCGGTCAGCCAACACTTGACAGTTTGGCTCAGCTTTTGATCCGATGAAGTGCAGTCGTAAAGGGTCGCGTCTACTATCATCCTTTCGGCCGCCGCCTCCGCGTGCACTCCCACTCCGAACCGGCGACATCATATCTCTATCGGCGCATGGCGGGTTCGCCGTGGCAGGAACTCCGCGATGGCTTGCCCAAAAACCGGCCCGACACCACACCGCCGTTCTGGCCGCCCATCCGAGCAAGCCGGGAACGTTCTTCGCTGCTTGGAAAGACATCTGCAAAAATTGAACGCTTTGATCAGGTGCAATCCGCACACGAATTGTCGTTTGTTAGAATGAGGCGCTCCCCTTCGAACCATGCACCGTAGCCACCATACCATTCAGCTATCCAAAGAGCCAAAATTGCGTGTCCGTTCAGCGTCTCTGGCCGCAATCTGAACGAGCGGCCCCGCTTCGGCGGGGCCGTATCGGATTTGTGTCGACATCAGCATTCCATGGGCTGTGCGGCAGGCTAGGGTCAACGGAAGTACACGGCTACTGTTCGTCAACTGATGGACACATGATATGAAATGGATATATCTGATGAGCACAGGATAAATCCAATGGCCGCACGAAACTCCGTCAAAGGTGGCAAGGCCACCGCACGGGCGTCCACGCCCGCGCGAGCGCCCACGCCGAGCCGGTCGAAACGGAAGCAACCAGAGAGCCTTACCGAGCAGGCCTACGCGCAGCTCGAGGAACTTATCGTGACTCTACAGCTCGAGCCTGGAAGCACCATCTCCGAACTCGCGTTGAGCGAAATGACCGGGATCGGTCGCACGCCAATCAGGGAGGCAATTCAGCGCCTGGCACGCGAACATCTGATCGTGATCCTGCCACAGCGTGGTTTGCTGATTCCCGAAATCGACGTCAAAAAGCAGCTCCGGCTACTTCGAACCCGGCGGGAAGTCGAGAGATTGATTTGTCGCTCGGCAGCGAAATCCGCGACTCCGGAAGAAAGGGAGGTTTTCGCTCAACTCGCCGCGGAGTTTCAGGAGGCTTCGCGCAACAACGATGATCTCAGCTTTGTGCGCCTCGACCGGGAATTTAATGAACTGTGTCTGATCTCCGCTCGAAACGAGTTTGCGGAAGGCGCTATGCGCCAGATGCACGGACTGGCCAGGCGATTCTGGTACGTGCATTACAGACAGGCGGCAGACTTACCCGAGATGGCCCGGCTACATGGGGTGGTCGCCCACGCAATCGCCGAAGGCAACGTCGACAATGCTGGCCATGCACTCGACTTACTGCTCGATAACATCGAAGAATTCGCGCGCTCGACGGTCTTCGAGGTTTGAAGTTCTCTGCTGAGATCGCTGCATGTCCCAAGGTTCTGTCCCGAAACGCTGCCAGCCCGCGTCGTAGCATCCAGCAGTTCTTCGCTATCGGTGCGAGACCCACCTTTAAGAAGGCAGCGGGCCTTTCGCTTCGTCACGAAGGGGGGTGTTTCAGCCTGGCCTCATGGATTGCGGTGACCAGAGGTAGGTAGCCGCGTATGAACTCAATCGAGGTCCGGATCATTGTTTCGACGTAGAGCCGTGAAGCACATATCACGTAGCCCATGACTGGTTAGGGCCAACTGCGAAGCGTGTCGCCGAGTTTCGGTTGTCATCGTCGAAGCCATGCTGCGAACGCTGTTGTGGTGTGCGCGTGATCAACGGACGCACAAGAAGTCCGTTGAGCTGCGTTAGAGTCCGGCGGCTCAGATGCGGCGAGCCACGTGGCCGGGCTTTAGCGACATCGGCTCCCCGTCACAGATCAGCACAACCTCTTCGGGAAAGGACTGGACGATGTCGACACCGAGCTTTTCAAGACCGTCGAGTAGTTCAGGAAGTCTTTTCACCGAAGCGTTCTCAATATCGTGCAAGACGACTACCGTCCAGTCCTGCTTTGCAACGTCCGACAGGCAGCGTTCCACCCAATGGGCAGGATCATCCCAGTCGTGCGGCACACTGTTCCACACAATGCACGTGAAACGGTGCTCCATCAGATATGCCAAAGCTTCTTCACTAAGCAGATGCGGTCCGAGAAGACCGAAATTGCCAAAAGGGCGGAAAAGTCGCTCCGATATGCCTCGTGCGGCAATCAGCGCCTGCGTGTCGCCGATCTCATGTATTGCATAACCTGACTCGGCGCTATCACCGAATGCGACGGAATGAGTGAACGAGTGATTGCCCACCCAGTGCTCGTGCGCGACTATCTTGTCAAGCAAAGCCTCACCCACGGGATTACAGAGGCGGCTCCCAAGCACGAAGAAGGTAGTTTTGATGCCACGCTCAGCCAAGATGGCCAGAATCGCCTCTGTGACGCCCGGCGTCGGGCCGTTATCAAACGTAAGCGTAACTTTCTTCATTGTCCATGCACTGCGCAAAGCAGCGGCAAATCAGCCGGCGCGCACCAAATGACGTCGCGTGCCGAGCCCGGTTATCGACATCTCGATGATGTCACCCTGCGCCAAATACGTTTGCGGCTTCATGCCGAAGCCAACGCCCGCCGGTGTTCCGGTTATGATAAGACATCCCGGACGTAATGTTATGAATTGGCTGCAATAGCTGACGATCGTATCGATATCGAATATCATATCGGCCGTATTATCGCGCTGGCGGGCGGTGCCATTCACATCGAGCGTGAGTTCGAGCGACCCAGTCTCTCGCAACTCGCTCGCACTCGCCAGCCACGGGCCGACCGGCGTGAATGCGAAGCTCTTGCCGTTGCTCCATTGACCGCCCCGCTCGATCTGCCAACGCCGCTCGGACACGTCGTTGACCATGACGTAACCGGCAATGCAATTGCGTGCCTCGTCATTGTCGATGCGCGAGGCGGTGCTGCCAATGACAATCCCGAGCTCGATCTCCCAGTCGGTATTGATCGAGCCCGGCGGCAAGAGAATGTCGTCGCCGGGTCCGCAAATCGACGAAGTCGATTTAAAGAAAACCACGGGCTCGGAAGGTATTGGCAAGTTGGCTTCCGTCGCATGTTGGCGATAATTCAGCCCAACAGTGATGATTTCCTTGACGTCGGCAAGTGGCGAGCCGATCCGTTCGGGGGCGTCGATCCTTGGTAGCTTCAGCGGATCAAGCGCTTCGAGAAAGCACATGCTGTCAGCGGACAGCACGGTCTCGTCGATATCTTTGACGATCGGGCTCAGGGCTCGCACTGAGGCACCGGCGGCGAGTATGCCCGGAAGTTCCTGGCCCTGGGGCCCAGAGCGAAGTAGTTTCATCGGTACTTCCTTATCTAAATGGGAAAGAGTCGTAAAAACGGTTAGATGCTGCGATCACTGGCTCCGAGATGAACTGAGCACAGCCCGGGCCTGCAACGGCGGGTCGGGATAGCACCTCACCAGGCCGTTCCTCTCCTCCTCGAACCGAAGTTCGACGCTGGAAAGTGAAAAAAACTAAAGGCGCACGAACCACGGCTCTTTTTCGATTTGCAAGGGTAGAAGGATACGAACGACGCAGTTATACCAAGCGATTGTCACTAGCAGCTCAAGGCGTTGCTGGGGACCGAGGAACGCGGCAGCGTTCCACGTACTGTCGCTGACATGCCCTTCGATAGTTACTTCTTTCGCCAGACGAATCACGGCCCGCTCTTCGTCGGTGAAGTATTTCGATTCCTCGAACTGCTGAAGGCTTTCGAGCTGTTCGCGTCGCACGCCGGCGCTTAGGGCAGCGTTCCAATGGTGGTCTACCTCATATGGCGCATTTGCCACGATCCCTACAGTCACGACTGCAAGTTCGCGGAAGACTTTGGGCAAAGACGTCTTCTTCCGCAACGCGGCTGCCATTCCGAGAACTGCCTCCGTGAGTGCGGGGGCGTTCGCAAGCGCCAAAAAAATGTTCTCGGGATTGGGGCCACGTTCTGCTACCAGCCGATCGTAAAGATCAGCTCTTCCGTCCGGGATAGTGTCTCTGCTCACATAGGGGATACGTGCCATATCTTGAAACCTTCGCTTTTATCCAATGAGATTTACCGTTGCTCTTTTGAGCAACGGTCAGGTATTCAACCAAGCCACATAAACTCAGCTCATTCCGAGATATGCCTCCAGGGACGGCTCCGGTCCTGGCGGCGGACTCGTGCGTTCGATGCCGTAGAAGGGAGACGCGTTTTGCAGCCAGCTCAACCGCGGAGGTAGTCCCCACGACTCGGTTACCCGGGAGACGCCGGTCAAGTCATGGACAATCGGCTCATCTTGCGCATCGCCGCAGTAGATCGGGGGCGGCAGCAATTCGATGCGGTGACCATCCGGATCGAGCAGGTAGACGTAGTACGAATGCCCCAGACTGTGCCTGCCCGGCCCAAACTCAACGTTATCACCATAGCCCAGGCTACCCGCGACGTCGCAAGCTCTCATGATTTCGTTTATACCGCTGACGACGTATGCGAAATGATGCAACGCGGGTCCCGGCCGCCTAATAAAAATCACGTCGTATTGGGAGTCTTTAGCGTGCAAAAAGACGCCGACCGGTTGGTCCTGGACAACCATATAGTCCAGGATTCGAAACCCGAAGTCGGCGTAGAAGCTCGCTGCCAGTTGGACGTCGGGGGCGGTGACCTGGTAATGATCGAAGCGAAGGGCACACCCACCCCGAAGACTCTCAAACTTCTGATCAACTCGCTCGACGCGCGGCATAGCGGAGCAAAACTCCAGCGGGGTTCCGCTGATGTCCGCGGCATGCAGAGTACGTGACTGGAATGGTGCATCGACGAATTTGGCTCCGATTCCGCGCTTATCGAAGTAGAATTTGGCTTGATCGAGATCTTCCTCGCCATAGGTCCGCAGGCCGGTCCTGATACATGAGGGTGCATCATCCGTGCGCTTCAGGACCAGGCTATGGTGTGACCGCTCTTCAAGGCCTCGGAGATATATCGTGTCACTGTCCTCATCAGTAACGGCCAAGCCAATGACTTCCGTATAGAAATCGCGGCTGCGCGCGAGGTCACGGACCGTAAAGGTCAGGTGGCTTGCACGAGTAACTTGAAATGGCGCAGGCCGGGCTGTTTTAGGTATCTGAATCATCTCATTTTAGCCATGATGAAACTTCTACGCATGCTATTTAAGCGCGAGACTGAGCCGGTCAAGCAACCGAAGGAGCGCATAAGACACGATGCCGTTGAGGCTGAATTGTCAGAATCGCCGGACTATTTACTCACCATTATCGTACCACAATGTGGTAACGTATCCTCTTGGCCAGGTAGATACCATAGTTACGCTTCACGAGAAAAACGAATCCATCCTTTAACAGATCCCTAAGAGCCTGACGCATAATGGCTCTACCCTCTCTAGTTTGACGAGGGTCAAACTGTATGACGTGCTTTATTTCATCATAGCTCGCCAACCGATCAACGGGTTGTATTTTACAGTAGTTTACCAGTAATAAGGCTACTAGCTTTATTGCTGACTTTTTAACCTCAGCCTTTTTCATTATTGTACTCATGAAATTTATCCCTCCCTCGCTTCCTAGTGAATATTCCAACGCCTCCGTATATACGTAATATCCGAGTGATATATTATAGCAGGCTTATCGAAATGCTAAAGATCCTTTTTTGCAAAGGTAAATTGCGAAGGAATGTTCCGTACATCTCGTCCATCTCCGCAGGGAGAGGCCTGATACCACAGAAAAGGACTGCGAAAGATGGTGAAGACGCTCGCCAACGGTGCTTTGTCGAACATCACAAGCTGGGGAAACAGTGCGACGAGATATCCCTCTCTCGACGAGACCGTTGTCGGGCGTCACTTTACCGATCGAGGGGCACTTAAAGCTTAGCAAGCAGGTTGAGCTAGTTAGGGTAGGTGGACATTCTCCTGGGCAGATGGCCGTCTTTGTGGGAACCGCAAAAGGGCGCGTGTGCATAGCCAGCGACTTTCTGTACAACTACACCAACCTCAGACACGACTGGCCGATCGGTCCAGTCTGGAATATGGACGAGTGGATCAGCGGCTTAAGATTCATCAGCCTTGGCTTACGTTCCGCAGATTACACAGATTACGCAGATTTCGGCGTTGGGCTTAGGCATATCACTTCAGATAAACACACCTTTCTGGCTCGGTTCCGCCTTCCTCGACCGAGGGCACAGTCGGAGCCTCATAAACTGAGCGCACCGGCGTGAAAATGGTCTGATTTTACCGATTTAAAATTGGACTGATTTTGGTGGGTTCAGTGAGCGGGACGGGGCTGGCTATTTGCGCTTGGCGCTGCGGTAGCTGTCACCTTCGATGAGGACTGGTTGAGCGTGATGCAGAAGGCGATCCAGCAGTGCGGAGGTCATGGTGGCGTCACCGGCGAAGATTCGCGGCCAGTCCTTGAAGGCGATGTTGGTGGTGATGATGATCGAGCCTCGCTCATAGCGTTTAGTGATGACCTGGAAGAGCAGCTCTGCACCTCGCTTGTCCAGGGGTAAATATCCGAGCTCATCAATGAGCAAAATTCGTGGGCTCTGGTAACGCTTGATCTCCCTGGCGAGTTGACGATTGGATTCGGCGGCGCTAAGACGGTTGACCACGTCGATAGCGGCAGCAAAGAGCACGCTGTGGCCGTGCAGACAGGCGACATGGCCCAGAGCGGTCGCCAAGTGGCTTTTCCCAACGCCAGTGGGGCCAATAAAAATGACGTTGGAGTGAGAGGTAAGGAACTCGAGTTCGAGGAGATGTTCGACTTGCATGCGGTTGACCTTGGCCGGCCAGTTCCAGTCCCACCCGGCCATGGTTTTGATCACAGGGAAGCGAGCGTCGCGTATCCGGCGCTGGACGCTTTTGTCATGGCGCAGAGCAACCTCACCGGCGATGAGTTCCTGGAGGAACTGGAGATGGCCGCTACCATTGCCAGCGGCCTGTTCGGCCGCTGGTATGGCATTTTCGAGTAGATAGCTCAGACGGAGGCTGCGGAGGTTGTCCTGTAGACTGGAGCTTGCCGTAATCGGAGCGGCCTTAACAGATATTGTGTTGGGTTGAGAGGAGTTAGTTTTCATGATTGTCAGCTGAGCGCTCGGTTGTAGTTAATCGTTTGGTGCGATTGAGTGTTGCTCGTTGATCTGGTAGCGGGAACAGTCGGGCTGCTGGACTTCGAGCTGGAGCAGTTCAGTTCCGCGGATGAGATGAAGTTGTCCGCTCAGTGGAACAAGGGCGCGACGGTGGGCAAGGATGTTGTTAAGGTAATCGGAGCCGTAAGCGCCCAGTTCGACGGCTTCTTGGAGGGCTTGAGCCACAGCGTCGCGTCCGTGGGTATCCACTAACATGAGGATCCGGCGAACATGGCCCATGGCGTGAAGCTCTCGCCCGCGCAGAGCGCTGAAGTAGGTTTCGGCTCTAGGGCTCAAGGCGAGGAAGCGGGCCAGTAAAGCAGCATCCTCGGCGCGTTTACGCTCGGCGAGCAAGCGGCTCAAGTGATCGGGATTTTCAATATCCTGGTTGCGTCCGTAGCTGCGAGGATGCTGGGCGATGAGTTTTGGCCTCGGTAAATGACGATAGTGTCGGGTTCGACACGCAGTTCCAGCAATGCTCCGGCGTGTTCGAAAGGCACAGTGTAGCGGTTAGATTCGAAGGCGATCCGGCAGCGGTTAGTGGCGCGCACACGGCGGCTGCAGCTGATATCGTAACCGGCCAGTGGCAAGGGCTGGAGCGTTGGCTTTTCCTGCTCGAAGAGATCGCAGGGACGTTTGCCCGTTTCGCGGTGGAGGCGGACATTGGCTACCTGCTCCATCCAACGGCGCGCCTGAGCATTGAGTGCTGCCAGCGAGCTGATTTCCAGGCCGCCCAAGAAGTTCTTCTGGATGTAACCAATGGAGTTCTCCACGCGCCCTTTTTCGTTTCCCCGCCCGACATTACAGGCCACCGGCTTGAAGCCGTAGTGAGCGGCAAAATCCAGGTAGCGCGGATTAAAAGTGGGAGCCTGGCCGGGGATGCGCTCCAGCACAGCGCTCTTGAGATTGTCGTGCATGGCGCGCCGAGTGCTTCCGCCAAAGTATTCTAGCGCGTGACGGTGGGCGGCCAGGAAGCATTCCATACTCTGGCTCAGGAAAAACTCCACAAAGAGTAACCGGCTATAACAGAGCACCGCGGCGAAGTAATGAAGTTTGCGTGTACACTCGCCGATGCGCATCAGGCCATGAGTAGCCCAGTCGATCTGCATACAGTCGCCAGCTTCGAAGGCCAGTTTGAGGAAGGCCTGGTGACGCACCGGACGCACCGTAGCGATGAAGTCCTGGAGGATCGATCTGCCTCCGCTGTAACCGTGTTCCGCGCGCAGGCGCTGAAAGATCTGCATTCCGCTGTAGGGATATTTTTCTAGCCAGGCGACGATTAGATCCTTATAGGGATCGAGCTTGCTGGTGCGCCTGGGTCCTTTGCCACGCGGTTCATAGCGAGCTTTGTCCAGCCATTTGCGGATGGTCTTGATGTTCAGCCCTGTCTTGGTGCTAATCTGACTGGCAGTCAGGTTCAACTCCCGCTGGAGACGACGCACTTCATGGTAAGTTTCGAAGTCGATCACTCGGCAACATCTCCTTTTTTCTGCAGCAGATTTTCCACCATGGCTTTGAGCGAGAGGCCGCTATTGGCCGGCGCCGATTGAGGTTCGGAGACGACCCGTAGCGGCTGTGGACGTTGGTACTCGCGGAGGGTGACTTCCTCTTCCAGGCTCAAGAGTTGATAGAGCGGCTTTTGGTAGGCGATCAGTCCGAGCCTGATCAACTCCCCGCGTGCATGGGACAACGCGGCCAGCTCCAAGCTCAGCAACTGTGCGGCACGCCGATCGGAGTAGTAGCTCAGACCCTGAGCATCGGAGGCACAGAGCAATAGAAGATAGAGCGCCAGAGCCTGTGGGCTGCAGCGCTCCAGGTAGCCGTTTCGCAAAAGACGGTGATCGATCCAGCCAAAACCGCGGGACGGACTTTTACGCATTCGCCTAGCATCGATGAGTCGTTTGATGGGCATTATCGGGAGTTCCTCTTCAAGTTGTCGCTCTCAGAGCGTGTGCTGGTAAAAACGACCGCCTTTAGCGTTCAGCTCGAGAGCACGCGCTTACCCCTGTCTACGAGTTCCCGGGCAAAAACGGCAAAGCGATCTTGTAACGCATCACCGATGAGCAACGACACAACTCCCGCCAGCAGCGGAACTTGGACCCCGGCGAGATCTTGTAACGCATCGCCATCAAGGGATCTTGCGTGGCTCAGGCTGCCACAACCGCCTCCTTCATGAACCCTAACAAGCTCTTCTTCAGTTACTTGAGTGGGAGCGAGATCTTGTAACGCATCTTGCAGCGCCGGTCTCTTTTTACGCCAATAACCGGGATGGCACTCTCGCCACTGTCGCACCCGCTCGACATTTTCCGGCCCGCGAAAGTAACAACGATTCTGCGCCTTATTCAGCCACTTGGCTTGGGCAGCAGCCCTACTGGCCTTGCGGCATTCCGCTTTTGAACAGTAGCGCTGAGTGCGACGATTGTTCGGGCTTGGAAGAAAAAACTCTCTGCAACGGAGACACTTGCACGATGAAGGCGAGCTCATGGCGGCGGGCCACAACACCAGCCTACCGCCAAGCCGGGCTCAAGCCCTCTCTAGCTCGCCATCCAAAACAAAAACCAAAGCCGAAGAAGCACTTTTTGTATTGAAGATGGTGGTAGAAAATGTTGCACCCCGAAGAAGATCAGCCCGTCAACAGGTCCCAAAAGTCCACGTTCAAACCGGCAGATTCAGGCCAGTTTCAGATCGGTACCCGCACAAACGGTGAAAATTATCGGGAAGTGACTAACTCGGGGTAGACAGTAGCGCGTCAGATAGAGACACTAACTGATGGTTGGCAAGGTAGTGCACACGTCCGCGGCGGAGTTGGTGCGTTATCACGAGCAACATCTGTCAAACGGGGACTATCATTTGGAGGAGGGGAAGGTCCGAGGTGAGTTCATTGGAGCTCTGGCAGACGAATGGGGACTAAGCGGCGAGCCGATTGTTAGGGAAGATCCAAGGTTCCGAGTGTTCGCGAAATTGGATATCAGTTCGTTGAGCGGGAGGAAGCTGCAGCGGCCGCGAAAGTCCGAGCGCCAGGCGATCGAGTTTGCATACTCAACTCCGAAATCCGTGAGTATCGCGGCCGTTAATGATCCGCGAATCGCAGTAGAGATGTCGGCATCGATAAGAGAAGAACTGAAGTGGCTCGAGCGCTTTGCGTGTTGCCGGGATCGACGCGGAGAATTGTACAATTCTGAGGCGGCGCGAAGAACCGGCAAGATGCTGGCGGCGGCATTCGTGCATGAAACGTCTCGGGCGAAAGATCCCTCGCTGCACATGCATGTACTGATCGCGAACGTCACCATCGACCCGGAGCGAAACGAGGCGCTGGCAATGAGCTATGGAGAAATGTTTGAGATGCGCAAGACCTTGGATGCGCGCATTCATAACAATCTGGCTCGAAGGCTGAGCGCCTTGGGATACACGGTGGAAGTAGCGGATCACGGTTTTCGGTTACGGGAAATTCCGGCGCCGATTGAGGAGATCTATTCGGTCCGTAACAAAGAAATCGTTACGGCCAAAGAGTTGCTCGGGGAGGGCTACACTGTCCAGCAGCTAGGGGTGGTTCTTCGCGATCGGTCGGTGAAAGAGAAGAGTGAGCTATGGGTTTCTGGAAAGATCCGCGAACTTTTAGGGACTCCCAAGCTTCCTGCGGAGAGAAGCATTGATGAACATGATCTGAATGAACAGGCCTGGCTGGTAACACGCAGGCCTAAAGAGATTGCTACTACGGCCGAATTGAAGGCAAACGTCGAAAGGACGTTCCGCGAATACGGACTTGAGGTGGCGGTCGCGCCGGAGGCGCGGAACGAGCCGGCGGCGAGCATGGATTTGGAAAAAGTGATCAACCAAGGCGTTGAGGCAGTATTCGAGCGGGAATCGATTGTGCGTGTAGATCATCTGGTAGGCGAGATCGTCCGCTTGGCGCCTGGCCAAGCGGCCAACTCGCAGATTGAGACCGCTCTTAAAGATAATGGCGAGTTTGTGCGAAAGAAGGTTGGTGACCATCAGATGATCACGACCCGCGCAATCATCGCTGAGGAACAGGCGATCATTAGCGGAGTGAAGCGAGGCATGGGAAAGAAATCTGCCCTTATTGACGAAGCCGACTATCGAACGCCAGACGAGCTCCGGGTAACATACGACGGACTAGCTCGCATCTTGGCAACCGCTCGCACGAGAGGCGAGGAGATGACGAGCGAGCTTGCCGCGCTATGGCTGCAACAGCATGAAGCGGTCAACAAGTATGTAATGACGTCAACAGACCAATTCCTGAACATTCGCGGCGGTGCAGGCGTCGGGAAAACCTATTTTATGGAAAGATTGGTCCGGGCGTCGGTTGATGCGGGCCGCCCGGTGGCGCTGGTCGCCCCGTATGGTGAACAGAGCCGGGTAACGCTGCGGTCAGAAGCTGAAAGGGTATGCAGACCGGATGTGGCGGAGGCCTTCCGCGATGCCGATACGGTTGCGTGGCTCTTGAACAAAACGCGTTTTAGCGCTGAATTCCGCGAATCGCTGCGAGGAGCCGATATCTACGTTGATGAGGCATCACTTCTCGACAATCGGACGATGCTCGAGCTGGTGAGCCTAGCGAACGACATCGATGCGCGAGTTGTCTTCCAGGGCGACACGCAACAGCTTCCGGCTGTGGGCCGCGGCCAACCTCTTGCGATGTTGGAAAGAGAAATCGGGTTCGGGATGCAGGTGGGAAGGATCAACGTTACCCGGCGCCAACTTAAGCTCGAAGATAAGCGGGTCGCGCAAGAGCTATCGAGTGGAGATGCTACTCGATTCAGCGCAGCGATCGAAACTCTGATTGAGCGTGGCGGGATCCGTCGCGGCGGAATCACAGAAGCCGTAGGCGCTATTCTGGCAAATAGAAACGCGAAAATGCCTGTGGAAACGATCGTGTTATCATCTACTCACCGTGTTGCCGAGAAAGTTTCCGAGAGACTCCATGAGGCCTATAAGGCGACGAAACCAGGGCTAGCTATGGCGCAAATTGCAGCGTTCAAGGTGAAGGCGTTACAACCCGCCGAACTGCTTTCCACCGCTAGCTACTGGCCAGGTGAGATGATCGAATATCGGACGGATAACCAAAAGCCTGGTCGGCTGGCTGAGGTGCAAGAAGTACTCGCTGAAGGAGTGAAGATCAAAGGACCGCTCAAAGGCGCGCGAGAGCTGGTCTGCTTCGACAAAGTAACGGCGCCTCGACACCTTCGTTAAGCCAAGAATCCAGGGTGTAGTCTGCCAAGAGCTTTCTAGCATCGGCGAGAAAACGTCGCCCTTCGAACGTGAAGCTCAATCTGCGGGTCGATCGCGTGATCAGACTAACACGCGCCTGCTCTTCCAACTGCTGAAGCGCGACCGTCACCGTTGAGGTCGAAACAGACACTTGGCGGGCGGCGGTTGAAAGGCTGCCGGTCTCAGCTATAGTTACGTACAGGCGGAGGGCTTCCAGGGTGTCCATTTCTCGCAAATCCCGAAAGGTCCAATCGAGAATAGCCTAATTATCGACGAGACAAATACAACCGATAATGACTTCAACAAGCAGGAGAAGCCCATGTCCACCTCATCGACGATAGCCGACAGCAGTGCCCCCTCTGCCAACCACACGATCATCCGTGTTGGCCTGATCGGCGTCGGAAACTTATGCCGCAATATGAAATGGCGGCTGTCTACAGCCAGCGTCGCGACGCCGCGCAGTCTGCTGCGGACACCTTCGGTATCAGGCATGTCGTCGGATCGATCGATGAATTGGTTCGCCATCCAGACGTCGACATCGTCCTCGTGCTCACGACAGGTCCGCAGCACGAGGAAGCGGTACGCGCAGCGATCGCTGCGGTGAAGACCGTGTACTGCATGCTGAATTTGCGTGTCGGCTATTTTCTTCTTCTATCTGCCGAGTGGATCGGCAACTGAACAATCTGCGCTTCTCTAAGTAGTGCTTTGTGGGCGGCCGGAATTGATTAATTGCGTCTGCGTTCTGGCGGCAATATTCATTGAAGAAATTGTGATTCTCTTGGAGTTTTGTGCAGTTCTTTGAGTAGAAAACTGCGTTTTCCGCACTCGAGGGCCTCGTTGTGGAGACTAAGAGCTGCTCCGTTAAAACAACGATTACGACAGCTCGGACAAAAAACCGCCTGGTCCCTAAACCTTGATGTTAATGCTTTTGAGTTCGCCGATAAGGTAAGAATTACAATGAAGTACCCGCACAGCTTTCCTCTCTGGCGCACAAACGGAGAACTCTTGCCTGGCGGTGCTCCTTCTCGGCTTGTTCTCTCGAGCGTTGGCACAAAATGGAACGATGTCGTGGTGGAACAGCACCATTTCCCCAGCAGTGAACTGGCCGATGTTATGTTCAAGCAGCATGTGATTGCCATCAATGTTGGCCACTCCATTACTTGGGAATTCAAGAAAGAGGGGCGGCTTCAGCGCTTTTACAAGGCAAGAGGCGCGATTTCCTGCTTCCCGAGCCATCAGCCTTTTTGTGCTTGGCTGAAAGGAGAGAGGAGCGTGTTTGCGAATGTTCTCTTTCTGGTTCTGGACCCTGTTCTCGTGAGGCGCGTTGCTGAGGGACTGGAGTTAGATGCAAACCGTATCGAACTAATTGAGCAGCAACGAAGTACCGACCCTACACTTCACCACATTGCTATGGCATTGCGAGCCGGAGTCCAGAGCGGCGCTGCCCTTGACCGGATGTATGGGGAGGGATTATCAACAGCGCTCGCCGCTCATCTCCTACGCGAATATGGTGCGGCAGTACTGAAGCCGAGAAGACAGTATGGTGGGTTGACGCGCGCAAAGCTGGTGCGTGCTGTGGAATATATTCAAGATCAACTGAATGCAGACTTAACTGTTTCCGGGATTGCTCAGGCGGTGGGCATGAGTCCCTATTACTTCTCCAGGCTGTTCAAAGAGTCTACCGGCCAGCCGCCTCACCAGTACGTCGTCGAGGCCAGGGTGAGAAAAGCGAAGGAACTTCTGACAACAGGCAAGTTCACCATCAGCGAAGCTGCACACCATGTCGGTTTCGTCGATCAGAGCCATCTTACACGCCACTTCAAAAGAGTTTTCGGCTTACCTCCTAAGAGACTGCTCGAGTCGCAGAAGGCCAGAGATCGTGGTCTAAGAGTCTAGCGCTTCCGTCGAGCCGTTATGCACCGCCATGACCCGGTCCTGCCGTGCATAGACAGGCTTTGCCAGCCATTCCACACTCCCCACCACTAGCTCGTGCCAGCACACAAAACGGCCTATCAGAACGCGAAAAGTTGCCGAGCCTCGTGAGAGCGGGCTTAGCGAAAACTGCGTAAGTCATTGAATAGGAAGCATGCCGGCTTCCCGTTTGTTCTGAGAGCAGTTTTATACTCAAAGAACTGCACAGAACTCCAAGAGAATCACAATTTTTTCGATGAATGTTTCCCAGATTTACAGAGGCGGTTAAATTCCAACAAACGTACCAAATGCGACATAGAAAGTCGCGCGACGAGGATGCTCGCTTGGGGTTCAACTCTGCAATCTCCAGTTTCTGAGTGCGCTGGCTCCATCCCTCACCGCCTCGTTTGCTCTCCGCCCGGGCGATCGCTCTGAATCATCTTGATGTCTTGATGGGTCCGTCCGAAAGAATCTGCCCTGCTAGCAAATCGCATCCGTTCTGGCTCACCCTCGCAGGGCAGAGATCTCGCCTCACCGTCCACACGACCTAGGCTACAACTTCAATCCTAAAGAACCCGGCATGCTGGGGCAGGTCCCTGTAAGATAGGCGGTTTTGAAACCCTACCCAGGAGACCCTTCATGCCCCGAATGAATATTCTCAATACGGTGGAACGTGAGGCTTTCAACTCGCCGCCGGTTTTCAGCAGTTTCCAACGCAAGCAGTATTTTGACTTCCCCTCCAAGTTACGCCGCTTCGCCGCTGGCCTCCGCAATCCGGCCTACCAGCTTGGCTATTTACTCAGCGCAGGCTACTTCAAAGCCGCGAGGAGGTTCTTCTCACCAGGCTCTTTCCACCCGCGGGATATCGAGTATGTGGCGCGCCAGCTCGAGCCCGGAGCGCCGACGGTCGACTTCGCCCAATATCATCCTCGCGCCCGCCAACGTCACCAGCACACGATCCGGACGTTCTATGGTTTCCGGGCCTGCGATTCTGCGGCATCCCGCCTCCTGCTCAAAGAGATCGCTGGCCTGGTGCGATCCCAGGTTAAACCCAAGATCATCTTCTGGCGCTGTATCGATGTTCTGGTTCGTGAAAAGATTGAAGTGCCAAGTTACACGAGGTTGACGAAGCTCATCTTGGGCGCGATCAATCGGCGGAGTCAAGAGCTTGCCGCGATCATCGAGCGGAGCCTCACCCAGAAAGTGCGCGCGCTTCTGGAAGACCTACTTACGCAGGAACCGCTCGTGGGCGATACCGTCCCCGGCAAAACCAGCGCCTACAAGCTCACCCTGATGAAAAAACTCTCGCAATCAACCAAACCCTCCAAGGTCAAAGAGCGGGTGGTCGATTTGAGCTTGGTTCGTGGCCTTTACGATCAACTGAGCCCAACCCTTCAGTCCCTCGCACTCATGCCGGGAGGGATCCGGTACTACGCCGAGAGCGTCCTCCGCTCGGAGATCTTCCAGCTCACGCGCCGGGATGACCCCGACCGGTATCTGCACGTCATCGCCTTCATCGCGCACCAGTTTTACCGGCTTCAGGACAACTTGGTCGATGTGTTGCTCACCAGCCTGCGGAGCTTTCAGAATGGCGCGATTCGCGAGCACAAGGAGCAGTGTTACGCCCGGCGCGAGCAGCAGCACGAAGCACTGAAGACGCTACTCGGCGGACTCGAGCGCGGGCTGGTCGGGACTCTGACCAGCATTGGCAGCATCACCGAAGATCAGGCGCTCAGTGATACCGAGAAAGTGACCCGCATCCGAGCTTTGCTGACAACACGGGAAACCCGCCGCCTGCTGGAAGAAGATCCGGTTGCCGAACTCAAAGCGTCGCTGGTGAGCGAATTAGATGAAGATGACTATTACAAAATCCTGGAGTTGAAGTCGGTCTGGATTCAGAATCGGGTGAGCCCGATCTTGAAGGCGCTGTCCTTCCAGGGCGATCCTGGTGTGCGGAAATTAGTGGACGCCATCGAGCACTTCAAAGAGAAAGATGGCGGGGTCGATAGATCCGCCCCGACCGGTTTCTTGGACCCCGAGGAACAGACAGCAGTCAACAGAGATGGCAAGTTCCGCGTCTCCCTCTATAAGGCTCTGCTCTTCCTGCACGTTCAGAATGGAATCAAATCCGGCGCTCTGAACCTGGAGCATTCGTATAAATACCGACCTCTGGATGACTACCTCATTGACCGCGACCGCTGGCAGCGCGCCAAACAGCAACTCATCGAGCGGGCCGGGCTAGAGGGCTTCGTCGATCCCCGGAAGACGCTCAAGGAACTGGACGAGGCCCTTTACCAGCAATATCTTCTCACCGACCGCAACATTGCGGAGGGGAAGAATCCCCACATCAAGTTCAAGAAGAAACGGCGGCTTCACTCTCTCGACGCCCAAGCAGGAAGAGAGCGACGCCGAGCCTTTACAGCAATACTTCCCCGACCACCGCATTGTGCCGCTCGTGGAAGTCCTCGCCACCGTCAACCGCTTCACGCACTACGTGGATGAACTGCAACACCCCCAACAGCGCTACCACCATGGCAAGCCCTCGGAAGCCGCGATTTATGCGGGGATAATCGGCGTCGGCTGCGCAATCGGCCTCCGCCGCATGATGCACATCTCGCGCGGCATTACCGAGGCCGAATTGGAGCATACGGTGAACTGGCACTTCACCCTGGACGGTCTCAACGCAGCCAGTGACCGGGTCGTGCACCTCATGGACCGGCTGGATTTGCCGAACCTGCTGCGCCGCTTGCCCGAACAGTTACACACCTCCAGCGACGGCCAGAAATTCGAGGTGCGCGTTGACTCCCTGAATGCCAACTACTCGTTCAAATATTTCGGCAAGGAGCAGGGTGTGGCCGCCTACACCTTCCGCGACGAACGTGACCTGCTGTGGTACTCCACCGTCTTCAGCGCGGCCGAGCGGGAAAGCGCCTATGTCATCGACGGCCTGATGCATAACGAGGTCGTGAAGAGCGATATTCACTCCACCGATGCCTTCGGTTTCAGCGAATTGGTCTTCGCCGTCAGCCATCTGTTGGGCTTCTCCTACGCTCCCCGCTTCAAAAACCTCCCGCGCCAGCGGCTCTATATCTTCGGGAACCGCAAGGGGGTAGACCGCTCCGCCTGGAAGATCAAGCCCGCTGGCTACGCCGATGACGAGATTGTGATTCAGCAGTGGGATGAGATCCTGCGCATGATCGCGATCATCAAGCTCAAGGAGGTGAAGGCTTCGGACTTGTTCCGCCGGCTCAACTCTTACTCGAAGCAGCACGCCCTCTTTCGGGCGCTGAAGGCGTTTGGACAGATTCCGAAATCGCTGTTTATCCTTCAGGTGATCGACGATCCGGTGCTGCGGCAGGCCATCGAGAAGCAGATGGATCGGATCGAGCATGTGCACCGCTTCACGCGGGCCGTCTCAGTGGGCAACGCGCGGGAATTCCTCCAGGCGGAAAAAGAAGACCAGGAGATGGCCGAAGCCTGCAAGCGGCTCATCAAGAACTGCATTATCTGCTGGAATTATCTCTATCTGTCGCAGAAGTTGGAAGAGATCACGGATACCGAGAGCCGCGAGGCGCTTCTCGACGCGGTGGCCCACGGCTCGACGGTTGCCTGGCGGCACCTCAACCTGCTCGGCGAGTATGATTTCTCGGCAGAAAAGCTGCGGGACAGCGTCGGGATCCGGCTCCCAAAATTGGGGGGCTAAAAAGGAAGTTTTTTGGGACCTATCCAAACTCACAAACCTCAATGTACAGGAAGGATTAGGTGAGCTCGCCATGTCGCATTTGGTACCTTTGTCGGAATTTAACCAGCTTCCAGCCGGCGATTCGCTTCGAACACAGATCCATTTCGGCAGCGAGATAGAGCCAGCCTTCTTCTAAAGTCGGAAGATAGGTAATGTCGGCGGCCCAGATCTCATTGGGGCGCTGCGGCGCTTGCGGGAGCTCTTTGAGGCGATTGGGAGCAATTGGTTCAGCGTGCCGACTCTGTGTCGTTTGGGGCCGAAAGCGACGTTTCTGTAAAGGCTGCAATCCTTGCCCATCCATGAGCCGACAGATCCGATTCTTGCCACAATAGATGCCTCCACGCCGAAGCATTTGTTGGATGCCGGACGAGATATTTGACAATCTTCCGGTTACCTTGAGCGAGATGCCTTGCCGGAAAGTTGCCGCACCACGGAGTAGAAGGTCGGGGTGAACAGGAGGCCGAACAGCGTCACGCCGAGCATCCCGAAGAACACGGCGGTGCCAAGCGATTG
>Ga0209647_1001518_pt1 | contig 19596 bp, 18 predicted proteins | sample GraSoi_2013_60cm_FD_185827 | JGI IMG/M metagenome (GOLD analysis project Ga0209647, IMG submission 185827) | Grasslands soil microbial communities from the Angelo Coastal Reserve, California, USA - Sample 9_17_2013_60cm (SPAdes) (version 2) | ecosystem: Environmental > Terrestrial > Soil >... | reverse complement strand
GAGCAGGCCGAGGCCCTGGCCCGAGGCCGGTGCCGGGCGATCGTCCGGATCCCCTGGGATGATCATCTCAAGCATCAAGGGCCAGAACGCGATATTTCACCCGCCCCCGCCGCCCGGCCCGCCCCCACCGTGCCGCCGGATCGCCTGGCGGCAGGATCGCTGAGCCCGGCGGCCCTGCACGCGTACACGGCCCTGGCCGGCGTGCTCATCGCGGCCCTAGCCGCGGCGCCCGAGCAACTGCAGCAGGCCCGAACGTGAGCGGCGCGAAGACGGCAGGCAGGAGCCGCCTGTCGGTCCGGTACTTCGACGACCGGATCCTGCTCACCGAGACCCATGCCTGGGCCTACTACCGGCTGCCCACGGTGTCGTACGAGTTCACCACGCCGCAGGAACGGGAGGCGCTGGCCACCAACATCACCGTGGCCCTGGCCGCGATCCGGATGCCGGACGCCGAGGTGCACCTGCGGATCGCGCACCGGTCATATCCGGCGGCCGAGTGGGCGACGGGCCTGGACTCCGCCTCGGACGGCGGCCCGGGCTGGCGGGAGTACCTGGACGAGATGTACCAGCACGTGTGGGCCAAGGAGTTCTGGACCAAGGAGGTCTACCTCGGCGTGCGGCTGGGCCAGCGCGGCATGCGCGCCCAGCTGTCGGGCGGGGTCTTCGCCCAGTTCATCAGCGCCTACCGGGCCAGCGAGGAAGCCCTGGGCCTGGCTGACGAAGCGGTGCCGGCGAGCGAGATCGCACGGTGGACCGAGCAGGCCGAGCGGCTGGGCCGGGCACTGGGCTCCAGCGCCCTCGCCGCCCGCCACGCCACCTCCGACAACGTCGGCTGGCTGTTCCGGCACGCGCTGGCCGGGACCGTCGGCGAGCCGCCGCCATCGGCGGCGCGGCGCCGGCGGTGGGGCGCGGGGGAGATCGAGTCGCTGCTGGAAGGCCAGGTGCACAACGGGCGCACGCTGCTGCGGCTGGAGCATCCGGCCGGGGAGTCGTACGCGGCGTTCCTGTCCTTCGCCCGGTTCCCCGACGTCATGTACTTCCCCCAGGGCGAGCCCTGGCTGCACTACAGCGACGCGCTGCCGTTCCCGGTCGAGGCCAGCCTGCGGATGCGGCTGATACCGCCGGCCAAGGCCAGCAAGGATGTCAGCCGGAGGCTCGCGCACGCCAGGGACATGGATGCGCACATCAGGGAGGCCGGAGCCGACCTGCCGATCGCGCTCGCCGAGCAGATCGAGGCGGCCCGGCTGCTCGAGCACGGCATCACCAAGGAGCGGCTGCCGTTCGTCTACGGCTGGCACCGGCTGATGGTGACCGCGCCCACGCGCGAGCTGTGCGTGCGCCGGGCCGAGGCGGTGGCCGAGCATTACCGGGACGCCGGGATCGACGTGGTGAACTCCACCGGCGACCAGTTCTCGCTGCTGTGCGAGTCCATGCCCGGGGACCGGGTCCGGCTCGGCTCCTACCTGCAGCGCCAGCCGCTGTACACGATCGCGGGCGGGATGCCGACCGCGACCGTCGACCTGGGTGACCGCGTCGCGCCGGACGCGGGCTGGGTCGGTCCCTACATCGGCGAGACGCTGGGGCGGGCCAGGTCCATCGTGCACTTCGACCCGCTGGTCGCCGCCGCGCGGAACCGCCCTACCGCGGTGGCGATCACCGGCGAGCCCGGCGGCGGCAAGACCACCCTGGCCCTGCTGCTGATCCTGCAGATGGCGCTGCGGGGCGTGACCGTCGCGGTGATCGACCCGAAGGGCGACGCGGAGTCGCTGGTGGCCCTGCTGCGGTCCCGCGGCCGCCAGGCGCGGGTGCTGCCGCTGGGTAGCGCGGCACCTGGCCTGCTCGACCCGTTCTCGTTCGGCGATGACCTCGCCGAGCGGCGGACCATGGCGACGGAGACGCTGCGGCTGCTGCTGCCCAGGATGAGCGAGGAGCGGGAGAGCGCGATGATCCAGGCGGTCAGCGCGGTCGCCGCGGGCGAGCAGCCCAGCCTGGGCCAGGTCGTGACGCACCTGGAGAAGTCGGCCGACCCGGCGTCGATGAACCTCGGCGCCGTGCTCGGGTCGATGTCGGAGATGCGGCTGGCCAAGCTCGCCTTCGCCCCCTCCGGGGGCCAGGGCATCGACGCGGCCGGCTGGACCACGGTCTTCACGCTGGCCGGCCTGACGCTGCCCGACGTCGGGGTCAAGCGCGACGACTACTCCTACGAGCAGCGGCTGTCGGTGGCGCTGCTCTACCTGGTCTCGCAATTCGCCCGCAGGCTGCTGAACGGCATGGACCGCAGCCTGCCGAAGGCGATCATCCTCGACGAGGCGTGGGCGATCACCTCGACGCCGCAGGGCGCCAAGCTGATCCCGGAGGTGTCGCGGATGGGCCGGTCCCGCAACACCGCGCTGATCCTCGTCTCGCAGAACGCCGGCGACCTGCTGAACGAGCAGGTGACGAACTGCATCTCCGGGGTGTTCGCGTTCCGGTCCTCGGAGCGGATGGAGGTCGCCAACGTCATGGCCCTGCTCGGCGTGGAGCCGTCCGACGAGCACAAGGCGGTGCTGCGCGGCCTGGGCAACGGCGAGTGCATCTTCCGTGACCTCGACGGCCGGGCGGGCCGGATCGGCATCGACCTGATCTCCGATGAGCTGCGGCAGCGCCTCGACACCAACCCGACCAGGGCCAGGCCCGAGGTGCCCGTCCCGCCTCCAGCGGCGGCCGGGCGCGACGCCCGTCCCGCCGCCTCGCATCCTGCCGTGCCGCACCCAGCGCTTTCGCATTCCGCTACCTCGCCACCAGCGGTTCCGCAACCAGCCGCGTCCCCTCCACCCGCCGGCTGTCCCCTCTGACCCCGACGCCCCCCCGCCAGGAGCCCCCCCACATGCGCATACTGCGCCGCTTCCCGCATCGCGCGATGCTGGTGCTCGCCGTGCTGGCGGTCGCGCCCGGCGTTCCGCATGCCGGGCATCCCGCCGCCGCCGCGGCATCCGCGCCGGCCGCCGCGAGCCGGCCGGTCACCGCGGTTACCGTGGCCGCACGGCAGCCTGCCGACCAGGGCGGGATCTGCTCGGTGCCGGGAATTGGCGACATCGGCGGGCTGTTCGGGTTCTGCTCGCTGGGTAATTCCGGCCTGTCCGGAGACCTGAACAACATCTGTCAGCCTTCGCTGCCGGATCCCGAGCCGGCCACGTCCGGCATCGACGCCATGGTGGAGCCGCCGGCGTCACCGGGGAAGCAGCCGGCCACGCTCTACGGCAGCTACGGGATCGCCGGGCAGTACTGGGCGGCGAGCAACCTGCAGTGCTCCGACATGACGTCGCTGATCGGCAACAACGTCGCCAGCATGGTGTTCGACATTGCGAAATCGGTCGACCGGGTCACGATCACCGTGTACCAGTCCGCCGCGGGCAGCGGCATCCTCAGCTGGCTGACGAGTGTCGTCGACAAGCTCATCAGCGGCCTCGGCAACGCCATCTACTTCCCCTACCTGGCCGTCGTCGTGATCATCGGCGCGATCTGGCTCGCCTGGCAGGGGCTGATCCGCAAGCGCGGCACCCGGACCATCGAGGGGACCATCTGGATGGTGGTGGCCTGCGCGGCGGCCATCTGGCTGATCGGAAGGCCGGCGGACTTTACCGGGGCGGGCTCGGCGGTGTCCGACGGCATCAGCCAGACGCTGAACGTCGCGTTCGCCAAGCTCCCCGCTCCGAGCCAGAGCAACTGCCTGCCCTTGTCGCGCGCCGACCCGCAGGTGCAGCCGGGAAACTTCAACTTCTCGTCGGGCGGCGGCGTCGTCGACCAGAACGCCAACGAGTTGTGGACCGTGCTCGTGTGCAAGCCCTGGCTGGCCGGCGAGTTCGGCACCACCGCGTTTGGCCCCGCGGGCGCGTCGACCCCCGTGAACACCTACGGCCGGCAACTGCTGTGGGCGCAGGCCATCGCCGCCAACGAGAAGCCGACGCCTGCCCTGGTCAAGGCCAAGCAGGCCACCTACTCCGGGATCGCCGCGAGCATCCAGGAGCGGGACCCGGGCATCTACCCGCTGTTCCAGGGCAAGCAGTGGACGACACGGCTGGAGATCGCGTTCGCGGCCTTGTTCGCGGCGGCGGTCGCCGGGGTCCTGGTGCTGCTGATCGCGGTCACGCTGATCATGCTGAAGCTCGGCTTCCTGCTGCTGCTCGTGGCGGGGCCGTTCTTCCTGCTGATCGGCACGCATCCGGGCTTCGGGCGAGTGGTCGCGATGCGCTGGTTCGAGATGCTCGTCGGCGTGCTGCTCAAGCAGGCGGCGGTCGCGCTCGTGCTCAGCGTGCTGCTCTACGCCTACTCGCTGATCATGGGCACCAGCGACGCGGTGCTCCCGTGGGCGCTGAAGATCCTCATGATCGCGCTCGTCACCATCGCCGTCTTCATCTACCGCAGGCCGTTCCAGCACCTGTTCTCCGCTGTGGGCTACGGCATGATCGGCTCCAGGGAGCGGGCCGAGATAGACCTGGAGCGGTCCCGCGCGACCCTGCGCACGACCACGCTCGGCGCCGCCGCCGCGGCCGCGGGTGGCGTCGCCGCCTACCGCGCGGCCCGGTGGGCGCGGCGCGATCCCGGGCGGGCGGCCGCCAGCGTCGGCGGTTCCGCCGCGGGCGGGGCGGCTGCGGCGGGCGTGCAGGCCATGGACGGAGCGAGCCTGGATGGCCAGGACGGCTACGCGCTCGCCGACGGGAACGGCGCCGGGATCGCGCCGGAGGGAGCGCGCGCGGGCAGCCGCGCGGGACTGGCGTCCCGCGCCCGGGCCTGGGCCGCCGCCTCGGTCGGTGACGGCACCGGCCGCACCGCGCCGCCGCTGAAGCTCCCGTCCCGTGAGACGGTCGCGTCAGCCCCGGGAGGCTGGGCTCGCAGCGGCGGCCCGGCCACCGGGACCATCCCGCCCGGCCGGACGGCAGCGGACGCCGCCGCAGCGGCGGCCGGCCGAGCCGACCGCCCGGCCCAGCCCCCGGCGCAGCCTGGCCCTGGTCCGGCACGCCCCGGCCCGGCACGTCCCGCTCCGGCACGTCCCGCTCCAGCACGTGCCGGTCAGGCGCGTGCCGGTCAGGCCGACCCCGTCCGCGCTCGCCCCACGTGGCCGGTGCAGTCGTCCGGCGCGCAGGGGGGTCCCGCCCCGGCCAGCCGGGCGCCGTCAAGCCCAGCCCCGGCCGGCCCTGCCCCGGCCCGCCCTGCCCCGGCCGGCCCCGGCGCGGCCGGTTCTGGGCCCGCGCCCGCGCCGCTCCGCCCCGCCGACGCGGGATCGCCCTGGCGGCGCGGTGCTCCTGCGAGGCAGCCGCAGGCGCGCCCCCCGGCCAGTCCCGCCCCGGCGGGCGGGCGGGAGCGGCAGCGTGCGGCCGGTCATGGCCAGAGCGGACCCTGGGCCGACTCGTCGGCAGGCCGCCAGGCTCCTCCGCCTCCTCGTCGGCCTGCGCCAGCGTCAGGGCGCCCGGCAAGGACCCAGCCCTCGGCCGGCCCGGCCGCTGCGCCGCCCGCGGCCCAGCCCTCCGCGCCCCCGGGCCGTCCCGCCGTCGCGCCTCCGGCCCGCCCGGCCGGCGCGGCTCCCGCTCGCCAGCCCGCCCGGGATGCCGGTCCTCCCGCCCTGCCCCTGGCCGGCCGCGCCGGCGCGGACGAGCCAGCGGGCCTGGCACCGTTCTGGCTGCGCCCCATCCGGCGCCGGAAGTAGACCGATGCGCCCATGGAACTGACATCTGGCCAGCGGAAGGCGCTCTTCGCGCTGATCGCGGCGGTCCTCGCCGCGCTGGGCATCTACATGTTCGTGCCGGCGGCACGGGCCGCGCGCGGCGACAGCAGCCCGCAGGCCGCCGCGCATTCCCCGGCCCGGCAGACCAGGCCGTCTGCCGCACCGGCGACCAGCAGCCCGGCCCCGGCGGCGACCACGCCGTCCGCCCTCGACATCTACCAGTGGCTCCCGTTCTCCCAGGCGGAGCTGGCCAGCGCCGCGGCCGTGGTCACGCAGTTCTCTGACGCCTACGGCACCTACTCCTACAGCGAGAACGCCGCCGCCTACGTCGACTCGATGCGGAGCCTGATCACGCCCGAGCTGTCCCAGGTCCTCGAGGCCGGCTATTCCGTGCCGGGTGTCGCGAGCCAGCGGGCCAGCAAGAAGCAGGTCGCCACGGGCACCGCAGTGATCAGCTCGCTCCGGGCGTTCGGCTCGTCGAGCATGACCTTCGTGGTGACGATCAGCCAGGAGATCACGGACGCCAGCGGCCGAAGCCAGGTGACCGCGCGGTACGCGGTGACGGTCACCGGCGTCGGCAGCAGCTGGCAGGTCAGCGACATCGAGCTGGCCTCGGCGGGCAACACATGAGATGGCGATGGCGCCTCGACCGCCTGGACCGGCTGGGCCCGGGCGGCCAGCGCGAGGGTGGCCTGGGCAAGGGCGCGGTGCTCGCGCTGGTGACCGTCGTCATCCTGCTGGTGGCCGGGCTCATCACCGCGCCGATGCTCATCGTGGGCGGCAGCGGGCTGCTGTTCGAGTCGGGCACCGGCTGCTCGGCTGCGCAGGGCCGGCAGCCCTCAGTCAGCTCCGATGCCCGCAACTCGATACCCGCCGACTACCTGGCCCTGTTTCAGGCTACGGGGAGGAAGTACGGGGTCCCCTGGGTCGTCCTGGCGGGCATCGGCAAGGTGGAGAGCGACGACGGCAGGTCCACCCTGCCCGGCGTGCACAGCGGCGCGAACGCTTTCGGCGCGGCCGGGCCGATGCAGATAGGCATCGGCGGCGCCGCGGGCAACCAGTGGGGCGGCGCTCCGGTGCATCCGGCCAGCGAGCGGGTGAACGGCGTCGCGACCGACGGCAACGGCGACGGGATCGCGAGCGTCTATGACCCTGCCGACGCGATCGCCGGAGCGGCAAAGTACCTGGTCGAGCACGGGGTGCTGGACAACGCCACGGGTGCGATCTTTGCCTACAACCACTCGGCTTCCTACGTCCAGCTGGTGATGTCCTTCGCCGGGAGCTACGCCAGCGGCGGTTTCACGGTCAGCGCGGTGTCCGCCGACAACGTTCCCGGCTGCCTGCCGGGCGTCAGCCAGGTGGCAGACCAGAAGGGCCTCGGCCGGGAGCCGAACGGGACCGTCGCCGCGGCGATCTCCTTCGCCGAGGCCCAGCTCGGCAAGCCCTACCAGTGGGGCGGGACCGGGCCGGACGCCTTCGACTGCTCCGGCCTGGTGATGATGGCCTACCGGGCGGCTGGGGTGGACATCCCGCGCACTTCCCGGCAGCAGTGGCTCTGGGGGCCGCAGGTGCCCGCCGGCCAGGTCGAGCCGGGCGACCTGGTCTTCTTCGTCGGCGCCGACGGGACGCCCACCGCGCCTGGCCACGTTGGCCTGGTGATCGGCGGCGGCATGATGATCGAGGCCTTCGCCACCGGATTCGCGATCAGGATCGCGCCCTACGGCGGCCGCAACCCGATCGGCTTCACCCGCCCGTGGGCGCACTCCGGCGTCGTGCTCGCTGCCGGCTGACGGCTCAGCCCGGCCCGCGGTTCCACTGAGTGGGCCGGTCCGCGTGTCGCAGCGGCCTGGCGGCTGACGTGGCGCGGTCGGCCAGCGTCGCGGGCGGCGCGACCCGCTCGGCCGCGGCCGTCAGCGGCGGCACCAGTTGCTCGGCCGCGGCCGCCAGCGGCGACAGGTCCGGCGGAGCCGGGATGGCGACCGCGGCCTCGGCGCGGGCGGCCGCGGCGGCTCGGGCTGGGATCTCGGCGGCCGCGGCGGCCCGGATCTCGGCGGTCTCGGCGTTCTGGATGATCAGGTCGTCGCGGCGTTCCCCGGGCCGCGTGACGGCGGCGGTCGGTTTGCCGCCCGAGACATTGCTGACCATACGTCCCATAGCGTCGAGCGCGGCGGCGTTGTGGCCGTAGTCAGGCGGCCGGATACCCACTGTGGTCCCGCTCGTCGTCCACGCTCCCTCCTCGGCCTGTTGCTACCCTTCGTGGTCGTGGATGAACCAGGAGTAACCTCACTCACGTGAGCAACGCCCGAAGGGTCATCTTTCATGATCTGAATACCTCTGCCGCAAATATCCGCGGGGACATGAACCCAGATCATGAAATGGGCGACCGTGGGGAAGCGAGGGTGGCGCGCTGCCGAGGGCGAGCCGATGACCGAGCCACTCGGCGGGGAAGGGAGCCGGTTACCCCAGCTACTCGGAGCGGAGGACGCGGCGGGAGTGCCTGGCGCCGTGCCGCGGAGCCGAGCGCTGCCGGGACAGCTCCTCGGGTAGCTGCAGCAGCGGGTTCGACGCGCTGGCGACCACGTCGGCCGCGATGTCGATTACCCGTCGGCCCCGGTTCCGTGCGGCCGATCTGAGCTGCTCGAACGCCTGACGGGGGCGGATGCGGTGGCGCTCGGCCAGAACGCCGATCGCCTGCTCGACCCGGATCCGCGCGGTCAGCGCGTGCTCCAGCTGGCCGACGGTGGTTCTCAGCCGGTGTGCCTCATCCTCCGCGGCTGGCCGTTCGCCCGCTGGCAGTTCGCCCGCATGCCGTCCCCGCGCGCGTCGTCGGTCGGTCGGCCGGTCGGCGCCGGGCTGCGCCGCAGCGGGAGTAGCGGGAGGGATGGCCGGATGGACCTCGGTGGGCAGCTCGGCGGCGAGCAGGTCGGCCAGCACCATCGCGCAGGTCAGGTCGGGCAGGTCATCATCGCCGACCCGCCACCCGTCCGGGGTGCGACGGACCACAGCGTCCTGGCCGGGTACGGGCAGCGCACCGGAAAAGGCGACGGCGGTCGTGTCGGGGCTGGACCGACTGACGCCGGGCGCACGGGCGCCGGACGGATCGGAGCCTGAGCCGCGGGCGCCGGGCGCACGGGCGCCGGACGGACTAGCGCCGGACGGACTGGCGCCGGACGGACTGGCGCCGGACGGACTGGCGCCGGACGGACTGGCGCCGGACGGATCGAGGGCGGACGTGCTGGTACCGGGCGCGGCGGAAGCGGATGCGCCCCCGGAAAACTCGCTCCAGCCCGGGCCTGCCTCGGTGGCGGAATCGAGCACGCGCGATTGGGTCTTGTGTCGTTTCCGGGACATCAGAGCGCGGCCAATTCGCGCAGCCGTTCCTTCACCATCGCGGCCGACGGGTTCGTGAGCGCGCTGCCGTCGGGGAAGACAACGGTCGGGACGGTCTGGAACCCGCCATTCACGCTCATGACGTAGTCCGCGGCCGCGGGGTCCTGCTCGATGTCGATCTCGGTCATCTCGATGCCGTCGGCCGCCAGCTGGCGCTTGAGGCGCTTGCAGAACGCGCACCACGTGGTGGTGTACATGGTCAGCGGCGATGCCATCGGCCGTCCTTCCCTTCACTGCCGTCCCTAGTGAACATTACTAACGCGTACGCGGTTCGCAGGCTTCCCGCGTCATGTTGCGCGGGCACGGCAGACGGGCCTGGTGCCTGGTGCTTGCGTCGGCGGCATGCGGAATGATGGCCGGCAGGCGGGCAGGCGAGGCGGCGGCGAGGCGCGGGTGAGCGAAGCAGCGGGAGGTGTACCCATGGATTCCGCGGATGCTGTGCTGGCCGCGCTCGACCCAGAGCAGCGCGAGGTCGCGCTGGCCGCCCGCGGTCCGGTCTGCGTGCTGGCCGGCGCGGGCACCGGCAAGACCCGGGCGGTCGCCCACCGGATCGCCTACGCGGTGGCCACCGGCGTGATGGACCCGGCGCGGGTTCTCGCCCTCGCGTTCACCACCCGCGCGGCCGGCGAGCTGCGCGGCCGGCTGCGGGTGCTGGGCCGCCAGGCACTGCCCGGTGGCGGGATGGAGCGAGTGCAGGCCCGGACCTTCCACGCGGCCGCGCTGCGCCAGCTCACTCACTTCTGGCCGCTGACGGTGGGCGGCCCTCCGCCGCGGGTTCTGGACTCCAAGATCAGCCTGATGTCAGATGCCGCCCGCCAGCTGCGGCTGCAGCTGAGCCTGCCCGATCTGCGCGACGCGGCCGGCGAGATCGAGTGGGCAAAAGTCACCGGGGTGCGGCCCGAGGAATACCCGCAGGCCAGTTCCAAGGCCTCCCGAACACAGCCCCTGGGACCAATCCCGCTCTCCAGGCTCTATGCCGCCTACGAGGAACTGCGACGCGAGCGGCACCTGGTCGACTTCGAGTCAGTGCTCGAGCTCACCGCGGCGATCCTCGCCGAGCATCCCAGAGCCGCCGCCGCGGTGCGGGACCGGTATGCGTACTTCGTCGTGGACGAGTATCAGGATGTCAACCCATTGCAGAAGATCCTGCTCGATGCCTGGACCGGGGACCGGGATGACGTGTGCGTGGTCGGCGACCCGCGGCAGACGATCTACTCCTTTACCGGAGCGACCCCTTCATACCTGACCGGCTTCACGGCCGAGTTCCCTGACGCAACCGTGATCAGGCTGGTGCGCAACTACCGGTCCACGCCCCAGGTCGTCGCGCTAGCGAACCGTCTCGGCCGCAGTTTTGGCCCCGGTTCCGGGCGTGGCCCGGGGATGGCGAGCGTCCCGGGAGTATCAGTGCGCCGGCCGGGCGAGCCGGTGCTCGTGGCGGAGCGGCCCGCCGGCCCGGAGCCTGAGTTCACGGAGTACGGGGACGAGCAGGAGGAGGCGGCGGCCGTGGCGCGGCGGGCTGCGGCGCTGATCCGGTCCGGGACCGCCGCCCGGGAGATCGCGGTGCTGGTGCGGACCAACGCGCAGACGCCTCCGTTCGAGCAGGCGCTGGGCGAGGTCGGTGTCCCGTACGTGGTCAAGGGAGCGGAGCGGTTCTTCGACCGGGGCGAGGTGCGCCAGGCGGTCGGCCTGCTGCGGGCCGCGGCACGTTCGGCGTCGGCCGACGAGGGGCCGGCCGGTCAGGTCCGGGCGGTGCTGTCGGGGATCGGGCTGACCTTGGAGCCGCCTTCGGGCCGGGGCCGGGCGCGGGAGCGGTGGGAGTCACTGGAGGCGCTGGCCCAGCTGGCCGACGATTTCTTCGCCGGGTCGCCGCGGGCATCGCTCGCCGATCTTGCCGCCGAACTCGCGACGCGCACCGCCCTCGGGCAGGCCCCGGCGATGGACGGGGTGACCCTGGCCTCGCTGCACGCGGCCAAGGGGCTCGAGTGGGACGCGGTGTTCCTGGCGGGACTCACCGACGGGATGCTGCCGATCGTGTACGCGCAGACTGACGACGCCATCGAGGAGGAGCGGCGGCTGCTCTACGTCGGGGTGACCAGGGCGCGGGACCTCGTCTGCCTGTCGTGGGCGCTGGCCCGGTCGGCCGACGCGCGCCGGAGCCGCAAGCCGTCCAGGTTCGTCGAGGAGATCCGTCCCCGCGCGCCCCGCGGCCGACCGCGCGGGCGCTGGGCGATCGTGAGCGAGCCGGAAGTGAAGAGGATGGGGAGGCGGGCGGGGCCCCGCAGGCAAGCGGGAGACGGCGCGAGCAAGGCTGGTGACGCGGGAGTATGAGCAAGGCGCTCGACAATGTGGTTGACCTGCTCAACCTGGAGCAGATCGAGGTCGACATCTTCCGCGGGCGCAGTCCGGAGGGGGAGCGCCGGCAGCGAGTGTTCGGCGGCCAGGTCGCGGGCCAGGCCCTGGTCGCGGCCGGCCGCACGGTGCCCGCTGACCGGCCCGTGCACTCACTGCACGCCTACTTCATCCGGCCGGGCGATCCCACGGTTCCGCTGATCTACCTGGTGGAGCGGGTCCGCGATGGCCGCTCGTTCACCACCCGCCGGGTGTCGGCGGTCCAGCACGGCAAGACGATCTTCACGCTCTCCGCGTCGTTCCATCACGACGAGCCGGGGATCGAGCACGCCGACCCGATGCCCGTGGTCCCGCCACCGGACGCGATCGTTCCGACGGCCGAACGGATGGAGAAGGTGTTCGGCCCGTCTGTCCGCGAGTGGTCCGGCGGCAACCCGATCGACATCCGGTACATCGGACCCCTGACCTTCGAAGCCGAGCGCGATCCCGCGCTGCGGACGACGCGCAACCTGGTCTGGCTCCGGGCGGATGGCGAACTGCCCGACGATCCGCTGCTGCACGTGTGCCTGATGACCTATGCGTCCGACATGACCCTGCTGGACTCGGTGCTGCTCCCGCACGGCCTGTCCTGGACGGACGGGCGGACGACGGCGGCGAGCCTCGATCACGCGATGTGGTTCCACGGACCGTTCCGCGCCGACCGGTGGCTGCTGTACGCGCAGGACTCTCCCGTCGCTCGCGGAGCCAGAGGGCTCGCGCGCGGCGAGGTCTACACGAGCGACGGCGAGCTAGTGGTCTCAGTGGTGCAGGAGGGGCTGATCCGTACCTCCCGAGCAGCCCCAAATGGCGGTCAGATTCCCTCAGAAAAGAAGTTGCCCCGCCCCGGCAGTGCTACGTAGGCTGCTGCCATGTCCTGCGGGTCTGTCGACGCCAAATGGAAGGAGGTGCCCAGGATGCTGAACGCGATCTCGGGTCTCGAGACTGCCGCTGAGTCGCACGCAGCGTTCGCCACGGGCGCTGTCCTGCCATCAGGCGTCCGGATCGCCCAGTCCCCGTGCACAGGTGCCGTACTCGCGCGCCCCCGTGCCTTCTGGGCCGCCGACGTCTTCGGGCGGAGCCGCATGGCTGCCGATCTGAACGTCGCGCTCGGGCAGCACAACTCCGGCAAGCAGTACCCGCACACGACCCGCATCGCCGCGCTGAGCGGCGGCGCTAAGGGTCCGCATCCGGCGAGGGAACCGGTCTAGAACGACCGGCCTGATCCCCTCAAAGGCCGCGGACCCGAAATCGGGTCCGCGGCCTTCGTCATGCGAGGCCACCGTTTTGTCAGACGCGTGAGAGACCTTAGGACGAGTAGATGAGAGGGGATGGCACCGATGCATCGGCCCGGCACCACCGCCGTGCTGGCGGACCCGGCGGGGTTCGAGGCGGTATCCGAGCACATGGCGGCGATCGCTAGGAGAGACCCGGCGCAGGTGGCAGGCGCGGCTGTCCCGGCGCCCCAGCCGGCCGCGGCTATCCCGGTGACGCTGGCCGGGGTGCCAAGCGGTCGCAAGCTGCCGTGCACGGATGACCCGGACCTGTTCTTCGCCGAGTCCCCGGAGGACGTGGAGTGCGCCAAGGTTCTGTGCCGGGGATGCCCGGCAAGGATGGCGTGCCTCGCCGGGGCACTTGAGCGGCGGGAGCCGTGGGGAGTCTGGGGCGGCGAGCTGTTCCTGCGCGGCGAGATCGTGCCGCGTAAGCGGCCGCGCGGGCGCCCGAGGAAGGACGAGGTAGCGGCCTGACCAGCCGTTACGCAGGCTTTGCGAGCATTACGAATGGTGGTGTCACAGATGTATGCGCCTCACGAATTGGTGAGGGAACGACAACAGTCGATGCTGTCGCAGGCCGCGGCGCAGCGCCAGGCGCTGCGGGCGCGTGCCCTCCGCCGGGCCAACCGCCGGGCCGAGCGGGCTCAGCGGCAGTTGGCCCAGTCGCGCCACAGGGCCGCACGGCTCCGCGGCCAGCTGACGGCCGAGGAGCGGTCCTGAGTCCGGTCCACTGCTCCGGTGGGGTCGGCCCGACGGCAGGGCCGGGGCCCGGGAGACTCGAGTTTCCCGGGCCCCGGCCGCGCCCGGGGAGCCGTGGGGGATCAGTCACTCGGCGGACGTCGGGGTATGTGCCGGGCTGGCGTTGTCTGAGTCATCTGAGTCCGGCCCCGGATCCGTGGGGTCGAGGTATCCGGGCATCCACCTGAGCACCTCGGCGCGGAACGGCCCTTCGCATTCGAGCTGGCAGAGGACGCCTATCCCGGCGGTGGAGACGCGGTGGATCAGCACATACGAGGGCGGCAGATTGAGGCGGCGGCCGACGGCGGCAGACCGCATGTCCGTAACCCGGGACGCCTCGGCCCGCAGCCACTCCCGGCTGAACTTGAAGGACTCCACCCGGGACGGCTCGGCGAGCGGCGCCAGGTAAGCGCGGAGCGCTTCGAGATCGACGGTGACGCCCTCTTTAAGGAAGCCATGTGCCCGCAACTCGTGCTCCACGGTCTCGATGCCTCGGTCCTCGTGCATGAGGCGCAGCAGCTTGCCGAACAACGGAGGGAAACCGTCCGGGAGCCGGTCCACGGCGCCGAAGTCGAGAACTCCGAGCCGACCATCGTCTAGCAGCCGGAAGTTGCCCGGGTGCGGGTCGGCGTGCAGCAGGCCGACCCGTGAGGGCCCTGAGAAGAGGAACCTGACGATCAGAATGCCGGCCCGGTTCCTTTCCTCGCTGCTTCCGTCGGCGATGATCTTCGACAGAGGCGTGCCATCCATCCACTCGCTGACCAGTACGCGGTCGGTGGCAGCGATGACATGCGGAACGAGGAAGTCGGCGTCATCGGCGTAGGCATCGGCGAACGCCTCCTGGGAGGCCGCCTCGAGCCGGTAATCGAGTTCCTCCGCGACCCTCCTGCGTAGCTCGTCGAGCAGTGGCTTGACGTCGAGTCCTGGCATCAGCACGCCGAACAGCCGCCCCAGGCGGCCGAGCTGGGTGAAGTCGCTGATCAGCGCCTTTCCTGCACCTGGATACTGGATCTTCACCGCTACCGGGCGGCCGTCACGCCAGATGGCGCGATGCACCTGGCCGATGGAGGCGGCAGCGGCCGGGCGGTCATTGAATTCGGCGAAGTTGTCCCGCCAGCTGGCACCGAGATCGGCCACGAGCACCTTGTGCACGGCGGCCGCCGGCAGCGGCGGCGCGGACTCCTGGAGCCTGGTCAGCGTGGCGCGGTAGGGGCTGGCTATCTCAGGCGGCAGTGCCGCCTCGAAGATCGACAGAGCCTGGCCCAGCTTCAGCGCGCCACCTTTCAGCTCCCCGAGGACCTTGAAGATCTGCTCCGCGGTGCGCTGCTGGATCTCCTGGGCCACGAGCTCGGCCGGGCGCCCGCCGAGTCGCTTGCCGAGGCCCAGCGCGGTCCGGCCGGCGAGGCCGACCGGCAAGGTGGCGAGCTTCGCCGTTCGCGTCACAGCACGACGGGGCAGGTCGCTCATGCGCGTCGCGGCCGGGAAGTCCCGGTGGCCGGGCCGGACATAAGGCGCCGCGTCACCTCCCCGGGTATCTCGCCCGTGTCTTCGCCGAGGGCACGGGCGCCTCCGCCAGCGACGTCGGCGGGAACGCGGCCACGAACGTCGTGGCCCGGCGCGCCGCGACTGCGCCGGGAGGCCTCCCGGTGGACCGCGAACCTCAACTGGTGCTCCTTCTGGGGCTGGACGGATGCCAAGATCTCATTGTCCGCTACATAAAAGATATTGCGCCCACGCGCGCGGTCGCGATGACGCGGCTGTGTCCTGGGCGCCATTGCGTCAGGTCGGGGGAGTTCCAGGGTGCCACCGGTCACGGCCCCGGCTGTGACCGCCCAGTCGATGGATGCCTGGCTATCACTACCATGATATATCCGAATTTTACGACTTAATATAGCAAGTCATGAGTCATGAGTCATGAGTCATGAGTCTTGAGTCGGAAGCCTACCCAGGGCGCCACGGCCCAGGACCTGATCCAGCGGGGTTGCGGCGGCGGCCCAGTTATCGGCGGGGCTGCTACGGGTGCCGTAATAGGCTGGGGTAATGGCTGTCACGCACCGTTACGAAATGATAGTCCGCTGGACCGGGGACACTGGCTCAGGGACCAGCGATTACCGCGGCTACCGGCGCGATCATGAGATTCACGGCAGCGGCAAGGCGACCATTCTCGGCTCGTCTGACCCCGCCTTCCGGGGCGACGCGGCCCGCTGGAACCCGGAGGAACTACTGGTCGCCGCGCTCGCCCAGTGCCACATGCTGTGGTATCTCCACTTGTCCGCGGACGGGGGAGTGGTCGTCACCGAGTACACCGACACTCCGGTCGGCACAATGACGATGGACGCGACGGGCGGCGGCCAGTTCACTGACGTGGTACTCCGGCCGGCAGTCACGGTCGCCGAGCCGTCGATGGCGGACAAGGCCGTGGCGCTGCACGACGAGATCGACGCGTTCTGCTTTATTGCCCGCTCGGTCAACTTCCCCGTCCGGCACGAGCCGACCGTACGCGTCGCCGCTGGCGCCTAGATCGCCCACGATCCGTTAGGCATAGCGGGGGCACCGCGCCCCTGGCCCGGGCCGGCACTGCTGACGCGCCCGGCCGGGCTGCTATCCGACGATCAGGGAGGCCGGGTTCTGTCCCGGCCTGATGACCGCCACGCCCAGCTGGGCGGCACCCGGGCGCCACGACGCCAGCTGCACCTTGGTCGTGAAGCTCAGCTCCGCAATCAGGCTGTCGCTCGATGCAGGCCACCCGAAGCCAGCCAGGGCATCGCTGCTGACCCAGGTTCCTGGCACGACCGTCAGGCGGTCACTGGCCAGCGATGCCACGTCAAGCTGCGTCGCAAGCGCGCCGCCGTCTCCGCCGTTATCGAAGCTCACTTCGAGGGCGAGGAAGTCCCACTCGGGACTGAACGCGCCGTTGGCCGCCGAGCCCGCCCGCGACAGCTCGACCGAGGTGCGTCGGCCGGTCGCCAGGTCCAGCACCTGCACCCGGCAGAGCGGGGCGCACCGCGCCGCCCAGGCGATCTCGCTCGCGCTGGCTGCGATCACTCCGTCAAATCTGCGGCTGGCCTGCGGAGCGGCCGGGTCCCACAGTGTGTCGGCCGTTGTTCCCGGTCGCTGGGTCACCGGTGCCAGCAGCAGACCGCGGTCGGTCGCCTGGCTGATCACATACCCGGCCGGAAGCCGGAGCCGCGGCCCGAGCGGCGCGCCGCCGGCGCTGACTGCGCGGGCCGTGCCGGCCGCCGTGCCCATATCGGTGCCCAGCGGGTAGCTGGTCAGCCACACGGTGCGGGCGGCGGCGCCCGGCGCGACCTGGTCAGCGCGGCCGACCTGGGTCACGGACTGCGCGCCGTCCCCGAGGAAGTAGACGGGCACCAGCGGCCCGGCGCAACTGCCACAGCGGAGCCGAGCACCAGAACCGGCCTGAACCGCCCAGCCGCCGGCCAGCCGGATGAACTGGTAGCCGGACCTGTCACGGGGCAGGCCGCCGATCGGCTTCACGCGGCCGGTGGCCGGCCAGAACCAGGCGGGCTGCTCGCCGGTGACCGGCAGCCGAAGGCTGCCATCCCGGGGCAGGGCCTGCCCGATGAGGCCGTTGGGCTCGTCCGCCAGGCCGGGCGCGGGCGAGGCGATCATCGCGGGAGGGGCTGGCAGGCGCCGCAGTCGGCCCGGCGGTCAGGAGCCGCACCCTCCGTCGGCGGCGGGCAGGGCAACCCGGATCGGCGGACTAGCCGGTGACGTGCGCACCTCCAGGGGAATGCAGCCCCGGAGGTCGGTGACGTAACCTTGCCAGAACATCGTCAGCCCGGGCGCGTAGCTTGCTGGGATGCCGGTCCCGGCCGGACCGGCGGGGCATCCGACCAGCTTCAGTCTCCCGCCACCCTCGGCCAGGGTGTAGGGCTCGCCGTTGCTGTGGAAGCTGGCGAGGAACCGGAAGTCTCCGCCAGCCGCGGAGGCGACCGTCACTATGGCCGCACGACCGTTACTGACCGCGATGACCATGGCGGAGGCGGTCAGCTTCCCGGTGGTCAGTCGCTGACCCGGCGGCGGGTTGTTCCTAGGTCGCGCGTAGATAAACCACACCGGGCCGGCGTGCACGCTGTCTGCCTTCCAGTTCGAGCCCAGCGTGCCGTTGTTATTGGATTGGCAGTCCCTAAGCACGGTGCCCGGCGCCGTCCTGGGCGGGCTCGTCGGCACCGTCGGCGAGATGGTAACGGGCGGGCTGCTCGCGGCCGACCTGGCCGGGCCGGTGCCAGCCGGGCCAGCCTGTATCCCCTTTGTGACCAGCGGCGCCGCGATGCCGACGGCCGCGACCGCCGCGACGCAGGCCGCGCCGACCCGCCGGACATGGCGCCGGTGCCTACGGCGCACGCCATCCAGCAGCCCGGCCGGCGGCGGCTCGGCGGCTGTCGCCATGGCCGCCCGCAGCCACCGCTCGAAGTCAGTCATGGCGCACCGTGCCTTTCCGCGTACCGGGATCCTGGTCGCCTGCTGCACCGACGCTCTCGCGCAGCCGCGCCAGCCCCCGCGCGGTCTGGCTCTTCACGGTGCCGACGGTGCAGCCGAGCATCGTCGCCGTCCGGGCCTCGGACAGGTCCTCGAAGTACCGCAGCACCAGGACGGCCCGCTGCCGGGGAGGAAGGGTCGCCAGGCCGCGCAGCAGGAGATCACGGTCCGCGACCGCTGCCGCGGTGTCCGCGGTGCCCGGATCGAATCCGGTGACCGCCAGCGGAGCCTCGGGGTGGCGCCGCAGCCGCCGCCACCGGTCGACCGACGCGTTGACCAAGATCTGCCGCACGTAGGGCTCAGGGTCAGCCCGGCGGGAAATCCGCCTCCAGCGCCGGTAGGCACGCTCGAACGCACCCTGGAGGAGATCCTCGGCCTCGGCACGGTGCCCGCCGGTCAGCAGCGTGGCCATCGTGAACAGGCGGGCCGACGAGCCCGCCACGAACTCCTCGAAGGATGTGTCATCCAAGCCGATAATGTCGGGCGGCCCTGCCTCGCTCATCACCAGTCCCGCATCACTGCCCACATAGTTATTGCACGACGCACCGGGCCAAAAAGTTGGCTGTTCCTTGACTGCACGAGAATCCGGCCCGTGATTGAGGCCGACCGGTGCTGGCTCAGTCCCTGCTGCCACGAGCGTGACTGCCGCAGGTGCACCCGGGATGCGGCGGCCAGGTCCGGCGGCGCCATTGCCAGCCGGGGAGGACGAGTTCCAGGGTGGCGTTGGCCACGGCGCCCGCGCTGGATGCGCTGTCGATGAACGCAAGCGCCTGGGATGCGGCCTGCGCGGCGACCGCGGCCGCGAGCGGCGCGTCACAGGCGACGGGACTGGGCGGGCGGCCGGCGAGCTGGGCGAGGATGAGCGGCCAGGCCGGATCACGATCAGTGCGAAAGAGGTCCAGGCACCGCAGGCATGCGGTGCGGCCGGGTATGACTAGCGGGCCCACGACGCCGATTGCCTCGCTCGCCGAGGCGACCAGGTGCGCTGTCTTATCGCGCATCAGGTCGGCCTGGAGTTCCGGGAGGTGGCGGCCGGTCAGGATGGCGAGGTCGGGCTGCGCGGGGCTCGGCGGTGTCGCGCCGGGCGATCCTCCCGCATCGCCTTCCGGGTCCGCTTGCGTGACGCAGGAGATGCCCGAGGTCGTCAGGAGCCTGGCGATGCCGGCTCCCACCCTCCCGCTGCCGTGAATGCGAACTTGCGTGGCGAGCCTGCGCGCCAGTGTCCGCGCGCCGCCGTCACCGTCTCCGCGGGCCAGGGATACGGTGGCCAGCTCCGCGGCAAGCCGCGTCCGAAGCGGCTGTGACACCACCCGTAAGGTGGCGACCGGGAAGTCGTCGAGCGCGCCGGCCGAGGCGAGCAATGCCAGCACCCGCTCGGTGGTCTCCACGGGAATGCCACGGTGAGCTGCGGCCTGGATCACCTGAGCGCGGTCGCGGCTTCCGTCGAGGAGGCTGATCACCCAGGCGATGCCTGCCATGCCGGTCAGTGCGACGGCCCGGCGCGAGTCAATCCCGATCTGCAATGTGTCACGATCTCGCCACACCGGTGTCAGCCCGGGCTTCAGCGCTGGTCTCACAGATCACAGCGTGGCAGCCGGTGCTGAC
>Ga0209647_1001517_pt1 | contig 19606 bp, 12 predicted proteins | sample GraSoi_2013_60cm_FD_185827 | JGI IMG/M metagenome (GOLD analysis project Ga0209647, IMG submission 185827) | Grasslands soil microbial communities from the Angelo Coastal Reserve, California, USA - Sample 9_17_2013_60cm (SPAdes) (version 2) | ecosystem: Environmental > Terrestrial > Soil >... | reverse complement strand
GGGTGGGCGACACGCTGCAATTTCGGTTAACGGCACTGGGCCAGCCCGTCACCGGGGGCATCGACGTGAATGACCGGGTGGTGCGGATCGAGGTGGTGCTGCCCGGGCTGCTCGGCTATCTTGGCGAGAGGATCGCCGGCCAGGTGCAACGCGAGGGCGCGCTGCTGCTCGACAACAAGAATTGATCTGGCCTCGCGCCGACCGGCAGCGGCAAGCGTTTACCTTGGCAGCCGAAGAAAAGCCGCGCCCTGCGCTACCCGCGGGTGCAATAAATTCGGGCCTCCCTACCCAAAAGGGGGAGATGGCTTTTCTTTGCTCCTTTGCCGGCGGCGAGGGTAGATTGACCATGCGAAAGTAGGCCCCGCGAGAGCGCCTCGATCGCATGTCCCGGGAGAGTCCTCTATGCCGCGCACGAGCAAGGCCAAGCTGCCCAGCGATGCCGTCCACCCTGTCCGCACCCGCGCGCTCGAGCACGGCAAACGGAGCCTGAACGTCAAGGCGAACGGCCAGCACCCGGCGCAGGAGCAGGCCCTCGACGTGCAGGTGCTCCTGGACGCGCTGCAGTCCGTGCGCGTCGGCGATTTCTCCGTCCGCCTGCCGCGCGACCAGGTCGGCCTCGCCGGAAAGGTGGCCGACACCTTCAACGAAATCGTCGCCGCCAATGAGCGCATGGCGCAGCAGTTGGAGCGGGTCGGCCAGGTCGTCGGCCGCGACGGCAAGACCAGGAAGCGCGTCAAGTTCGACCATTCGCTCGGCGCCTGGGGCGACATGGAGACGTCGGTCAACACCCTCATCGACGATTTGCTGTGGCCGACCACGGCGGTGACCCACGCCATCGCCGCTGTCGCGCGCGGCGACCTGCTGCAGACAGTGCAGCTCGAGGTCGACGGACGGCCGCTCAAGGGCGAGTTCCTGCGCTCGGCCAACATCGTCAACACCATGATCAAGCAGCTCAGCGTGTTCACCTCGGAAGTGACGCGCGTGGCGCGCGAGGTCGGCACCGACGGCAAGCTCGGCGGCCAGGCGCAGGTCCGCGAAGTGACCGGGGTGTGGAAGGACCTGACCGAGAGCGTCAACTCGATGGCGAGCAACCTGACGGCGCAGGTGCGCAACATCGCCGATGTGACGATCGCGGTGGCGAACGGCGACTTGTCGAAGAAGATCACCGTCGACGTGCGCGGCGAGATCCTGCAGCTCAAAGAGGCCATCAACACGATGGTCGATCAGCTGCGCTCCTTCGCCTCGGAAGTGACGCGCGTCGCGCGCGAGGTCGGCACCGAAGGCAAGCTCGGCGGCCAGGCGCTGGTGCCCGGCGTCGCCGGCACTTGGAAGGACCTCACCGACTCGGTCAACGCCATGTGCGGCAACCTCACCGACCAGGTGCGCAACATCGCGCAGGTGACGACCGCGGTGGCGCGCGGCGACCTCTCGCGCAAGATCACGGTCGATGTGCGCGGCGAGATCCTCGAGCTCAAGGACACCATCAACACCATGGTGGACCAGCTCAACGCCTTCGCCGGCGAAGTGACGCGCGTCGCGCGCGAGGTCGGCACCGAAGGGCGCCTCGGCGGCCAGGCGCAGGTGCCCGGCGTCGCCGGCACCTGGAAGGACCTGACCGACAGCGTCAACTCGATGGCCGGCAACCTGACCGCGCAGGTCCGCAACATCGCGGAGGTGTCGACCGCGATCGCCCGCGGCGACCTCTCGAAGAAGATCACGGTCACGGTCAGCGGCGAGATCCTGCAGCTGAAAGAGACCATCAACACCATGGTCGATCAGTTGAACGCCTTTGCGTCGGAAGTTACGCGCGTGGCGCGCGAGGTCGGCACCGACGGGCGCTTGGGCGGCCAGGCCAACGTGCTCGGCGTCGCCGGCACCTGGAAGGACCTGACCGAGAGCGTCAATTCGATGGCGAGCAACCTCACGGCGCAGGTGCGCAACATCGCCGAGGTGTCGACCGCCATCGCCAGCGGCGACCTCTCGAAGAAGATCACCGTCAACGTCAGCGGCGAGATCCTGCAGCTCAAAGCCACCATCAACACCATGGTGGACCAGTTGAACGCCTTCGCCGGCGAGGTGACGCGCGTCGCGCGCGAGGTCGGCACCGAGGGCAAGCTCGGCGGCCAGGCGCAGGTGAAGGGCGTCGCCGGCACCTGGAAGGATCTGACCGACAGCGTCAACTCGATGGCGAGCAACCTCACCGGCCAGGTCCGCAACATCGCCGAGGTCGCCACCGCCGTGGCGCAGGGCGACCTGTCGAAGAAGATCACCGTCAATGTCAGCGGCGAGATCCTGCAACTGAAAGAGACCATCAATACGATGGTCGATCAGCTCAACGGCTTCGCCGGCGAAGTGACGCGCGTCGCGCGCGAGGTCGGCACCGAAGGGCGGCTGGGCGGCCAGGCCAACGTCCCCGGCGTCGCCGGCACGTGGAAGGACTTGACCGACAACGTCAACTTCATGGCCGGCAACCTCACCGGCCAGGTGCGCAACATCGCCGAGGTGGCCACCGCCATCGCCAACGGCGACCTGTCGCGCAAGATCACCGTCGACGTGCGCGGCGAGATCCTCCAGCTCAAAGAGACGCTGAACACCATGGTGGATCAGCTCAACCGCTTCGCCGGCGAGGTGACGCGCGTGGCGCGCGAGGTCGGCACCGAAGGACGGCTGGGCGGCCAAGCCAACGTGCCCGGCGTCGCCGGCACCTGGAAGGACTTGACCGACAGCGTCAACTTCATGGCCGGCAACCTGACCGCGCAGGTGCGCAACATCGCCGAGGTGACGACCGCGGTGGCGCGCGGCGACCTGTCGCGCAAGATCACCGTCGACGTGCGCGGCGAGATCCTCGAGCTCAAGAACACCATCAACACCATGGTGGACCAGCTCAACGCCTTCGCCTCGGAAGTGACGCGCGTCGCCAAAGAGGTCGGCACCGAAGGCAAGCTCGGTGGCCAGGCCGTGGTGCCCGGCGTCGCCGGCACCTGGAAGGACCTCACCGACAACGTCAACTTCATGGCCAGCAACCTGACCGGTCAGGTGCGCAACATCGCCGAGGTGGCGACGGCCATCGCCAGCGGCGACCTCTCGAAGAAAATCACCGTCGACGTGCGCGGCGAGATCCAGCAGCTGAAGGAAACCCTCAACACGATGGTCGAGCAGCTCCGCTCCTTCGCCGCCGAGGTGACGCGCGTCGCGCGCGAGGTCGGCACCGAAGGGCGGCTCGGCGGCCAGGCCGTCGTGCCCGGCGTCGGCGGCACCTGGAAGGATCTGACCGACAACGTCAACCTGCTCGCCGCCAACTTGACGACGCAGGTCCGCAACATCGCCGAGGTGACCACAGCGGTGGCGCGCGGCGACCTGTCGCGCAAGATCACCGTCGACGTCAAGGGCGAGATCCTCGAACTCAAGAACACCATCAACACGATGGTCGATCAGCTCAACGCCTTCGCCTCGGAGGTGACGCGCGTCGCGCGCGAGGTCGGCACGCAAGGCGAGCTCGGCGGCCAGGCCGTCGTGCCCGGCGTCGCCGGCACCTGGAAGGATTTGACCGACACCGTCAATGTCATGGCCGCCAATTTGACCGAGCAGGTGCGCGGCATCGTCAAGGTCGTGACCGCCGTCGCCAATGGCGACCTGAAGCAGAACCTCACGGTGAAGTCGAAGGGCGAAGTCGCGGCGCTGGCCGAGACCATCAACAATATGACCAACACGCTGGCCACATTCGCCGACCAGGTCACGACCGTGGCCCGCGAGGTGGGCGTCGAAGGGCGTCTCGGCGGCCAGGCCAACGTGCCGGGCGCCGCCGGCACCTGGAAGGACCTCACCGGCAACGTGAACCTGCTGGCGGCCAACCTGACGACGCAGGTGCGCGCCATCGCCGAGGTGGCGACCGCCGTGACCAAGGGCGACCTCACGCGGTCGATCCAGGTCGAGGCGCGCGGCGAGGTGGCGGAGCTCAAAGACAACATCAACACGATGATCGACAATTTGCGGCTCACCACCGACCGCAACACCGAGCAGGACTGGCTCAAGACGAACCTGGCGCGCTTCACCAACATGCTGCAGGGCCAGCGCGACCTGACCACGGTCGGCAAGATGCTGCTGTCGGAGCTGGCGCCGCTGGTCAGCGCGCAGAACGGCGTCATCTACCTGGTGCAGACCGAGGAAACGCCGAGCCTCAAGCTGCTCTCGGCTTATGCGGATGCGGACGACAAGCAGGGCGGCCATGCGCAGCGCCTGCAGGTCGGCCAAGGCCTCATCGGGCAATGCGCGGCCGACGCCAAGCGCATGCTGATCGCCGAAGTGCCGGCGAATGTCGTGCCGATCCGCTCCGGCCTCTTCAAGCTCATCCCGAAGAACGTCATCGTGCTCCCCGTCCTCTTCGAAGGGCAGGTCAAGGCGGTGATCGAGCTCGCCTCGGCCGGCGCCTTCACCGATCTGCAGGTCTCGTTCCTCGATCAGCTCACCGCGAGCATCGGCATCGTGCTCAACAGCATCGAGGCGACGATGCAGACCGAGGGGCTGCTCAAGCAGTCGCAGCAGCTGGCGACCGAGCTTCAGACGCAGCAGCGCGAGCTGCAGCAGACCAACGAGCAGCTCGAGCAGAAGGCGCAGCAGCTCGCCGAGCGCAACGTCGAGGTCGAGCGCAAGAACCAGGAGATCGAGCAGGCCCGGCGCGCGCTCGAGGAGAAGGCCACCGAGCTGGCGCTCACCTCGAAATACAAATCCGAATTCCTCGCCAACATGTCGCATGAGCTGCGCACGCCGCTCAACAGCATCCTCATCCTCGGCCAGCAGCTCGTCGAGAACCCCGACGGCAATCTCAGCGCCAAGCAGGTCGAGTTCGCGCGCACCATCCACTCCGCCGGCACCGACCTGCTCAACCTCATCAGCGACATCCTCGATCTCTCCAAGATCGAGTCCGGCACCGTTTCGGTCGACGCCGAGGACGTATTCTTCACCAACCTGCTGGACATGGTGGCGCGCCCGTTCCGCCACGAGGCGGAAAGCCGCGGCCTGGCCTTCGACGTGCAGATCGATCCCAAGCTCGACCGCAGCATGATCACCGACTCGAAGCGCCTGCAGCAGGTGCTGAAGAACCTGCTGTCGAACGCCTTCAAGTTCACCGAGCAGGGCGGCGTGCGGCTGTCGATCTCGGCAGCGGCAGGCGGCTGGAGCCCCGATCGCCCGACCTTGCGGCAGGCGCCCTCGGTCGCCGCCTTCGAGGTCTCCGATACCGGCATCGGCATCCCGCCGGAGAAGCAGAGGATCATCTTCGAGGCGTTCCAGCAAGCCGACGCCAGCACCAGCCGCAAATACGGCGGCACCGGGCTCGGCCTCGCCATCAGCCGCGAGCTGGCCAACCTGCTGGGGGGCGAGATCCAGCTGCGCAGCACGCCCGGCATGGGCAGCACCTTCACGCTCTACCTGCCGCTCAAATATGTCGGCCCGACCGCGGCGGCGCGGACCGGCGCGGCGCCCGGCCCGGCGTCGATCGCCGCTGCCAAGGCCAGCATGCGACTGACCGAGCTTCCCGTGGAGCCGATCCCGGACGACCGCGACACCGTGCAGCCGGGCGAGGCGGTGCTGCTCATCGTCGAGGACGACCCGCATTACGCGCGCATCATGGTCGACCTCGCGCATGATTCGGGGCTGAAGGTCCTGGTGACCCAGCGCGGCGCCGATGCGCTGGCGCTGGTGCGCGAGTATCAGCCGAGCGCCGTCTCGCTCGATGTGTTCCTGCCGGACATGCTGGGCTGGTCGGTGCTGAGCCAGCTCAAGCAGGATGCGGCGACGCGGCATATCCCCGTGCAGATCGTCACCATGGACGAGGATCGCCAGCACGGGCTCGCCCGCGGCGCCTTCTCCTTCGTGACCAAGCCGGCGACGAAGGACGGGTTGGAAAACGCGCTGGCGCGGATCAAGGACTACACCCGGCCGCGGCGCAAGCGTCTGCTGGTCATCGAGGACAGCGCAGCCGAGCGCCTCAGCATCACCCAGCTCTTGGGTCACGACGACATCGACATCGTCTCGGTCGAGTCCGGCGCCGAGGGCCTGGCCGTGCTGCGTCAGGGCAAGGTCGATTGCGTCGTGCTCGACCTGCGGCTGCCGGACATGTCGGGTTTCGACCTGCTCGAGCAGATCCGCGATGACGCGGCGCTGTCCGACGTCCCGGTCGTGGTCTTTACCGGCCGCGAGCTCTCGCCCGACGAGGACGCGCAGCTCCACACCATGGCGCGCAGCGTCGTGGTGAAGGGCGTCGAATCGCCGGAGCGGCTGCTCGACGAGACGGCGCTCTTCCTGCACCGGGTGGTGGCGGACCTGCCGGAACCGAAGCAGCGCATGCTCGAGCGCCTGCACAGCTCGGACGAAGATCTCCTCGGCAAGACCGCGCTGCTGGTCGACGACGACGCGCGCAACATTTTCGCCCTCAGCAGCGTTCTCGAACGCCGCGGCATGCGCGTGCTGACCGCGACCACGGGGAGCGAGGCAATCGCGCTGCTCGACGCCACGCCCGAGGTCGCCATCGTCCTCATGGACATCATGATGCCGGAGATGGACGGCTATCAGACCATGCAGGTGATGCGCGGCAACGCCGCCTTCCGCCGTCTGCCCATCATCGCGCTCACCGCCAAGGCGATGAAGGGCGACCGCGAGAAGTGCCTCGAGGCGGGCGCGTCCGACTACCTCGCCAAGCCGGTCAACACCGAGCAGCTTCTCTCGGCGCTCAGAATGTGGTTGCATCGCTAGCAGGATGAAGGCGAATGGGCGACAACGACCCGGTTAATATCCTGCTGGTGGACGACCAGCGCGCGAAGCTGCTCAGCTACCAGGCGATTCTCGAGGAGCTGGGCGAGAACCTCATCGCCGCCGAGTCGGCGCGGGAGGCCTTCACGCATCTGCTCAAGAACAACATCGCCGTCATCCTCATCGACGTCTGCATGCCCGAGCTCGACGGCTTCGAGCTGGCGGCGATGATCCGCAACCATCCGCGCTTCCAGACGACGTCGATCATCTTCGTCTCCGCCATCGCGCTCACCGATCTCGATCGGCTCAAAGGCTACGAGTCGGGCGGCGTCGACTATGTACCCGTGCCCGTCGTGCCGGAGCTGCTGCGCGCCAAGGTGCGCATCTTCGCCGAGCTCTATCGCAAGACGCGGCAGCTCGAGCGGCTCAACGCCGAGCTCGAGCAACGGGTCGAGGAGCGCACCGCCGAGCTGGCGCGCGCCAATGCCGAGCTGGAGCGCAGCAACGCCGAGCTGGAGCGACGCGTCGACGAGCGCACCCGCGAGCGCGAGATGGCGCTGGCCCAGGTGCACGAGATGCAGAAGCTGGAGAGCCTGGGCCAGCTCACCGGCGGCGTGGCGCACGACTTCAACAACGTGCTGATGGCCGTGCTGGGCAATCTCGATTTGCTGCTGAAGAGCGTGCCCGACGACCCCGCGGTCCGCCGCCTCGTCGACGGCGCGATCCGCGCGTCGGAGCGCGGCGCCAATCTCACCAAGCGCATGCTCACCTTCGCCCGGCGCCAGGAGCTGTCGCCGGAGCCGGTCGACACCGCCCAGCTCGTCGGCGGCATGGCGGATATGCTGCACCGCTCGCTCGGCCCCGCCATCGAGATCGCCATGCAGTTCGAGACCGACCTCGCCCTCATCCGCGTCGATCCCAACCAGCTCGAGCTGGCGATCCTGAACCTCGCTCTCAATGCGCGCGATGCGATGGCGCAGGGCGGGCGCCTCACCATTGCCGCGCGCTCGCGCCGGGTTGAAGCCGGCAACGTCCAAGGCCTCGAGCCCGGTGAGTATGTCTGTCTTGCCGTCACCGACACCGGCGCGGGCATGGATGAGGTGACGTTGAAGCGCGCGGCGGAGCCGTTCTTCACCACCAAGGAGGTCGGCAAGGGCACCGGCTTGGGCCTCTCGATGGTCTATGGCCTCGCCGCGCAATCGGGCGGCATCGCCCGCGTCTCGAGCCGGTTGGGCGCGGGCACCACGGTCGAGCTGTGGCTGCCGGTCGCCGACAGCGCGGCCGCGCGGCCGCCGCTCCCCGCCGCCGACGACGTGATCGCACCGACACAGCGTTGCTGCATCCTGCTCGTCGATGACGACCCGCTGGTAACGGAGGCGACGGCGGGAATGCTGGAGCAGCTCGGCCATCGCGCGCTGATCGCGTCTTCCGGCACGCTCGCGCTCGAGCTCATACGCCTGGAGCCGGCGATCGATCTCGTCATCACCGACCAGGCGATGCCGGGCATGAGCGGCACGGAACTCGCCGCTCGCGTCCGCGACGCGCGTCCCAACCTGCCGATTGTTCTCGCCACCGGCTTTGCCGATCTGCCGAGCGGCGATGTACCGAGCATTCCGCGGCTCGACAAGCCCTATCGTCTCGACAAATTGGCGGCGACCATCATGACGGCCCTCCCGGCGCAAGCCGCAACGGCGTCCGGCGAAGTGTGCCTCGACCGGGCCGCCTGGAGCGCCGCCGAAGCGGCGGTCGCCCGCGACCGCGCGCTTAGCGCGAGCGGGCGGCGGTAGCGGGGACCTTCTCGAACGTCGTGCCTTTGCCGACCCGGCTGCTCACTTCGATGTGGCCGCCATGGCCGGATACCATGCCGTGCACCAGCGACAGGCCGAGGCCGGCTCTCTGCTCCCACTCACGCGCTCGCCGGCCTCCATCACCGTCGGCAAATTGCCGCGTTCGTGGCTCTCCGCGGGCAGGCGATTGGCGGCGACCTTGCTCCATCTCGCGCCCGCGCTTTTCCGCGCCGCGCCGCTCGCAAGCGGCCAGGGCGTCGTTTACCGCGGTGATGCGGCCACGCGCGTCGACGACCAGCGCCGGCAGCAGGAGACTAGGGCGGAGATCAGGCCTCGAGTGTCGACCAACGGTTAGTCCGTTCGGACAAACGGCCTAAGCCGGCCAACCAGATAACGGCCTGAGACAGCGTTGTTACGCGGCAATTAAAGGTTCCTTATCCAACCTGGACCTCTATCTTGGTTGGGCGGCGCGCTGCCATCGGATCGCCCCGTCCAGGAGGTCTCGTGGTGGCTGTCCGCCAGGAAAATATCCGGGCAACGCAGCTCCGGCTCATCGCCCGGTCGCCCGTCGCGCTGCTGGGGGCGGTGCTGGGCGCCGCCTTCGCCGTCGCCATCCTGTGGTCCTACCTCGATCGCCGGCTGCTGCTCGTCTGGGCGGCGGGCCTTCTCGGCATCACGGTGGTGCGCCTTGCGCAGTGGTCACGCTTTCGCTCGATCGCCCAGGACGATGCCGCGGTCGCCCGCTGGCTCTGGCCGCTCACCATCACCGTCACCGTCACCGGGCTCATGTGGGGGCTCTTCGGCATCAGCTTTTATCTCGTCTCGGACATCGAGATCCGCGGCGTGATCGTGCTCATCCTGGCGGGGACGCTGGCATCGGGGACGATGTTCTACGCGTCGTGCCTGCCGGCACATGGCGGCTATGTGCTGGGCTGCGCGTTGCCCATCGCCGGGGCGGCCTTCTGGCATGGCGGCACGCCTTCGATCCTCTTCGGCGGCGTCGCCTTCGCCTATATCGCGCTGGTGTTTGCCGCCGCCCGCATCTTCAGCGGCAGCATCGCCGCGACGATCCGCCTCCAACTCGAGAACGCCGCGCTGATCAGCGGCCTGCAGCAGGCCAAGGAGACCGCCGAGCAAGCCAACCGGACAAAATCGCAATTCCTCGCGGCGATGAGCCATGAGCTGCGCACGCCGCTCAACGCGGTGATCGGCTACAGCGAGCTCCTGCTCGAGGATGCCGAGCGCGATCGGCGCGAGGAGCGGATCGCCGACCTCCGCCGCATCCACAGCGCCGGGCGGCACCTGCTGTCGCTGGTGAGCGACGTGCTCGACCTCTCCAAGATCGAGGCCGGCCGCATGGATGTGGTCGCTGCCCCGATCGAGCTTGGCCGCTTCGTCGACGAGATCGCCGAGACCTGCCGGCCGCTGGTCGAGGAGAACGGCAACACCCTGGTGATCGAGCGCGCCGCCGATGTCGGTCTCATCGTCACCGACGCGACCAAGCTGCGCCAGGCGCTGCTGAACCTGCTGAGCAACGCGGCCAAATTCACCGCCAACGGCCGCGTCACCCTGGGCGTCCGGCGCGAGCGCCACGCCATGGGCGACTGGCTCGCCATCGCCGTGCGCGATACCGGCATCGGCATCAGCCCGGGCAACCTCGCCAAGCTGTTCAACAACTTCACCCAGGCCGAGCCGGACACGGCGAGCAAATACGGCGGCACGGGGCTCGGCCTCGCCTTGAGCCAGAAGCTCTGCCAGCTCATGGGCGGCGAGATTCTCGCCGAAAGCGAGCCCGGCCGCGGCTCCTGTTTCACCATCCGCCTACCCGCGGCGATCGCGGGCGGCAGCGCCGGACTCCGCACGGCCGGCACGGCGGCGGGAGCCGATCCTTTCGCGCCGGGCGGCCCCGCCAATCTGTCGCCCGCCCGCGCTTAGCGCGCCGCGCGGCGGATCCTTCCGCACGCGCCGCCGAGGTTGGCGCGAGGTTGGCGCATCGGTCGAATTCCCTTAGGCTCGCAACTCCGCGCCGGCTCAGGCGCGGAGGACAAAGAAACGGGGATGGAAACGTGGCCGGATTGTCGATCGCCGAGGCCGTCGCGGCGCTCACCGCGCCGGGCGCGCCCTTCGCGATGGAAGAAAGGGAGATCCGCGGCCTGCGCACGCGCGTGTGGAAGAACGCGCCGGCCTCGCTGCGCGCGGTGCTCGAGGGCAGCCGCGCGCATGGCGACTTGCCCTTCTTGGTCTATGAGGACGAGCGGCTCACCTTCGCCGAGCATTACCGGCGCTGCGCCGTCCTGGCGCGCACCCTCTCCGAGCGCTACGGCGTCCGCAAGGGCGATCGGGTCGCGATCGCCATGCGCAATTTCCCGGAATGGTCGGTGGCATTCTGGGCGGCGGCGGCGGTCGGCGCGATCGTCGTGCCGCTGAACGCGTGGATGACAGGCCCCGAGCTCGATTATTGCCTCGCCGATTCCGGCGCGAGCGTGCTCATCGCCGATGCCGAGCGGGCCGAGCGGCTGCTCCCGCACCTCCTCGCGCTGCGGCTCACGGCGACGATCGTCGCGCGCGCGACCAAGCCGCTGCCGCCGGGCCTCGTCCCCTTCGAGCAGGCGATGGGGCCGCCGAACGCCGATGCCACGCTGCCGGCGATGAGCATCGATCCCGAGGACGACGCCACGATCTTCTACACCTCGGGCACCACGGGCAAGCCCAAGGGCGCGCTCGGCACCCAGCGCAACATCTGCACCAACATCACCAGCGTCGCCTTTGCCCAGGCGCGCGCGCTGCTGCGCCGCGGCGAGGCGCTGCCGGCGCCGGGCACGGCGCCAAAGCGGGCCATTCTGCTGTCGGTGCCGTTCTTCCACGCCACCGGCTGCCATTCGACGCTCTGCCCCGCCCTGCTCAACGGCGGCAAGATCGTGCTGATGTATCGCTGGGACCCGGAGCGGGCCATGCAGCTCATGGAGCGCGAGCGCGTCACCGGCTTCGGCGGCGTGCCGGCGATGGCGTGGCAGGTGATCGAGCATCCCGCCTTCGGCCGCTTCGATCTTGCGAGCGTCGAGAGCATCGCCTATGGCGGCGCGCCCTCGGCGCCCGAGCTGGTGACGCGCATCATGGAGAGATTTCCCAAGGGCATCCCCGGCAACGGCTACGGCCTGACAGAGACGTCGTCGGTCACCTCGCAGAACGCCGCCGAGGACTATCAGCGCAAGCCCGACAGTGCCGGGCTCGTCGTCCCGGTCTGCGACGTGCGCGTCGTCGATCCCGCCGGCGCCGACGTGCCGCAGGGCGAGATCGGCGAGCTCTGGGTCAAGGGCCCCAATGTGGTGAAGGGTTATTGGAACAAGCCCGAAGCGACGGCCGACACCTTCACCGAGGGCTGGCTTCACACCGGCGACCTCGTGCGCATGGACGAGGAGGGGTTCCTCTACATTCTCGACCGCGCCAAGGACATGCTCATCCGCGGCGGCGAGAACGTCTATTGCGTCGAGGTCGAAAGCGCGCTCTACAGTCACCCGGCGATCATGGATGCGGCGGTGATCGGCATTCCCCACCGCGTGCTCGGCGAGGAGGTGGGCGCGGTGGTGCAGGTCAAGCCCGGCGCCGAGGTCGGCGAGGCCGAGCTGAAGCGTCACGTCGCCGCACAGCTCGCCGCCTTCAAGGTGCCCGTGCGCATCGAGCTGCGCCAGGACCCGCTGCCGCGCAACGCCACTGGCAAGATCCTCAAGCGCGAGCTGCGCGCGCTGTTTGCCTGAGCAGGGATGCGAGCTGTGCCAATGCGGCGTTACGGTCCAGCGCATGCTTTGAGACGCCCGTTGCGCTCGCTTCTCAGCGCGAGAGCGGTGCGCAGCACCGCGTCTCGAAAGATGAGTGGGGAATGCAAGCGACGCACGAGCTATAACGGCGTTGTGGTCGGCGACGGCACTTCAACGGGAGGAGCGGATGGCGCAAACCCTCGCGCGCGAAGCGAACGCTTCCGATCCGTCATGGCGCGATGCGGCCGGGCTGCCGCCGCCGTCGCCTGCCTTGCGGCGCAGGCGGCGCCGGCGCATGCCGGGCCGCCCGATCCCGCCTGGGTGACGAGCATCGTCGAGGAGGACGATTTCTGGGCGCCGAACAACAAGGATCGCCACTACACGCACGGCGTCAGGATCGCCTTCACCTCGCCCGACGTGCACAGCCGGTTCTGGCAGGCGCCCTTCGACTGGATCGGCAGCTTCACGACGGCCTTCCCGAGCCAGGGTCCATCCCTCGCCGGCGGCGAGACGGTGGTGCGGCGCTACAACATCATCGCGCTCGGCCAGAACATGTACACGCCGCAGAATCCCGCGCTCGTCAATCCCGACCCGCACGACCGGCCCTATGCCGGCTGGCTCTATGGCGGGATCGGGCTGATCCAGGACACGCCCGGCAGCGCGGCCGAACCGGTCGACCGCTTCGACGGGCTGCAACTCACCCTCGGCATCGTCGGGCCCGGCTCGCTCGCCAACGCCATGCAGACGCATTATCACCTGCTGATCGACGTGGCGCCGTTCCAAGGCTGGCACGCGCAGCTCCACGACGAGCCGGCGGCCGATCTCTTTTACGAGCGCAAGTGGCGCCACCACGACGAGTCCGAGGGGGGCTGGGGCTGGGACGCCATTCCGCAGGCCAGTGCGCGCGTCGGCAATGTCTACGACTATCTGGCGGCGGGCGGCCTGTTGCGCGTCGGCCGCAATCTGCGCGTCGATTACGGGCCGCCGCATATCGACCTCAACACCGGCGCCGAATACCTCAACCTCGAGCGCCTGACCGCCGGCGATTGGGGCATCTATTTTTTCATCGGCGGGGAGGCGCGCGCCGTCGCCCACAACATCTTTCTCGACGGCAACGATTTCAAATCCAGCGCGCACGTGCAGAAGATCCCGGCGGTCGGCGACGCGGAGGTGGGCGCGGCCTTTTTCTGGTGGCATTTGCGGCTGGCCTATACCCTGATCTACCGCAGCCCGGAATTCATCCATCAGAACGGGCCCGACCATTACGGCTCGCTCAACCTGACGCTTCATCTGTCGTTCTGACCGGCAGGAATACAATGTCGCAAGCACGGACCATCGGCGGAGTGACGAAGATGGCGAGGGCTGACGCGCGACCCGCCCGACCGCGCGATGCTGCGAGCCTGATCCTGCTGCGCGACGGCAAGGCCGGGCTCGCGGTGCTGATCGGCCGGCGCGGCAAGGGCGCGCGCTTCATGCCCGGGCGCTATGTCTTCCCGGGCGGCCGCATCACGCTGGGCGACGCCCGTCCGTGGCAGGGCGAGGCGAGCGCGCCGGCCGACGTCACCGACCGCTCGTTCCTGGCGCTCAAGCGCGCGGCGCTGCGCGAGACCTTCGAAGAAACAGGTCTGGTCATCGGCCGGTCGGCGCCGGCGCGCGAGGACGGCGACGGTGCGCTGTCGGCGATCGAGCAGGCCTACCGCGCGCTGGGCGCAGCGCCGGCACTCGATCTGCTGCGCCTGGTAGGCCGCGCCATCACGCCGACCAATTCGCCGATCCGCTTCCACGCCCGCTTTTTCGTCGCCGATGGAAGCTGCGCGCGGGGCGAGCTCGCGCCCTGCGAGGAGCTCGACGACCTTCACTGGCATCCGGTCGAAGCGGAGCCGCCGGGCGCGATGCAGAATGTGACGCGCTTCATGCTGGACTGCGCGATCGCGGCCTGGCGCGGCGCCGCGCCGGCCGAGCCGCCGCTCTACTGGCATCGCGGCGACCGCACCCTGGTCCGCCATGGCAGCCCGGCGCGGTGACGCGCCCATGCTGCGCGAGCGCATCATCGACCAGTATGGCGAGGGCTGCCGCATCCGGCAGGTGCGGCGCACGCCGCGCTTCGCCTCCTCGCTCTTCGTCGTCGATTTTGTGCAGGGTGCGCGGCTGACCCGCATCCTGGGCGCGATCGGCCGGAACGGACAGCTTACCGAGCAATCCGGCATGGACCTGCTGCGCCCGGAGCGCCTCGTCTTTCTCTATGAGCGGCTGATGCTGCTGGCCTTCGCCGTGGTCGAGCGGCCCGTGGCGGCGCTGCTGCTCGGGCTCGGCGGCGGCGCCATGTGCCGGCACCTCGCGGCGTATCTCCCGGATTGCGCGGTCACCGTGGTGGAGCGCGACGGCGCGGTCATCGACCTGGCGCGGCGCTTCTTCCACGTCACGCACCCCATCCGCCGCGGCGACGCGCAGGACGTGGTGGCGGGCAGCGCCGGCGCCTATGACGTGGTGCTCGTCGACCTCTACGACGGCAGCGGCGTGTCGGGCGTCGAGCCGGGCTTCTGGCAGGATTGCACGCGCGCGCTGCGCCCGGGCGGCTGCCTCGCCGTCAACTGGGCCGCCTTCGTCGATGACGAGACAGCGCGCGAAGAGGCGAGGCGTATCGCCGCCGCCGCCGGCCGCTCGCTCTTCCTCGGCCCGCGCGCGCTCACCGAGAATGTCGTGCAGCTGGCGCCGCTCGGCGGCAAGCTCACCCCCGCCGCGCTCGCCGCGCGCTGGCGGGGTTTCGCCCTCGCCCACTATCTGCCGCGCGAGGACCGCGACGTGCTGAAGCGCTGCACCATCCGCGCCGAGTTTCCGGTGAAGAGCGACGCGCGGGTCACTGCCCGGTGAACCGGGCGGCGCGCTTCTCGACGAAATGCGCGACGCCCTCGCGGAAATCCTCGGTCTTGAAGCTGGCGCGCATCTCCTCGTTGGCGAGCTCGACCGCTTCGCCAAGCCCGCCGAGCAACGCCTCCCACACCTGCCGCTTCATCACGCGCATCGAGCGCGGCGAGACGGCGTCGGCGAGCTCGCGGGCGTAGTCGCGCACCTGTGCCATGAGTTCGGTCTGCGGCACCGCGCGGTTGACCAAGCCGATGCGCTCGGCCTCCGACGCCGAGACGCGGCGTGCCGAGAAAAGAAGGTCCATCGCATGGCCCGGGCCGACCAGGCGCGGCAGCAGCCAGGCGAGGCCATATTCGGCGATGAGGCCGCGGCGCGAGAAGGCAGTGGTGAAGATCGCCTCGCTGCCGGCGAAGCGCATGTCGCAATAGCAGGCGAAGACGAAGCCGAGCCCGGCCGCCGGCCCATTGACCGCGGCGATGACCGGCTTGGGGATCGCCGGGAAATAGCTGTAGCGGTGCTGGAAATCGGCGCGCACGGGGCCGCCGAGATCGAGCGGCGCCGGCGCTTCCGGCGGGATGCTTGCGCCGCTGCCGCCGGCGGCGCCAGCGAGGCGCTCCATATCCGCGCCGGCGCAGAAGCCGCGCCCGGCGCCGGTGAGGATGATGACGCGCACCGCCGCATCGCGCGCCGCCGCCTCCATCGCCTGGCGCAAACCGGTCCCCATCTCCGCGTTGAAAGCATTGAGCCGGTCGGGCCGGTTCAGCGTGACGGTGGCGATGCGACCCTTGACTTCGTAGCGCACGACGGGCTCGGCCATAACGTCCTCCCATTCATTTGTGCTTTGCCCAAGAGCATAGCCGACCCGCTCGCAGCGGCGCCACCGGGTTGCTAAGGTCGCGCGATGAGCTTACCCGCCGAGAGCGCGGCCGAGCGGCGCTGGAATCTCGCGGCGGCGATCTCGAGCGTGACGGTGTTCGGCATGGGCATCGGCCTGGGTGGGCCGCTGCTGTCGCTCGTGCTGGAGGGGCGCGGGGTCGAAGCCACGCTCAATGGGCTCAACGCCGCCTCGACCTTCCTCGGCGTCATCCTCGGCCCGCTGCTGACGCCGCGCGGCGTCGGCCGCTTCGGCATCCGGCGCTTCCTGCTCGGCTGCCTTGCCATCGACATCGCGCTGTTCCTGCTGATGAAGGTCGTCGACAGCATCGGCGCATGGTTCCTGCTGCGCATCGCGCTCGGCATCGTCGGCTCCAGCATCTTCACGACCACCGAGGCGTGGATCAACCTGCTCGCCGACGCCACCGGGCGTGGGCGCATCCTCGGCCTCTACATCGCCTCGCTCTCGGCCGGGTTCGGCATCGGCCCGCTGCTGCTGTCGCTCACGGGCACCGCAGGCTGGACGCCGTTTATCGCCGCCAGCCTGATCGTCGCCGTTGCCGCCATCCCGCTGCTTGCCGCCGGCGACGGCACGCGCGACCTCGGCCGCGCGCCCGCGCAAAGCCCGCTCACGGTCTTCGTCAACGAGCCCATCCTCATCTTCACCGTCGCGCTGTTCGGCCTTTATGAGGCGGCGATCATGACGCTGCTGCCGATTTGGGGCGTGCGCATCGGGCTCGGCGAAAAGCTCGGCGCCGCGACCGTCTCGGCGATCTATTTCGGCGCCATCGCGCTGCAGGTGCCGATCGGCTGGCTGTCCGACAAGATCGAGCGCCGCGCGGTGCTGCAGCTGTGCGCCGCGGCAGGCCTGGCCGGCGCCGCGCTGCTGCCGCTCGTCGCCGGCACGACGCCCGTGCTCTTCGCGGTGCTGTTCCTGTGGGGCGGGTTCGCCACCGCGATCTACCCGGTCGCACTCGCCATGGCCGGCGAGCGTTATCGCGGCGCCGAACTGGTCAGCGTCAACGCCGCGATCGTCATGGGCTACGGGCTGGGCGCGCTGGTCGGGCCGGTATTGGGCGGCGCGGCCATGGATGCGTGCAGTCTGCAGGGCCTGCCGGCGCTGCTGGCGCTGCTCTTCGCCGTCCTCGCCGCGACGACCTTCGCTCGCCGCCGTTGACAAGCGCTTGTGGAGAACGCGACGGCGCTCGGCGAAGCGGCCGCCAAGCCACAGCGCCAACCGGCGGGATTGGTCGACCGGGCCCGGCGATCGGGGTGGCCGGGCCCGGCCGTCTTCACCCTTGCTCGCGCGGTCGCCGCGCTGGGCTCGGCGCGCGCCGCGCAAGCGGAGGGGAAGTCCTGGAACGGGGTCGTGGCATTGCCTGGCGGGTCGCAAGATCCGGGCCAGCGACGGACCACATCCGCTGTCCCCGGTTTTCGCGCCCCTGTGCGGCGGGAGCCGCGTACTTGCGCGCAGCCGCTGATATTTTCTGGGTCGCGGCCGCCCAAAAACCGGGCACGCGCTGCGGTTGACCATAATTGCGGCAGGTTGCGCAGATCCTGTGCCGCTCGCCGCGCGGCGCGCGCCGGGTCTTTTAACGCAAGCCTCTGACAAGCTTGCCATTCGCGTCGCTCGCCGGAGTGGCCCCGGTTTTGCTAGGGATGTGCCGTAACCCCGAAGCGACTTCGCCAAGGAGTGAGAAGAATGCGGTTCGCGCCGGTCCGGCATCGCCTGCCGCTCGCCGCCGTCCTCTGCGTCGTATCCCTTGTCTCGATCCTCGCCACCGCGCCCGCCTGGGCGCATTTCGGCAGCGCCATTGGCGGCGGCTGGCGCGAGGGCTTCGCGCATCCCTTCTCCGGCCTCGACCACGTCGTGGCGATGATCGCGGTGGGCTTGTGGGCGACGCAGATGCCGCGCCCGGCCCTGTGGCTGCTGCCGGTGATCTTTCCGCTGTTCATGGCAGTCGGCGTGAGCCTGGTCCCGGCAGGCGTGGCGCTTCCCGGTGCCGAGGATGGCACCGCCATCTCCGTCGCCGTACTCGGCGTGCTGCTCGCGGTAGCGGCGCGGCCGCCGCTTGCTGTCGGTGCGGCGGTAACGGCGCTGTTCGGATTGGTCCATGGCTCTGCGCATGGCGCGGAGATGCCCGAGACGGCCGCGCCGCTGCTGTACGGCGCCGGGCTGATCACCGCCACCATGGCGCTGCAGCTGGCCGGCATCGGCATGGGGTTGCTGGCGCGGAGCGCCATCGGCCAGCGCGTGCTGCCGATCGGCGCCGCCGCCATCGCCGGCATCGGCATCACGCTGGTGCTGGCGCTTTAAGCACTACTGCGTTCGCTGCGGCGCATTGAAGCGATCGCCCTGATTTAGCACGCGCCGCCCGGGGGCGGGCGATCGAGCGCCGTGGCGCTCGACGGCTTGTCGCCGGCGGGCGTCGCGCGCCGTTCCGACGCGGTCCTGCCCCTCCTTGCGCACCCGACCTCCTCGCTGGGAACGACTCGCTTGCCGACCACCCGCCCGTCGCTTGCACCGGAGCATGATGGCGGGCGCGGCCGTCGCGACGCCTCGGCACCAAACAGCCAGTCCATGAAATTCAGGGTGCGGTCTGCCGGGGTCGCGGTCGCCCCCGTCGCGGCCCTGAACCCGTAGGCCGGCCCGCGCGCAAGGCGATATCGGCCGAGGGTATGCCGATCGCCTCGAGTTGCTGCTTTGCTGCCGCCGCGCCCGCCAGCGAGGCAAAAAGCGCGACGAGCGTGCGCTGTGCCCATCGCGCCAATCCCTGGCCGTCCTTGGCGAACGCATACGGCCCGAACCGGACGCTGGCCGCACCATTCCCGACGAGCAGTCTGATTCCATTCGGAAAAAGTCTCTGCCGGAACGTCGGGCAGCGTCACCGCGACTGGCAAATCTGGCGGGGATCGCTTCGGCGACGGACTACCTCGATCAGGTTATTGCAAATGGTTCTCATTTGCATTATCAGTTCCAAGCGCTTCGCAGCACCGGCTGCGGGCAACCGGAGGCAAATGATGCGACGATTGTTGCCGAGGCTGGTTCTGCTCTTCCTGCTCGCTCTGTGCGGTCCGCTGCCCGCACAAGCCGAGGAAGGCACCTACACCCTCACCATCAAGGACCACCGCTTCGCGCCGACCGAGCTCGAGATCCCCGCGGACAAGAAGATCACGCTCATTGTCAAGAACCTCGATTCCACCCCGGAGGAGTTCGAGAGCCTCGAGCTGCATCGCGAGAAGGTCGTCACCGGCGGCCAGGAGATCACCGTCTATATCGGCCCCTTGCGGCCGGGCCGCTACGAGTTCTTCGGCGATTTCAACCCGCAGACCGCGCGCGGACACATCGTCGCGAAATAGGCAGGCATCCCATGCTCGGCACCGCCATCATCGTCTTCCGCGAGGTCCTCGAGGCCGCGCTCATCGTCGGCATCGTCATGGCGGCCTGCAAGGCATCGCCGGGCGCGACTCCTGGGTCGCCTGCGGCCTGGTCGCGGGAATCCTCGGCGCCGGCCTGGTCGCCGCCTTCGCCGCCAGCATCGCCGCCGCCGCTTCCGGCTTCGGCCAGGAGCTGTTCAA
>Ga0209647_1001515_pt1 | contig 19627 bp, 22 predicted proteins | sample GraSoi_2013_60cm_FD_185827 | JGI IMG/M metagenome (GOLD analysis project Ga0209647, IMG submission 185827) | Grasslands soil microbial communities from the Angelo Coastal Reserve, California, USA - Sample 9_17_2013_60cm (SPAdes) (version 2) | ecosystem: Environmental > Terrestrial > Soil >... | reverse complement strand
CGGTTTTCCGACAACAACCGGCGCGTCGCCAATCGTGCTGCGCTCGACGCGCTGGTCGCCGAGGTGTTCGCGCGCGAGCCGCGCGCGGTGCTCGGTCAGCGCCTCAAAGCGGCGGATATCGCCTTCGGCAATCTCAACACCGTCGCCGATTTCGCGCGCCATCCCCACTTGCGCCGTCTTGCCACGCCGACGCCGGAAGGTGCCGTCGACGTGCCGGCGCCGCCCGCGCTCGTGGCCGATGCGGCGCCGCTGGGCGTGCCACGCATCGGCGAGCACAGCGACGCTATCCGCCGCGAATTCGCACCGTAAATTCTCGGCGCTCTGCTCGACGCGCTCGACGGCCGGGGCTTCTAGCGCTGCTGGTCGAGCAGCGTTACGAGGCCGAGGAAGGCCGGGATCGGGTGGGTGACGACGTAGGTGGGGATGGCCGCGAGATAGGGCTGGAAGCGGCCCTTGGCCTCGAAGCGCTGGCGGAACTTGGTCTCGGCAAAGCTCGCGCCCAGGCGCGGGGCGATGCCGCCGGCGATGTAGATGCCGCCGCGTGCACCCAGGATCAGCGCGAGATTGCCGGCCGCCGTACCGAGCATGGCGCAGAACATGGCGAGCGCCTCGCGCACCAGCGGGTCGCTCTCGCCGATATGGCGGTCGGCGATCTGCGCCGGCGTGAACGGCGCCGCCGGGACGCCCTCGATGTCCGCGAGGATGTTATAGAGATTGACGAGGCCGGGGCCGGACAGCACGCGCTCGGCCGACACGTGGTCGAAGCGGCGGCGCATGCGGTCGAGCACCGCGCTCTCGCGCTCGTCCGCCGGCGCCATGGTGGCGTGCCCGCCCTCGCTGCGGAGCGCCACCCAGCCGGCCGGGGTCGGCACGAGCCCGCTGACGCCGAGGCCGCTGCCGGGCCCGAGCACGCCGATGGGCGTGTCCGGCACCGGCGCGCCGCCACCCACGGCAAAGCGCTCGCCGGCCGGGATATGCGGCATGGCCAGGGCGTTGGCGGTGAAGTCGTTGACCACGAGCAGGCGATCGAGCGCGAAATGGCGGCGCAGGCCGCTCACCGTGAATGACCAGGGATGGTTGGTGAGCGTGATGGCATCGGCGGTCGCCGGCGAGGCGACGGCGAGCGCCGCCTCCTGCGGCGCCGGCTCGAGCCGGTCCTCGCCGAGATAAGAGGCGAGCGCGTCCTCGATGGTGGCGTAGTCGTCGCAGGCGAGCACGCGAGTGCCGGCGATGCGCCCGTCACTGTCGACCAGAGCGAAGCGCGCGTTGGTGGCCCCGATGTCGCCAACGAGCCGGCGCGGTTGTCGATGGGCTGCTGCCATGCTCAATGCGCCGCGGCGGCCTCGGCGAGCGCCTGCACGAAATTCTCGCGCCAGGCGCCGATGCCGTTGCGGCGCAGGATGGCCATCATCGACTGCCAGCGCTCGATGCGCTCGCCGAGCGGCATGGCGAGAGCATCGTGCATGGCCTCGGCCATGCCGTCGATGTCGATCGGATTGACGAGCAAGGCGTCACTCAGCTCGCGCGCCGCGCCCGCGAAGGAGGACAGCACCAGCATGCCGGGATCCCTCGGGTCCTGCGCCGAGACGTATTCTTTGGCGACGAGGTTCATGCCATCGCGCATCGGCGTGACCAGGCCGACGCGCGCGGCGCGCATGAAGCCGCACAAGGTACGCTGGTTGAAGGTCTTGTTGAGATAGCGCAGCGGCATCCAGTCGAACTCGGCGAAGCGGCCGTTGATATGGCCGGCCGCCGCCTCGAGGCTGCGGCGGATCTCCAGGTATTCCGGCACTTCGCTTCGGGTCGGCGGCGCGATCTGCATGAGCGTGACGCGGCCGCGCGATTCCGGGTACATCTCGAGCAGGCGCTCGAACGCGCGGAAGCGCGGCTCGAGGCCTTTCGAGTAGTCGAGGCGATCGACGCCGATGACGAGGCTGCGGTCGTGCAGGCTGTCATGCAGCCGCCGCATGTGCCGGCTGCCGACCGACTGCTCCGCTTGGCCGGCGATCGTGTCGACGTCGATGCCGATCGGGAAGACGGCGGCGCGCAGGCGGCGGCCGAACACGCTGATTTCGCCATCGCGCCCGATCTCGGCGCCGTTCCAGCGCTGCAGGTAGTCGCAGAAATTGTGCAGGTCGTCCTGGGTCTGGAAGCCCACGAGATCATAGGCGCACATGGCGCGCATGATCTTGCTGTGGGTCGGCAGGACGCGGAAGACCTCGGCGGCGGGAAAGGGGGTATGCAGGAAGAAGCCGATCGGCTGGGCAACGCCGCGTTGGCGCAGCTCCTCGCCCAACGGCATCAGGTGGTAGTCGTGCACCCAGACGAAGTCCGACGGACTCAGCAGCGGTGCGAGATGAGCGGCGAACTGCCGGTTCACGCGCATATAGGCGCTGAAATCGCTGCGCTGGAACTCGATGAGGCTGGGCCGATAGTGCAGCAACGGCCACAGCACGCGGTTGGCAAAGCCGTTGTAGTACTGCTCGTAGTCCTGACGCGCTAGGTCGAGCGTCGCGTAGACGAGGCCGTCGCCCTGCATCAGCGCCGGCGCTGCGGCGGGGGTATCACTGATTTCGCCGCTCCAGCCGAACCAGATGCCGCCGCTGCTGCGCAAGGCGGCGAGCACGGCCAGGGCCAAGCCACCCGATGCTCCCTTGCTGCCGGGCGCCTCGACGGCGATGCGGTTCGACACCACGACGAGACGCCGCGACGACCCGGGCGCGACGGCAATGCGCGGCTTGGCGCCCCGCGTCGTGCGGATAACGGTCTCGACGGAGTCTGGGGTGGACAAGCGGGTCATCGGGGGCGACGGTTCCGCTGAAAAAGCTGAAAAAACGGCCGGTTTCTCAACGCGCACCGGATGATTGCCGTTCCGCTCTGTCGGAGTTGGCGAAAGTGTGGCCGGGATTCAAACGCTCCGCGACGGCGCCGAGCCAGCCGCGCAGGCTGGCGACGGAGGGTAGGCGATAGCGCGCGGCGCTGCCGTGCCGTCCGCGCGCCTCAGGGTTGGCCACTTGTATGGAGAGCCCACCCAATCGGTTGACCGCGGCGAAGCCGTCCTCGTCGGTGGTGTCGTCTCCGGCATAGACCGGCACCCGGCCGGCGAAGGGCGGCTCGGCGAGAAATTCGCCGATCGCCTTCCCCTTGTCGCTGCCGCGCGGCACGAATTCGACGACCTTGCGGCCCTCGATGAGGCGCAGCCGCGGCTCCGCGGCGGCGATCTCCCGGGCGCGCTGGCAGACGGCGGCACCGTAGCGCGGCGCGAGCCGGTAATGGAGCGCCAAGCTGCCGCCCTTGTCCTCAAGGAGGAGGCCGGGGCGCGGCGCCGTGAAGGCGGTGAGCAGCGGCCGCAGCGGTGCCAGGACCGCCGCGGGTTTGTCGATTGGCGCCAGCGTGCCATCGGCGCGCCGCCGCTCCCAGCCGTGCAGCCCGGCCGCCGGCAGGAGCATGGGCCTGAACAAGGTATCGATGCCCAAGAGGCTGCGCCCGCTCACCAGCGCAAGCGCCCCGTCGCTGGCGTTGCTCAGCCGCTCCAGCAGGGGCAGGAGCGTCGGCTCCACGCGCACCGCCTCCGGCGTCTCCGCGATCGCCACCAGCGTGCCGTCCACATCAAGGAAAAGGGCCCAGCGGTCGCCCAGCCGGGGCAGCGGCGGAAGGTTGACCATCAACCTGTCAACACCGCTTCCGGCCGACCGTCCGCAATCCCGATTGTGCATCGCACCATTCCGCGCCGGAAAATAGTCGCCGCGGTGGCGGATTTGCCGGGCGTATCGGTTTTTCCGCAGATGCGATTTTGGGGTTGATTTATGGTGCGACGCGGATCATATTGTGCAGTGCGGCATTGCTCGTCGCCCGACGACATTGCCGTACGTCTTCTAGGCGTTTCCTCCCTAAACTTGGGCCGTGCCTGTGGCACGGCCCATTTTTTGCCTTGTGGCTGGTGGCGACGGCGCTGCGGCTACGGCGGTGCAGCAAGAGCCTCCCCGCCGGTGCGGTAAAGGCGCGCCTCTGGTCCCCGCCGGGCACGCCAGAGGCAGCCGCCATGCGACAAAGCGTCTCAGGGTAGGGTGGCGGCGCCTTTGCCGAGTTCGCGCTGCATCAGGACGCTGTCGACCCAGCGGCCGTGCTTGAAACCGATCGCCGGCAGCAGCCCCACCCGGCGAAAGCCCAGCCGCTCATGCAACGCGACCGACCCGGCATTGCCGCTGTCGCCGATCACCGCCACCATCTGGCGGTATCCCGCCTCCGTGCAGCGGGTCACGAGCGCCGCGAGCAGGGCGCGGCCGACGCCCCGCCCGGCCTCGCCGGCGGCGACGTAGATCGAATCCTCGACGCTGAAACGGTAGGCCGAACGGGCGCGGTAAGGGGCGGCATAGGCATAGCCGAGGATGGCGCCGGCGGCCCCGGCGGCGACGAGATAGGGCAGCCCCCTGCCAAGGATGTCGGCACGCCGGCGGGCAATCTCCGCTAGCGGCGGCGGCTCCTCTTCGAAGGAGCCCAGACCCGTACGCACATGGTGCTCGTAGATGCCCGCGATGGCCGCGAGGTCGTCATCCGCCGCCTCGCGGATGGTAAACGCCACGTCGCGCGCGCTCATGCGGCGGCAGCGAGAAGCGCGTGATCGAGATCGGCGAGCGCCACAGCGAGGTCGCGCATGTCCTCGATCAGCTGCCCCAGATAGGGTTTGCGATCGAAGCTGCGCTCGTCCATGTAGAGTGCCCGGCTGATCTCGATCTGCAGGCAATGGCCGCCGACGCCGGGCTTGCCGTAATGCGCCGTGGTGAAGCCGCCGGCATAGGGGGCGTTGCGGGCGACGGAATAGCCCTTGGCGGTCAAGGTCCGGTGCGCCGTCTCCATGATCATGGGGTGGCAGGATGTGCCGTGGCAGTCGCCCAGCACCATGTCGGTGCGGCCGCGCCGCGGCGGGCGCTCGGCGGGCACGATCCCCGATGGCATGGAGTGGCAGTCGATCAGCAGATAGCCGCCGAAGCGCTCGTGCGTCGTCGTCACCAGCTGGCGCAACGCGCGGTGGTAGGGGCGGTAGAGGCGATCGATGCGCGCCATCGCCTCGGCGACTTTGAGCTTGCGCGCATAGATGTCCTCGCCGGTGGCGACGACGCGGGCGATGGTGCCGAGGCCGACGCGCACCCGCGGCGAGCGCGTGTTGACGAAGGCCGGCAGCTCGTCCTCGAACATGGCCGGATCGAGTTCGAAAGGCTCGCGATTCGGGTCGAGATAGGCGCGCGGGAAGCGGGCGCGCAGCAGGGGAGCCCCGAGCCGCGCCGCGGCGCCGAAGATCTCGTCGACATAGCTGTCTTCCGAACGTCGGAGCGTCACCGGGTCGAGCCGCGACACGGCGAGAAACTCGGCGGGATAGTCGATGCCGCTATGCGGCGAGGCGAACACCAGCGGCAGCCGCTGCTCCGCTGGCGCCAGGATCTCGATCGGCGGCGCGACGGCCGCCCGTGGTTCAAACCCGCCTTCCATGCCCCGCGAGATTAGGGTGAATGCGCCCGCTCTGTCACCCCCCAAGGTACCGCATGCTTAACTTCCTCATCGGCACCGCATCAGGCCGTTGCGGCTGTCGCATGATCGGTGCCGGGCGGTTACACTGCGCCAGGACGGGGCTCGGAGCGGTCATGGCGCGCATTCTTCTCGCCGAGGACGACGACAATATGCGGACCTTCCTGTCCCGCGCCTTGCGCCGCGCCGGGCACGAGGTGCATGCGGTGGCCGATGGCGATGCCGCGCTCGCCTGGGTGAGCGACCGGCCGGTTGATCTGCTGCTGGCCGATGTCGTCATGCCCGGCATCGACGGCATCGAACTCGCTCGACGCGCCAACGACCTCTGGCCCGATCTGCGCGTGATGTTCATCACGGGCTTTGCCGCGGTCGCACTGCGCCAGCGCAGCGTTACCCGGCGCGAGGCGGCGGTTCTTGCCAAGCCCTTTCACCTGCGTCAGCTCGTGGCCGAGATCGACCGCTTCCTCGCGGCGTGAGCCGCCGCCGGCTTGCACGCCGCCGTGAATTGGTTTACACCGCCGGTCTCGACAGACGGCGCCAAGGCGTCGCGGGTGGGGCACTTAGCTCAGCGGGAGAGCACTTCCTTGACATGGAAGGGGTCAGAGGTTCAATCCCTCTAGTGCCCACCATCCTACAGCCAGCAAAGCGCGGGCGCTCGCGCCGGCGACTTGGCGGTTTCCTAGAGGAATAAACCGGACCCGGCGGCGTTCTCCAGATGCGCCCCTGCGGGGGTGCTTCCTCCCTAAACTTGGGCCGCGCTCAAACGCGGCCCTTTCTTTTGGGCGCTCACGCGTTCGTGTCCCGCTTGGCGTACCGGACGCGCGCTCCGGCTTGGCCTTGGCCGCTGTATGTGTCAATGATGGAGGAACAGGCGCGCTGAAACAGCGCGCAGGCGATACAAATCGAGGGAGGCAGCACTCATGAAGCTCTACATGCATCCGGCCTCGACCATGTGCCGGCCCATCTTGCACTTCATCGCCGATAACAAGATCCCGGTGGACATGCAGGTGGTCGACATCTTCACCGGCGAACATACGGGCGCGCCCTTCGCGGCGATAAATCCGAGCAAGCTGATCCCGGTGCTCGAGGACGGCGATTTCCGTCTGACCGAATGCTCGGCCATCCTCAAATATCTCGCCGAGAAGACCGGCTCGCCGGCCTATCCGAAGGATCTCAAGCAACGTGCCCGGGTCAACGAGGCGATGGACTGGTTCAATTCGCAATTCTATCGCGACTACGGTTACGGCCTGATCTATCCGCAGCTCTTCCCCAATCTGAAGCGTTCCAGCGACGAGGCGCAGAACGCGACCGTCAATTGGGGCAAGGACAATGCCCAGCGCTGGCTGCAGGTCCTCAATGACCACATCCTGGGCAAAAAGAAATATCTCTGTGGCAACGACATCACCATCGCCGACTATTTCGGCGGCGCCATCATCCAGGTCGGCGAGGTGATCCGCTGCAACTTCCGACCCTATCCCAACATCGCACGCTGGCTCGATACGATAAAGAGCCAGCCGAGCTACCCGAAGGTCTACGAGGCCGTCCACGGCTTTGCGGCGTCGCTGAAAAACCAGCCCTTCGTTGCCATCTGATAGGCAAGAGATCTGATAGGCAAGAGAACGGGGGCGGCATGCCCTGCCGCCTCCGCGGAAGGAGCTTAACCATGATCAAGGGCCTGCATCACAACGCCTATCGCTGCCGCGATTCAGAGGAGACGTGGCGCTTCTACGAGGGCTTCCTCGGGCTGCCGCTCGCCGGCGCGCTGCGCATCCGGGAATCGATGACGGGGCGCAAGACCGACGTGCTGCATACCTTCTATGAGATGGAGGACGGCTCCTATCTCGCCTTCTTCGAGGCGCCCGATCGGCCCTTCGCGTTCAAGGACCAGCACGATTACGATCTGCACATCGCCCTCGAGGTCGATGGCGCTACGCTCGAGCGGATGCTCGCCAAAGCCAAAGCCGAGGGCCGCGAGGTGCGCGGCGTCTCCGATCACGGCTTCATCCACTCGATTTATTTCCGCGACCCCAACGGCTACGTGATCGAGCTCGCGGCAAGGCAGCCCGGGCACGCGCACGACATGGATCCGGCCGTCAACGGCGCGCGCCGCATCCTCGAGGATTGGCAATCGCAGAAGGTGTGACGCCGAGGCTATGGGGGGAGGTGATGAGAACAAGCCGCGGTCACGGTCTCGTCGGCGTGTCCGTTGCCCTGATCGTCGGGATCATGGTCGGCGGCGCGGCGCGGGCGCAGGAGACGATCAAGATCGGGCTCATGCTGACCTATTCCGGCGCGTTCGCCGACAATGCGCGGCAGATCGACAACGGCGTGCAGCTTTATATCAAGCAGCATGGCGACACCGTCGCCGGCAAGAAGATAGAGATCATCAAGCGCGACACGACCGGCGCCGCGCCCGATATCGCCAAGCGCCTCGCCCAGGAGCTGGTGACACGCGACAAGGTCGATTTCCTTGCCGGGTTCGTTCTCACGCCCAATGCGCTTGCCGTCGCCGATGTCGCGAGCGAGGCGAAGGTGCCGATGGTCATCATGAACGCGGCGACCTCGGTCATCACCGCCAAATCGCCCTACGTCGCGCGCGTCTCCTTCACCCTGCCGCAGGTGACGGTGCCGCTGGCGCAATGGGCGGCGCGGAGCGGCATCAAGCAGGTCTATCTGATGACCTCGGATTACGGGCCCGGGCGCGACGCCGCGGCGGCGTTCGAGAAGTCCTTCACGGCCGCCGGCGGCAGCATCGTCGGCGCGGTGGCGATGCCGCTGCAAAGCCCCGATTTCGCCGCCTATGTGCAGCGCCTCAACGACCTTCACCCGCAGGCGGTGTTCCTGTTCGTGCCGGCGGGGCAGCAGCCGACCGCGCTGATGAAGACCTTCGCCGAGCAGGGTCTGACCGGCTCTGGCCTCAAGATTCTGGCGACCGGCGACGTGACCGACGACGCGGTGCTGCAAGGCATGGGCGACGCCGCGCTCAACATCGTCACCTCGCACCATTATTCCTATGCGCATAGCTCGCCCGCCAACAAGGCCTATGTCCAGGCTTACGCGGCGGTCTTTGGCGACGAGATCCGCCCGAATTTCATGTCTGTCGGCGGCTATGACGGGATGGCAGCGATCTACCGCGTGATCGAGCAGCTCAAGGGCAAGGTCGACGGCGCCACGGCGCTGGATGTGCTGAAGGGCATGAGGATCGAGAGCCCGCGCGGGCCGATCGAGATCGATGCGGCGACACGCGACGTCGTGCAGACCGTCTATATCCGCCGCGTCGAGAAGGTCGGGGGCAAGCTCGTCAATGTCGAGTTCGACAAGGTCGAGAACGTCAAGGACCCCGGCAAGCAATAGCTCAGCGATCCGGCCGATAGGTGCAGCTCTCGCCGCAGGATTGGCGGCGCACGGTGACGCGTGCGAGCCCGGGTAGCCTCGCCGCGAGCTCGCCGTAGATCCACGCCGCCAAATTCTCCAGCGTCGGCACGCCGAGGCCGGCGATGTCGTTTAGCACGCGGTGATCGAGCCGGTCGCGCAGCGAGACGAGCGCCGCTTCGATCACCGCGAAATCGACCAGCCAGCCCGACGCCGGATCAGGCTTGCCGGCGAGCGCCACCTCGGCGGAGAAGGAATGGCCGTGCATGCGGCGATAGGGATGCCCTTCCGCGGCCGTCGGCAGGAAATGCGCGGCGTCGAACGCGAATTCCTTGACGATCTCGACGCTCACGGGATGCCCAGCAGCTTGTGGGTCTGCAGGCTCAGGCGCCAGCGCGGATGCGCGAGGCAGAAGCTCACGGCGAGGGCGGTGTTGCGCGTGCGCTCCGGCCCGTCCATCGGTTGCAGGAAGAAATGGCGGAACGACAGCGCCTCGAATTCCTCGGGATCGATGCCGTCTTGCGGAAACACCAGCTTCAGCTCGTCGCCGGCAGTGAGCGCAAGCGTTGCGCCGGCCTTGGGGCTGACGCAGATCCAGTCGAGCCCGCCAGGCGGCGCGCAGGTGCCGTTGGTCTCGACGGCGATGGTGAAGCCTTCGGCATGGAGCGCGTCGATCAGGATCGCGTCGAGCTGCAGCAGCGGCTCGCCGCCGGTGCAGACGACGAAGGGCCGCGACCCCGCCTCGGCGGGCCAGGCGCGGCGCACCGCGGCAGCGAGGTCGAGCGCAGCGGCGAAGCGCCCGCCGCCGGGCCCGTCAGTGCCGACGAAATCGGTGTCGCAGAAGCGGCACGCCGCGGCGGCGCGATCGGCCTCGCGGCCGCTCCAGAGATTGCAGCCGGCGAAGCGGCAGAACACGGCGGGGCGGCCGGTATTTGCGCCCTCGCCCTGGAGCGTGTAGAAGATCTCCTTGACCGCGTAGCTCATCCCCCGCTGCCCTCGCGGAAGCCCTGGTAGCCGGCGGCGCGCAGCGCGCAGGCCGGGCAGTCGCCGCAGCCATAGCCCCAGTCGTGGCGCCGGGTGCGGTCGCCGTGATAACAGCTGTGCGTGTGCTCGCGGATGACATCGACCAGCGCCGCGCCGCCCAGGCTCTCCGCCAACGCCCAGGTGGCGGCCTTGTCGATCCACATCAGCGGCGTGTGGACGACGAAGCGCTGGGCCATGCCGAGATTGAGCGCCAGCTGCATCGCCTTCATCGTGTCGTCGCGGCAATCGGGATAGCCCGAGAAGTCGGTCTCGCATACGCCGGCGACGAGATGCCGGGCGCCGCGCCGATAGGCGATCGCCGCGGCGAAGGTCAGGAACAGCAGGTTGCGGCCGGGTACGAAAGTGGTCGGCAGGCCGTATTCGCCGAACGTGATCTCGGCCTCGCGCGTGAGCGCGGTGTCGCTGATGCGACCGAGCACGCCGAGATCGACGAGATGGTCCTCGCCGAGGCGCTTGGCCCATTCGGGCGAGAGCCGGCGCAACGCCGCGGCGATGGGCTCGCGGCAGGCAAGCTCGACCTTATGGCGCTGGCCGTAGTCGAACGCCACCGTCTCGACCGCGTCGAAACGGTCGAGCGCCCAGGCCAGGCAGGTGGTCGAATCCTGCCCGCCGGAAAAGAGGACGATGGCCTTCTCGGTCATGGCCTGTGCCGACGTTCCACCGATCCGCTGGTAATCGGCGTCTTTTTAGAGGCTTGCCGGCGTTGCCTCAAGGCCCGGGCGGGCCAGGACCCTCACTCGCCGCAGACGACGTGCGTGTATTCGCCTGTGTCGGCGTCTTCGTAGGACAGTGCCGCCGCCATCACCGTGCAGACGCTGCGCGAGGTCTCGGTGGTGAAGGCGCGCGGGTCGGCCATCTGGCCGGTGCGGAAATGCACCCGCATCCGAGCCACGCCGTCGCCAGGGATCGGCAGGAAAGGCAGCGCCAGCAAGAACAACAGCAAGGCGGCGACGAGCATATCGCGGGCGGTCGAGAGCTTGATCTGCATAGGGCACCCCCGCCTGAGCGGTAGACACTGTCCGCGATCCGAACGCCCCCGCGGACCGCTCTGCGAATGCTATGCTGCACCGCGGCGTTCCATCCCCGCGGAGGTTGCAGGGCAGGGCCTCGGTTTTCGGCGACGCACCGGGACGGGGACGCGACCCGCGCGTCAACTGCCGGCGAGGCGGCGGCTAACCTTGAGTTCCGGCCGTTTGTTGATGGTCTGGAACACCACGCAATAGCGCTCGGTGAGCTTCATTAGTGTGTCGATCTGCTCCGGGCTCGCGTCGCAGTCGATGTCAAAATTGAGGCGAATCTCGCGGAAGCCCACGGGCGCGTCCTTGGCCACGCCCAGCGTGCCACGGAAATCGAGGTCGCCCTCGGCGCTGACCGTGCCGCCGTTGAGCGGGACGTCGAGCGCGGTCGCCACTGCTTTCATGGTGACGCCGGCGCAGGCGACGAGCGCTTCCAGAAGCATGTCGCCGGAGCATAGGCTGAGACCGTCGCCGCCGGTCGCCGGATGGAGCCCGGCCTCGACCAGCGCCCGGCCGGTCTCGACCTTGCAGGTGACGCCCTCGCTGCCGAGCCGGCCCTTGGCCTTAAGCGTGATGACGGCCTTCTCCGGGACCTCGCGATAGAGCGCCTTGAAGGGCGCCTGCATCTCGCGCAGCATCTCGGCCTTCATATCTTTTTTCCTTCCGTATGTGCAATTTTAGCGATCGGACCGAACGGTTTGGCCCTCGCCTCGCGTCGCGCGAAGGCTTAGAATACCAAGCTCCCTAATATCCATGACGGTCACCATGCAGGAAGAGTTCTACCGCATCAAGAGGCTGCCGCCCTATGTATTCGCCGAAGTGAACGCGCTCAAGGCGCGGGCGCGCGCGGCCGGGCGCGATGTCATCGATCTCGGCATGGGCAACCCGGACGGGGCGACGCCCGAGCACATCGTCAAAAAGCTGATCGACGCCGTGCAGAACCCGCGCAGCCACGGCTATTCGGTGTCGCGCGGCATCGCCGGGCTGCGCCGCGCCTATGCCGGCTACTACGCGCGCCGCTTCGGCGTCGAGCTCGACCCGGAGCGCGAGGTCATCACCACGCTGGGTTCCAAGGAAGGGCTCGCGAACCTGGCGCAGGCGATCACCGCGCCCGGCGACATCGTGCTGGTGCCGAACCCCTGCTATCCCATCCACGCCTTCGGCTTCATCATGGCCGGCGCGTCGGTGCGGCACGTGCCGATCAACCTCGGCGTCGATTTCATGCGGGAGCTCAAGAAAGCGGTGACCGACAGCGTGCCGCCGCCGCTCGCCATCGTGCTCAATTTCCCGGCCAACCCGACCGCGCAGGTGGTGAGCCTCGACTTCTATGCGGAGGTCGTCGATTTCTGCCGCCACCATAACATCATCGTGTTGTCGGACGTGGCTTATGCCGAGATCTATTTCGACGGCACCCCGCCGCCCTCGGTGCTGCAGGTGCCGGGCGCGCGCGACATCGCCGTCGAGTTCTCCTCGCTGAGCAAGACCTATTCCATGGCCGGCTGGCGCATCGGCTTCGCGGTCGGCAACCAGCGGCTTATCGCGGCCTTGGCGCGGGTCAAATCCTATCTCGATTATGGCGCCTTCACGCCGATCCAGGTGGCGGCAACGGCGGCGCTCAACGGCCCGCAGGATTGCATTGCCGAGATCCGCGAGCGCTACAAGGCGCGGCGCGATGTGCTGGTCGAGGGCCTGCGCCAAGCGGGCTGGGAGATACCGAGCCCGCCCGCCAGCATGTTCGCCTGGGCGCCGCTGCCGCCGCGCTTCAAGGAGATGGGCAGCCTCGCTTTCTCCAAGCTCCTGCTCGAGGAGGCGAATGTGGCGGTGTCGCCGGGCGTGGGTTTCGGCGAGAACGGCGAGGGCTATGTGCGCATTGCGCTGGTCGAGAACCGCCAGCGGCTGCGGCAGGCGACGCGCAACATCAAGCAGTTCCTCAACGGGCGCTCGGTCGGCGGCAGGCTGCGCGAGCGGGTGGTGGCGGCACCACCAGCAGCGTGACATTGCGACATTTGCGCTACAAATAGCGCTTGACCGGTCCGCGCGACTGAGAGACGGTGCTCGCCGCGTCGCGTCGTGACGGCGCGGAAGGGGAAGAATGGCGGAGCCTGCCGACAGCCTTGCTGCCGAGCGCGCGTCTTCCATGGCCGGAACGTCCCCGCCGCGGGGGCGTGTTCCGTCCGAAGCCGAGCGTGTGTCGGCCGCAGCCATGGCCGCCCGCCTCGCCCCCGGCGAGCCGGCGGCGCCGCCCGATCCGCTCACCATCCGGCAATGGCTCTGGGGTCCGGGGTTACACATTCCCGGCACGGCCGAGGATGTGCTCGCGCTGGCGAGGCCGTTTGCGGCCAATGCGTCGACGCGCCTGCTCGACGTCGCTGCCGGCCTCGGTGGGGCGGCGCGCGCCATCGCTGCGCGGTCCGGCGCCTATGTCAGCGCGCTCGAGCGCGATCCGGATCTCGCGCGGCGCGGCCGTGCCTTGTCGGTCGCCTCCGGGCGGCACAAGCAGGTGCCGGTCGGCCATATGGATCCGGAGACGCTCGAGCTGCGCGCCGGCGCCTTCGACGGCATCCTCGGGCGCGAGGCGAGTCATCTGGTCCGCGACAAGGAGCGCTTCATGCGCGTCCTCATCCTGGGCCTGCGGCCGCGCGGCCAGCTGCTGCTGACGGAGTTCGTCGCCGAGCCGGCTTTGGCGGCCCGGCCCGAACTCGCCGCCTGGGCGGCGCTCCAGCCGCGTGATCCCTCGCTCTGGACCTTGCGGCAGTACAGCGACTGTTTCCTTGGCCTCGGCGTCGAGCTGCGCGTCCCCGATGACATCAGCGCGGCCTACAAGAGCCAGATCGTCGAGGGCTGGGTGCGCCTGCTGCGTACCATCGACCTCAGGAGCCTGCCGCGCGGCCACCGCCTCGCCGTGGTGGCGGAGGCCGAGCGCTGGACGCCCACCGTCGCGGCGCTGGATTCCGGCGCGCTCCGGATGTACCGCTTCCACATGCTGGCCGGCCCGGTCCGCACCGGGCTTGGCGCGGCCAAGGACGGCGCTGCGGCGCTCAGGCGTTAGGGCGGCGGCACGCCGCGCGGTTGACAGGCGCGGCCGCCCTCCTTATGTTCTGCGCCTTCCGATCCGGTTCCGGGTAGCGCCAGGACGTGCCATGAAGATCGCCAATTCGCTGAAGTCGCTCAAGAAGCGCGACAAGAACTGCCGCATCGTCCGGCGCAAGGGCCGCGTCTACGTTATCAACAAGGTCAATCCCCGCTTCAAAGCGCGCCAGGGCTGAACCATCTCTGCTACAGTTGCGGACCAAACCGCGCTCCAAGGGGCGCGGTTTTTTGTTGGCCGGCGCTACACCCGGGCCTACATAGAACGGCAGCGAGAACAGAGGGCGCCCTAGCAGGCCGCCCGCGGACCTCCGGGAGGGTCCCGCCATGCGCATGCCCACACCCGACGCCGCGGTGATCGCGCGCCGTGCCGAGATCGCGGCGGCGCTCCGCCGCATCGTGCCGGGCGAGGGGGTGATCGTCAGCGAGGACGAGCGCCGCGTCTATGAGAGCGACGGCCTCACCGCCTATCGCCAGCCGCCGCTCCTCGCCGTCCTTCCGTCAACGACCGAGCAGGTCGCGCAGGTGCTGCGCTATTGCCACGAGCACGGCGTCAAAGTGGTGCCGCGCGGCGCCGGCACCTCGCTCTCGGGCGGCGCGCTGCCCCTGGCCGACGGCATCATCCTCGGCCTTGCCAAGTTCAACCGCATCCTCGACGTCGATTTCGCCAATCGCTGCGCCGTGGTGCAGCCGGGCGTCACCAATCTCGGCATCACCCATGCCGTGCAGCATGCCGGGTTCTTCTACGCGCCGGACCCCTCGAGCCAGATCGCCTGCACCATCGGCGGCAACGTCGCCGAGAATTCTGGCGGCGTGCACTGCCTCAAATACGGCGTCACCACCAACAATGTGCTCGGCATCGAGATGGTGCTGATCAACGGCGAGGTGGTGCGTTTGGGCGGCAAGCATCTCGATGCCGAGGGGTACGATCTGCTCGGTGTCATGACGGGGTCGGAAGGACTCTTGGGCGTCGTCACCGAGGTGACCGTGCGCATCCTGAAGAAGCCGGCAACCGCGCGGGCGTTGCTCGTCGGCTTCCCGAGCAACGAGAGCGCCGGCAATTGCGTCGCCGCGATCATCGGCGCCGGCATCATTCCCGGCGGCATGGAGATGATGGACAAGCCGGCGATCCACGCGGCGGAAGATTTCGTCCATGTCGGGTACCCGCTCGATGTCGAGGCGCTGCTCATCGTCGAGCTCGACGGGCCCTCGGCCGAAGTCGATCACCTGATCCAGCGCGTCGAGCAGATCGCACGCGCGCACCAGTCGGTGTCGCTGCGCATTTCCAACAGCGAGGAGGAGCGGCTCGCCTTCTGGGCCGGGCGCAAGGCGGCGTTCCCCGCCGTCGGCCGCATCTCGCCCGATTACTACTGCGTCGACGGCACCATCCCGCGCAAGCGCCTGCCCGACGTGCTGACGCATATGCGCGCGCTGTCGCAGAAGCACGGGCTTCGCGTCGCCAACGTCTTCCATGCCGGCGACGGCAATCTGCACCCGCTGATCCTCTACGACGCCAACAACACCGGCGAGCTCGAGCGCGCCGAGGAGTTCGGCGCGGATATTCTGCGCTTCTGCGTCGAGGTCGGCGGCGTGCTCACCGGCGAGCATGGCGTCGGCGTGGAGAAGCGCGACCTCATGCCCGCCATGTTCGATGAGGTCGACCTCAACCAGCAGCAGCGCCTCAAATGCGCCTTCGACCCGGCCGGCCTGCTCAACCCCGGCAAGGTCTTCCCGCAGCTCCATCGCTGCGCCGAGCTGGGGCGCATGCACATCCATCGCGGCCAGGTCGCCTTCCCCGATCTGCCGCGGTTCTAAGCGCGCGTGACCCGCTTCCGCCCCAGCGACGAGCGCGAGCTCGTCGACGTCGTCGCCGCGGCGGCGGCGGGCGAGGAGCCGCTCGAGATCGTCGCCGGCGGCAGCAAGCGCGGCCTGGGCCGGCCGCTGCAGACGCCGCACACGCTCGATGTCTCCGCGTTTGCTGGCATCCGCTCCTACGAGCCGGAGGAGCTGGTGCTGACCGCGGGAGCGGCGACGCCCATGGCGGAGATCGAGGCGGCGCTCGACAAGGCCGGGCAGATGCTCGCCTTCGAGCCGCCGGATTGGCGCGCGCTGCTCGACAGCGGCGATGCGTCGCCGACGCTGGGTGGCGTGCTCGCCTGCAACCTTGCCGGGCCGCGGCGCATCAAGCAGGGCGCGGCGCGCGACCATTTCCTGGGATTTCGCGGCGTCAGCGGGCGCGGCGAGGCGTTCAAGGCGGGCGGCCGCGTCGTCAAGAACGTCACCGGCTATGATCTCTGCAAGCTCCTCGCCGGCTCCTACGGGACGCTCGCGGTGCTCACGGAAGTGACGCTGAAAGTGCTGCCGCGCGCCGAGGACACGCGCAGCATCCTGATCCGCGGACTCGACGATGCGACGGCGCAGCGCGCCATGGGCGCGGCGCTCAACAGCGCGCACGAAGTGAGCGGCGCGGCGCATCTGCCGCGTGGCGAGAGCGGTCGCGACAAGCCGCTGACCGTGCTGCGCCTCGAGGGGCCGGAACCGTCGGTCGCGGCGCGCGCCACGGCGCTCACGGCTGAGCTCGCGGCCTTCGGCGTGATAGAGGAGGCGCGCGGTGCCCATTCGGTGCGGCTGTGGCGCGGGCTGCGCGATGTCGAGCCGTTCGCCGAGTTCGGCGACCGCGCGGTGTGGCGCGTTTCGACGCCGCCGACTTCCGGCCCCGCCTTGGCGACCGCGATTGCACAAAAGTTCGACGCGCGCCATTTTTTCGACTGGGGCGGCGGACTCGTCTGGCTCGCCGTCGCCGGCGCCAAGGATGGTGGCGCCGCCGCGATCCGCGCCGCACTCAATGCGAGCGGCGGCCACGCGACGCTGGTCCGCGGCGCGCCCGCGCTGCGGGCGGCCGTGCCGGTGTTCCAGCCGCAGCCGCCAGCGCTCGCCGCGCTCACCCGCCGCGTCAAGGAGAGCTTCGACCCCAAGCGCGTGCTCAATCGCGGCCGGATGTATCCGGACCTTTGACCTGATGCAGACCCATTTCTCGCTGGCCCAGCTGGCCGACCCTGATACCCGCGAGGCGGACAAGATCCTGCGCGCCTGCGTCCATTGCGGCTTCTGCACCGCGACGTGCCCGACTTACGTGCTGCTCGGCGACGAGCTCGACAGCCCGCGCGGGCGCATCTACCTCATGAAGGACATGCTGGAGAACAACCGCCCGGCCTCGGCGCAGGTGGCGAAGCATATCGACCGCTGCCTCTCCTGCCTCTCCTGCATGACCACCTGTCCGTCGGGCGTCAATTACATGCACCTCGTCGACCAGGCGCGCCATCGCATCGAGGCGACCTTCAAGCGGCCGCTGGCGGAGCGCTGGCTGCGCGGCTTGCTCGCGCTGGTCCTGCCGCGGCCGTGGCTGTTCCGCCCGGCGCTGCTGGCGGCATGGCTGACGCGGCCGTTGGCAAGGGTCCTGCCCGGGCGGCTCGGCACGCTCGCCGCGCTGGCGCCCAAGCGGCTGCCGAGCCCCAGCACCGTCGATCGGCCGCAGGTGTTTCCGGCAGAGGGCGCGCGCCGCAAGCGCGTCGCGCTGCTGACCGGCTGCGCGCAGCAGGTGGTGGCACCGCAGATCAACGAGGCGACAGTGCGGCTCCTGACGCGGCATGGCTGCGAGGTGGTGGTGGCGCGAGGGGCCGGCTGCTGCGGCGGCCTCACGCACCACATGGGCCGCGATTCCCTGAGCTTCGCCAAGGCCAACATCGACGCGTGGACGCGCGAGGCTGCGGCCGGCGGGCTCGACGCCATCGTCATCAACACCTCCGGCTGCGGCGTCACCATCAAGGATTACGGCTACATGCTGCGCAGCGACGGCGCCTATGCCAAGCAAGCGGCGCGGGTCTCGGCGCTGGCCAAGGATGTGTCCGAGCTGATGACGGAGCTGGTCCTCAACGCGCCGACGGTGACGACGGGGCGGCGCGTCGCCTATCACTCCGCCTGCTCGCTGCAGCATGGCCAGCAGATCCGCGGCGCGCCGCAGGCGCTGCTCGCCAAGGCCGGCTTCACCGTGGTCGAGCCGCCGGAAGCGCATCTCTGCTGCGGCTCCGCCGGCACCTACAACATGCTGCAGCCGGAAATCGCCGGCCGCCTGCGCGCGCGCAAGGTGGCGAATATCGAGAGCACGAGCCCCGAGATCGTCGCCGCCGGCAATGTCGGCTGTATCACCCAGATCGCTGGCGGCACGGACGTACCCGTGGTGCACACCGTCGAGCTGCTCGACTGGGCGACGGGTGGGCCGATGCCGGCGGCGCTGGCTCGCTTATGAGCGAAGTGCCGACGACCTATGACATTCTCGAGCGCCGGTTGAGCAGGGCTACGACGCTCTTCTGGCATTCTGCGCGCGCTTTGCGGCATCGTGCTCTCTGGTGGTGCGAAGCGGCGGGATGTCGATGTCACAGGAGGGCTATAGCTTGCTCGCTTTATGCGCGCCTCACTTGATCGAGGCGGCAGCGCGGTCGGAATGGCCCGGAACTGGCCTATTGGGGCATACCGCGACGGTGTACCGATACCGTTTATCTCCGGGAATGCTCGATTGCTTGAAGGCAGGTAGCCGACGGCTTTACGGCTGGTTGCAACCGACCTTGCCGGAGGACCTTGCTATGTACAGGCCGGATGACTCTGTGTTGCTGGCCTCGATTGCTCACGAAAGCGACGCGTGGCTTAAACTGCATGAGTCGGAGATCATCGACGCGCGCCGTCTGCCGCTACGGCTCGCGATGCGCTCTCTGGAGTGACGAGGCGGCTATACGGTTCGCCCCCTCCCCCCTTGAGGGCCCCTTGAGGGGGAGGGTAGGGAGGGGGGGTAGGCCCGCAACGCCTCCAGAATGGCCCAGATCACTCCGTCGGTGTTTGCCAGCACCTCGTTATTCCAGAACCGCACCACTCGATAACCACGCTCTTCGAGCCAACGCGTCCGTGACGCGTCTGCCTTTTCGCGCACCGCGTGTTGGCCGCCGTCGACCTCGATGATCAGCTTCGCCGCAGGGCAAAAGAAGTCGACGATGTAAGGTCCGATCGGCTGCTGACGACGGAAGCGAAAGCCATCAAGTTGCTTGCGCCGCAGATATGACCACAGCCGGATCTCGGCATCGGTCGGCGTGGTACGCAGTCGCTGGGCATTACTCGACGGCATGCGGCAATGCTGGCACCACGCGAGCCGAGGCGCCACCCCCTCCCAACTCTCCCCCTCAAGGGGGGAGGGGCTAGACTGAGCATTGTGGTCTCGGTCAGTCTTTCCGCCCCGCCAGCTTGGGCACCACGATCGACAGCGCCAGCACGGCGAGGCCGATGAGGGTGGGCGCGAGCCAGCCGGCCTTGCCGGCGGCGAGGCGCTCGCCGGCGGCGCCGAAATCGGCGCAGGCGATGGCCATGGGCAATTGCCCGACCAGCGAGCCGAAGGCGTAGGCGCCGAGCGGCAGGCGCGTCAGGCCGAGCGCGTAATTGGTCAGCGCGTGCGGGATCACCGGGATGAGGCGCAGCACGGCGACGGCGCGCCAGCCGCCGCGCTCGGCGCGCAGCAGCAGCGGGCCCAAGCGCCGCATGCT
>Ga0209647_1001512_pt1 | contig 19679 bp, 22 predicted proteins | sample GraSoi_2013_60cm_FD_185827 | JGI IMG/M metagenome (GOLD analysis project Ga0209647, IMG submission 185827) | Grasslands soil microbial communities from the Angelo Coastal Reserve, California, USA - Sample 9_17_2013_60cm (SPAdes) (version 2) | ecosystem: Environmental > Terrestrial > Soil >... | reverse complement strand
GGTGATATGTTCGCGGTTTTCGATCGGCGCGGTGATTTCCGGCCACTCGGGTTTGGCGAACATGGTCTTTTTTACAATGAAGCGAGGCACCTTTCGAAGTCGGTTTTACGTCTTTCAAACGGGCGGCTATGGTTGCTGAGTTCGACAGTCGGCCAAGATAACGCAGTTTTGACCGTCGATCTGACAAATCCGGATCTAGATTTTGCTGATGGTCGCCACTTGCTTCACGGTACGATTCATTTCAAACGAACGAAATTTCTCTGGAAGAATGCCTGCCAGGAAGAAATTCTAGTTCGGAACTTTGGTCTGGTACCAACTTCCTTCGAGCTGATGCTGGAGTTCGACGCTGACTTCGCCGATGTCTTCGAAGTGCGAGGTTACCCGAGGGCGAAGCGAAGGGTGCTGCTTAAGCCAGACGTCGATGATTCGTCTGTCACTCTTTCTTATCAGGGCCTGGACGAAGTGCTGCGAAAGACGACAATCGCTTCCAGTCTAAAACCGATTGTCGTCACGTCTTCGGAGATGCGCTTCCGCCTCGACCTTGAATCACAGGAGGAAAAGGCGTTTTCGATAACAGTCTCCTGTTCTTGGAATGATGAAAGGCCACTCTTATCCTGTCACGAGGCAACGAAAGCACTCGCAAACCGGGTTCCCAAGAGTCAGGGATGCGGAATTGAAACCTCTAACGAACAGTTCAATGACTGGATCAACCGATCCAGAGCCGACCTTCAGATGATGATTACAGCCACCCCAGAAGGCCTTTACCCTTACGCAGGCGTCCCCTGGTTTAGCACGGTATTCGGGCGGGATGGTATTATTACCGCTTTCGAGTATTTATGGATCGATCCGGAGATAGCGAAAGGTGTTCTGCGGTATCTCGCCGCGACACAGGCAACCGAGCACAATATCGATCAGGATGCAGAGCCTGGCAAAATCCTTCATGAAACTCGTAAGAGCGAGTTGGCACAAATTGGCGAGGTCCCGTTCGGCCGTTATTATGGAAGCGCCGATTCGACACCTCTGTTCGTGTGTCTAGCGGCTGCCTATTTCGAAAGGACAGGCGATCAAGAATTCCTTCAGACCATCTGGCCCAACATCGAGATGGCTCTCGAATGGATCGATCGGTTTGGGGACCGCGATGGTGACGGTTTCGTCGAATATGGTCGTCAATCCCAAAAAGGTTTGATTCAACAAGGATGGAAGGATTCGTACGATTCCATCTTTCATGCCAATGGCCAGCTTGCCGAGGGACCGATCGCCTTGTGCGAAATTCAAGCCTACGTCTTCGCTGCGAAACGAGGTATCGCTAGCGCGGCCACAGCCTTGGGTCACTTAGAAAAAGCTCAGGCGCTGCAACGTGAGGCAGACTCCCTTCGGGAACAATTTGAAGATGCGTTTTGGTGCGACGAGATTTCTCTCTACGCATTGGCCTTGGATAAGGATAAGCATCAATGCCGTGTACGTAGCTCGAATGCCGGCCATTGTCTCTTCACCGAAATAGCTGACCAAGAACGCGCTCGGCGAATGATTGAAGAGTTTCGCTCGGAGAGATTCTTTTCGGGCTGGGGTGTTCGCACGATTGCTGGTTCAGAGAAACGTTACAATCCAATGTCGTATCATAACGGTTCAGTGTGGCCGCACGATAATGCGTTGATCGCATTTGGCTGTGCTCAGACGCCACGCAAAGAGCTCGCTTGCCAGATATTGACCGGCCTTTTTGATGTGTCCATTTTTCTGGATCTCCACCGTTTACCAGAGCTATTTTGTGGTTTTTCGAGGCAATCTGGTAGAGGCCCGGTGCTTTATCCAGTGGCCTGTTCGCCGCAAGCCTGGGCGGCAGGCGCCGTGTTCCTTCTCCTTCAGGCTTGTCTTGGTTTAACCATCCGCGCCTCCGAAACCAGAATCTATTTCTTTCATCCCCGTCTGCCTGAGTCTCTGCAGCAAGTGAGAATCCGAGATCTGAAAGTCGGCCACAGTTCCATCGATTTGGATGTGGTCAGGTACGAAGAAACAGTGAGCGTCGTGCGTCAAGCCGGAGATCTCGACATCGTGATGGTCAAATGACGAAGGGCAGGAGAGAGTCTAGAACCCCCAGAAACTAGAATGTGGTAGCTCGTAGTTGTACATCCGTCTTCTAGATTCTGGATGCTTCGATTCCGTTTGACGGACGGCACTGAAAATCTCCATTCTGAAGAGGTCGATTTCGAAAAAACCTCAGCCGGAATGTGTGCGCCCGGTACCAGCCATCGATACGAGCCTTGTAAGCCGTAGGTTTGTCCACATGTGCCGCCTCGGTGAGATGCTTTCAGCTAGAGATGCGTCATTTGTAAGGTTGCTTCGAATACTTCAAGCCAGGTAGGCTCATGTTCTTCCTTCTTTGGAAATTCCGCGTCTACCGCGCCTGCCGCGGAACCCTCGAAGTCATCGCGAGTTTCCTGTGAAAGTCATCAATCCAGGCAACCACATGAAACGGCCGCACCGACGTGAGTTCTAGGCTATGAGCTTTGCACCAAAATTTTTCGTTCGGTCGCTCGAACATTTTGCAAGGTCCGTTGTCATTTTGAAATGTAGAGATAAAAACAACAACCTACTTAGAAAGGAGTTGAACTACCTATGAACTTGCAAAGCATTATTCCGTGGAAAAAAGAGGAGCGATTACTCGCGCGTGGGCGTGGCGACGGCGATCCGTTCGCCCAATTGCAACGGCGGATGAACAGCGTGTTCGAGGATTTTTTAAGCCGTTCATCTTCCGATCTGTGGGGCGACGCCGCCGGAGAATTCCTGCCGCGAGTGGATGTCAGCGAAACCGGCAAAGAGGTGCGGATTACTGCCGAGCTGCCCGGCCTCGATGAGAAGGATATGGAGGTCGCGGTGACCAACAACATGCTCACGATCAAAGGCGAGAAGAAGGTCGAGGAGGAAGAGGGCGACTACTATCACTCGGAGCGCAGCTATGGTTACTTCAACCGCACCATCGCGCTGCCGCAGGGAATCGACGCCGACAAGGCTGAGGCGAAGTTCAAGAAGGGCGTTTTGAAAGTGACGATTCCCAAGAAGCCGGAAGCGCAGAGCTGGCGGAGAAAGATCGAGCTGACCGAAGGCTAACCTGCCTGTGCGCGGCCGCGTGGCCCCTCCAAAATGGCAGCCGCGCTGGCCATGCATGGCAATGCAAAATGATTGTTCAGTGATTATTTAGAAAGGAGCAATACCGCAATGCAAACCAGAAGTGATGATTTGATTAGTGAAGATGTTTTATTTGAGCTGAAGTGGGACCCCAAAATAGAATCCAGCAGCGACATCGCTGTAGCTGTAAAGGACGGCGTTGTGACGCTTTCCGGGTTCGTCAAAAGCTATTGGGACAAAGACGCAGCCGCGACGGCGGCCAAGCGCGTCTACGGAGTGCGAGGAGTGGCCAATGATATTGAAGTCAAACCGACTACGGCGCGAACCGATCCGGAGATCGCGCGGGAAGCTATTCAAGAACTTGAGAGTCACGTCAGCATCCCTAACGACAAGATCAAGGTAACCGTAGAAAAAGGTTGGGTGACCTTGGAAGGCACAGTGGACTGGCAGTACCAAAAGAGTCTCGCCGAGTCCTCGGTCGAGAAGCTGAGGGGAGTGGTCGGTATCACCAACAATATAGCGGTGAAACCTCGGGTTACGGCCACAGAAATAAAGGCGAAGATCGAAGAGGCGCTGCGCCGAAGCGCGGAACTGGATGCTCGCCGCATCAGAGTCGAGATCGACGGCGGAACCGCCAAACTCTATGGCAGTGTGCGCTCCTGGGCAGAGAGAGGGGAGGCCGAGGAGGCGGCGTGGTCAGCACCCGGAATCATCAAGGTACAAAACCACATCACTATTGAACCATAGTCGGGTAGCTCGAATGGGCACGGTTTGGCTGTGTTCCAACCGGAGCGAAATGCCAAACCGTGCCTGCTACCTTAACTAGATTCAGCCACTAGGTTGAGGACTCTCTTCCGGCCATGTCTTCGGCGTCTATCATAGATCGATCCACGTCCATAGGAATCAGTAAGGAGAAGTTGTGGGCAGCCCTTAAAGAGAAGAGATCATGGATTCGCCCGGTCTCAAGGTTTGATCCTTCGATCTCCAAACCCACTTGGAAATCCAATCGTGTCCGCCGATACATTGGTAAAGCAGATTCATTGCGCAAGAAGATGAACAAGAGGTAATTCTTGGTAGACTTTTAAGGCACGGCTCAAACACTTTGGGTGCGCTTTCAATCGTAATTTAGGGCGCGCTGCGCCCTTTCAGCGCGGCTATTAGCATTTCATCTACGATCCCTTCGAGCTGCAGCAACCGGGAAGCGCTTAATCCGTACAGAACCAAATGTCCCGTATCTTCCGCCTTTACGCAGCCGCAGCCCAATAAGCGTTCGAGATTGGACGAAATATCGCTGCGGGATCGACCCGTCGCGGTGGCGATCTGCACATCCGTTTTGGCTCCCTCGCAGAGCGTCTGCAGGATACAGAGTTGCGAGCGATCGGCCAAGTGGCCGAAGAGTTCTTCCTGACAATCCAAATCACATCCCATCGGCGACCGGCTTCTTGGTTTCGGACTTCCGCGCTCAGCGGAATCTAGATCAAGTGAAAGATTCATATAAGATACATCTATTCTTAACTTGCTGTAAAGCAATATATAAGATACTGTTTTGTAGAGTTTCTATGCGTCTCACCTTCTCTACCGATTATGCCTTGCGTCTACTGATGTTGGTTGGACTCGAAATCGACCGCCTTGTGACTATCGAAGAGGTCGCGGATCGCTTCGGAATATCAAAAAACCATCTGATGAAAGTAGCGTACCAGCTCGGGCAAGCAGGATACCTTGAAACCGTTCGGGGCCGTAACGGAGGGTTGCGCTTGGGAAAGGCGCCAAGCCAGATTGTGGTGGGGGAAGTCGTCCGCAAAATGGAACCAGACTTCGCGGTGGTCGAATGCGAGAATCCGGACGGCTATTGCAGGATCGCACCCTGTTGCACACTGCGCTCTGCAATGGCGAAAGCGGTCCGGGCTTTTCTCGAGAAACTGGATCAATACACCCTAGAGGACCTGCTTCGACCCAAATTGAAACTGCGGCAGTTGCTCGGCGTCGATCAGAAGATGGCTTCTGCACACGGTCGATAAAGAGTCGGAGTCAACGCGTCAAGCCGGATCCGGGGCCGCTCCCGACGCGTGTCGCAGCATGACTGACTCTTCCGTTTCAGCTGCCGGTTAGAGGCTTTCCAATCGCTGGTCTGCCGATTTTCCGAACAAAGCTTGAATACCCCAACGAGTAGTAGGACAGCGAACGTGACGCAGACCGCCAACCATAAGTTGTGCCACAATACCGGCACGGCGCACAAAAGTGCCGCTGGAGCGCCCAAGACGGTGATCGAAAGGCCTCATCTTGAAGTTGCTCCATGCCAGGTTCGTCGGGCAATACGACGTCGAGTCGATGAGAGCCCGGTGGCCCAACAGCCTGCTTAGGGATGGCGTCGCAAACGGAAAAGGTGCCTAGCTCGGCCGCTTTAATAAAACATGCATGATATATCTTTCTTTTCGAGCGTTCGGATATACATATATATTATATGAACCTTTTAATGGATCCAGATCTCAATCGTGAAATAAACACGTCGCCTGGAGCAGATGTTAAGGCGAGTAAAGTCACTAGGACTCATAGCGCTCGTCTGAGAGTTCCAGTGCTACCGGACACAGCAGCCACAGAGACGGCCTTCATGACTTGGCTCATGCTGGCCGCTTTGTCTGGATTGATTTCTGCCTTCTCCGCCATTTGCGCGACCGTGATCTATTCGACTGTTCTTGGATGGCGCAACTTCTAGCTGGCCGTGTGCGTTGCCGGTTTCGTCGCTTTGGTCGTGTTCCTATGGAAGGCTTGCGAACGATTTTAGGGACCGAAAGTAAATGGTAATTTAACAAACTGTTAGTTCGCTTCAGCATTTCCGCGAGGGACTCAGGGAATTTACGATTCGATCTACAAATAGCTCGACGTTTGAGGAGGTGCCTATGACGATGATCCAGATTAAGCGAGTGTATGAGCCGGCCGCGAAAGAGGATGGCGCGCGATTCCTTGTGGAACGCCTGTGGCCGCGCGGGATGAAAAAAGAAGCGTTGCCTATGAAGGCCTGGTGCAGGGGATGTGTTGCAACTTAGAGGTTGTTTGAAAAGTCCTGGCAGTCACCGGGCGAGTGAGTAGGCTGCGCTCCAAATTTTGGAGACAGGAATGAGGACATACGCAACGGATTTGACGGAGGCGCAATGGGCGTTGGTGGGTACGATAATCCCGGAAGGGAAACCTGGGGGTCGACCCCGAAGCATTGATGTACGGGCGGTAGTGAACGCCATTTTCTATTTGCTTCGGACCGGCTGTCAGTGGCGTCTGTTGCCGCGTGAATTTCCACCTTGGCCGACGGTGTACTATTACTTCCGGCGCTGGGAGCAAGAATCAGTTTGGCTCACGCTCCTGCGCTCGTTGTACCCTCTTACGCGCCTAAAAGCGGGTCGCCGTGCGACTCCTTCGGTTGCTATCATGGATGGGCAGTCGGTCAAGACTACCGAAAAAGGGGCGTTCGGGGTTTTGACGCCCATAAGCGGATCAGAGGAAGAAAACGACATATCCTGGTCGATACGCTAGGCATTCCGATTGCCAACCGAGTCGAAGCTGCCAACATGTCAGACCGGCGCGCAGCCGCACGTTTGCTCGGCGGTCTAGGCCCAATCTTTCCGACGATCAAAACGGTCATCGCGGATGCCGGTCACCAAAGCCGCAAGCTCACAAGGCTCATCAAAGCCGAAGGCTACGAGCTTCGCGCGCTACCTGTTGCGCCAAGAGGGCTGGCGACTACAGATCGTCAGACGCCGCCAGCGCGCGTTTAAGATCACAGGTCTCACCTGGATTGTGGAGCGCAGCTTCGCTTGGCTTTGCCGCAATCGGCGCTTAAGCAAGGATTACGAGTACGGCGTGCAGAGCTCCGAAACGCTTATCGAAATTGCCTCAACCCGCCTTTTGCTCAACCGCCTTGCTCGGACATGAGGGACTTTTCAAACATCCTCTTAACGTACACTATCGCACGAATAGGCGAGTGAACCCAGAATATCCATAAGCTCGTCGAGAAGCGGCGTAACGGGTCAGATGAAAATAGAGAAACGAGGGAAGCCTTACACTCTTAATCACTGTGTTGTAGGTTCGATTCCTACACGGTGCATGCTTTCGGCAAATTACTGGCCGCTTTGTGTGGATTGATTTCTGCCTTCGCCGCCATTTGCACGCCATCGCGTGGATTAAACAACCATCCACGGACCGCGAAGGAGATTTGCATCAGGTTCGGTTGGCGATCAAAAGACTGCGGGCCATCTTGCGACTGCTGCGACCGCTCGTCAGCAAGACGTTCTTTAAACGCGAAAACGCTCGGCTTCGCTCTGCCGCCAGGCGCCTTGCCCGTCTGCGCGATCTTGCGGTGGCCCGACGCACCCTTGAACAGGTCACTGACAAGCTCACGAGCCATTCACAGGACGCTGCAGTCCAGGAAGTCTTTGAATCCTTTCTCGCTCAAACCCCCGCATCGTCTCATTACGCCGAGGACCGTGAATCCGCGCTCCGACTCGCTGCGAGAGCCCTCGTGCAAACGCGCCATGCCTTTCACGCGCTGTCTTTGCCCGATCGTGGTTGGAAAACAATCGAACCGGGTTTGAAGAAACTGTATCGCCAGAATCGAACGTGGATGAAGTGCGCTTCATCCACGTTCGATTCTGGCGACTGATTCTTGTTGGCGCCAGCGAGTCCGCGTAGTCCAACCGGCGCGACTCCCAGACGCGGCGTCGCCAGGAAAAAGGGAGCAAGAGTAAGCTTTTTGCTAGGTCGCAAGACCGATCCCGACCTGAACTTTAGTTGCCGTGTTTTGCTCGTACGGGTGAGATATCTTTCCAACTGAACGGTATAGTACAGAGTGGAAGCGCGCGAAGTGCCCGAAACCTATCCGAGCGCGTTGTAACGCTGAAAACGGAACTTGATATCCCTGCGGATTTGGCAAGTGCGGTGTTAGCTTGAGGGAACTGCTTTTGACAATATCTACCCCTTGCGAACCTGATTACTTGGTCGCTGATGGTTAAGAAGACAGTACATAAAATTATTGGTGGAAGACGCCTTCAGCTATCTAATTTAGACAAAGTTTTTTATCCCGAGGTAGGATTCACGAAGGCTCAGGTCATTGATTACTACTTGCAGATTGCGCCCGCACTTTTGCCGCATCTGGAAGACCGGCCAATCAGCCTCAAGCGTTACCCAGATGGAGTCACCGGCTCTTACTTTTACGAAAAACAATGTCCACCGTATCGGCCAGACTGGATCAGGACTGCGCCGGTAATGAGCAAGCGCCGGCGCATTGATTATTGCATCATTAATAATCTGCCGGCCTTAGTCTGGGCAGCCAATCTCGCGGATCTCGAGTTGCATACCTTTCTGCATCGAGCACCGGAAATCGAGCGCCCGACCATGCTGGTCTTTGATCTCGATCCGGGAGAAGGCATGGATATCGTCGCCTGTTGCCAGGTCGGCCGCTGGCTTCAAAAAATTCTCGAAAGTCTAGCCATTGAATGCTTCCCAAAGACCTCCGGATCAAAAGGTCTCCAGCTTTATGCGCCACTTAATACTCCGACTAATTACCATGAGACCAAAGCTTTCGCCCATGCGGTCGCCGAACGCCTGGAGAGAGAGCATCCCCAACAGGTGGTTTCAAAGATGCAGAAGCATCTCCGAGTCGGGAAGGTGTTCGTGGACTGGAGTCAAAACGACCCTTATAAAACCACCGTCTGCGTCTATTCGCTTCGGGCGAAGAACCGGCCAACCGTTTCCACGCCCTTGACCTGGAATGAGGTGGCCACTGCTCTGCGCAAAAGGGCTTCGCTCGTGTTTGAGTCAGATGATGTCCTGGTTCGGGTTAAGAAGTGGGGAGACCTTTTTAAGCCCGTGCTCGAGCTAAAACAAAAGCTCCCGACTATTGAGTCGCTAAATGAAGACAACCCGAAATAAAGCGAACCCGAAATCCGGGAGAACCAAAGCAAATGGCCTGGAAGCCTATCGCGCCAAGCGGAAATTCGATTCGACGACCGAACCGGAAGGCGAGGAAGCCGCTAGTGAGGATTTTAGTTTTGTGGTCCAGAACCATCGAGCCAGAGGCCTGCACTACGATCTTCGGCTGGCGATGGGCGGCGTCCTCAAGAGCTGGGCCTTACCGCGCGGGCGGTCATTGGACCCGTCTGAAAAACGATTAGCGGTGATGGTCGAGGACCATCCCCTTGAGTACGCTAATTTCGAAGGTGTGATTCCCAAAGGGAACTACGGGGCAGGGGAGGTCATCGTTTGGGACCGCGGCAAGTATCGGACCGATGGTGATCCCACCCGATTGATGTTTCCAGAGCTTTTTCGGAAGTTCGACCCTCAAGCTCGGCAAGCCATACAACACCGGAACTCCGCTTGGGGGTTATCCAATCGCGTTTGAAACTATAACGCTACTTTATAACAAAAGGCTTTTGGTGCTGATCGAGAATGGCCGGCAAGGAGAAATCGATTTGCTCCTTTGGTCCCCATAGGCGTTCTGCTTGGGCCTTTATTTGCGCGGAACGATCGAGGCTCGAACCTAGAACCGTTTTTGCGAGGTGTACGCATAAAATGTGTTCGAAAATGGCCTAGCGCGCCTTAAAAGGGCGTGATCTTACCTTAGGGGAAGCCTCGGGTTGCGCCAGATTTTTTGCATACCTCTTTAGAAACGCGCGGCATCTCTTGCGTAACGCCGGTTCGACATTGATGGGGCCACCCCCACTTGCGCGAAGTGCTATTTGGCGGCAAGCAACATCGCTGAACTGAACCACGAGCTCAAAATCTTCCCGCAGCGTAGCGAGCAGCTTCAAGGATTTCTTCATTACTTCTAAATGTCGAAGCCGTTCGGAATGCTTGACGAGTTCCGTTTGCTGATCTCCTTGGATTTTTTCGCAATCGTACAATCGCTCTGAAACCGATTTATTGGGCATAGGGCCAGTATCTCATATTGCTATGAAGCCGGAAAGCTCATCGCCTTTCGACGCTCTAAAATGCCCCAGGAACGCGTTTGATCGGTCGCCCGCTATCGCGGCATTGCCTGGCCGGGACCGGGCTTGGGAATTTCGCTCTCGGCAAGCTGGAAATTGTCCCGCGAGGGCTCGCCGCTAGGGCGCGAAGAGAGCAGAATCTGGTGGTTCTTTGTCGGCTCTGGCGTTTCAGGCGTATTTGTGGGCTGAGGTTTCATTAAGTTGATCTTTTTAGTTCTCGGTTGTTGTTGTTGAAGCCGTGAGAGTTTGGAGCCAGCACACGGGTTACGGCTTTTCTGTGTAGATGCCTCCTCGGCACTCGCTGCATACATCCCCTGTCTTGAGCTCGGGATCCGGCTTAGGGTCTTCGCATGGGCAGATGTGAACGAGCGCATCGTAAAACGGCTGTCCGCTGTATCGCCCTTGCATCCTCCGAACCACTCGCCTGCTGTCTCCGTCAATTACGATAAAGCTCACGGTTTGCTTCCCTCCCGGATTAGCTCCAGAGCCCACTGGGACTCCTCGATTGGGATTCCAGTAGCTCGCTTAACAAGGTCGTGTAACAGCGCTGCGTCTTGAACGTTAATCACGACCGGTCCACAGATCATTGAAGCCACGAGGCGGCGCTCGCCCGCGGCATTCATGACGCCCTCGATCCGCTGTTGCTCGCCCAATGGCGCGCCACGATCACGCAGCCTCACGACAGCGGCGCCACCCTGCAGAGCTGGCTCTGGGCGGCACCAGCCAAGCACTCGACGCGGCAGATCGAGGAGGTACTTGAGCGGATCGAGGTGTTGTACCGACTCGGCGTTGATCGACATCTCATCGACGTGCCCGACGTGATCCTGCGTCGCTACGCGCGGCGGCTCGCAAGTCGGCCACCGGCGGTTGGGGCGCGGATCGCCGAGCCTGCACGCACCATCGAGGTCGCGTGTTTTCTGCGCTATTGCTTGCTCGCCACCACCGATCATCTGCTATTCATGGTGCGCCGGCGCGTCGCGGAGTTATGGCGTTTGGCGGGCCTCGGCGTCGAAGCCGCGCTCACCGACTGGGTACGCATGTATCAGGATCTGCTCGTCGAACTGGGAACGCTCGCTACGGATCGCGACCTCTCAAGCGATGCCTTGCGTGAACAGCTGGTCGCGCTCGTCGAAGCGCACCGCCGCCGCAAGCCCCGCAGCCGTGCGGAGATCGTGCGCGATCGGCTGATTGAGGGCGTGCGTCCAGTGCATGCGCTGCTCAAGGCGCTCGTCAGAATACCCTGGCGGTCGACTGCGGCCCATCCGGTACTCGAAGCGATGAGTGTGTTGCGTGATCTGTACGAACGCGACCTGCGCACGCTCCCGGCGACGTTCGCAGTTCCCCTGGGCAGCGTCTGGCATACTGTGCTCGCGGGTAAAGATCGGGAGCGCGCCTTCGCCACCTGTGAGGTCGCGACGCTGTTGAACCTGCGCCGAGCGCTCCGAAACGGCACGGTGTGGATCGAGCATAGTCTTGCGTTTCGCAGCCGCGAGAAGCTGTTCATTCCGCAGGAACGCTGGCGGAAAGCACGGCGTGCTCACTATCGCAGATTGTCCCTGCCGACCGACGTCGGTGCCTTTCTCGAGCCGCTCCTCGAGCGCGCCGCGGCCGGTGTCCGGGCGATCGCCGACGCAGCTGCCGCCGGCGTGCTGCAAGTCGACGACGAGTTGCATCTGACGCCACTGGCGGCCGAGGAAGAGGACCCCAAGCTCGCGAAGCTGCGCGCCGCACTTGACCGCCGCATCTGCGAGGCCCAGCTCCGCGAGATCATTCTCGCGGTCGATGCTGAGGTACGCTTCAGCTGGATCATGCTCGGGCGCGAGCCGCGCTCGAATCACGAGCTGCTGATGGTCTATGCGGGCATTCTGGCTCATGGCACCGCGCTGTCCGCGGCCGAGACTGCGCGCACGATCCCGCAGCTCTCTGCACCAGCTGTTCGCCAGTCGATGCGCTGGGCGGGTGATGAACGCCGACTTACCGAGGCCTGTAGCGCTGTGCTCGCGTTCATGCATCGCCACCCGATCTCCACAACCTGGGGACGATCGGACCTCGCTTCCTCGGACATGATGAGCCTCGAGACCAGTCGACGCGTTTGGCAGGCGCGCATAGATCCGAGGCGGCAGACGCCTTCGATCGGCATTTACTCTCATGTGCGCGATCGCTGGGGCATCTCCTATGCTCAGCCCATGGTGCTCAGCGAGCGCCAGGCCGCCGCTGCCATCGAAGGCGTCGTGCGCGATGAGCATCTTGAGACTGCCCAGCTTGCAGTCGATACGCACGGACACACCGACGTCGCGATGGCTCTGGCACGGTTGCTCGGATTCGACCTGTGTCCACGCTTGAAGGCGCGTGAGCATTTGGTCATTGCGCAGGTGGTCCAGACAATATCGTAAGGGAAGAGCGGCGGGAGCAGGCGTAGCACGCGAACCCGCTGCTGCTCCTCAAGAGTTGTCGGCTAAGCCAAGCAGTGAACCACCAGTGGCGCCGCCGATCGTCGAAGGCGGATTAATCGCCACGATCGCACGGATCGAAGTGGAGATATCGGCGTTGGACAAGCAGCGGGAGGCGCTCAAAATGGCGGTCGAGATCTTGAGACAACGTTCGGGTGGGTAGTATCAGCTTTTTTGTGTGCGGGTCGATTTTCTTTTAGTTAATAGCTAGCTGAGGCTTTTGCTTTTGGCCTGGGTTTGGGCTTGCTGCTTTTTGGGCCCTGCTCCAATGAACCCGAGCGGCTCCAGCGCCCATCGTTTGTCTTTCTGGCTTTAGCGATGATTGGCTTCACTTTTTCAGATCTCCACGGCAAAGAATCTTTGACCAAAGCGAATGGCGAATTGGGTTGCGGCCGGCTTCCAAGTGATCGGGGGGTTCTTCCATTTTTTGGTGATGTCGCGCAGCGCCAAATAGATCAGCTTAGTGGCTGCCTCATCGCTCGGAAAATGGCCCCTGGTTTTGAGCACCTTGCGCAATTGCATGTGCAAACTCTCTATCGCGTTGGTCGTGTAAATGATCTTTCGGATTTCGTTGGGATAAGCGAAAAAGGGGATGACTTGTTCCCATACTCTGCGCCAGCATTGCGCGATTGCGGGGATCTTTTTTCCCAAGGGCCCTTGCTCAAAGTCCTCCAGCCACTTGGCCGCTAGCTCGGCGGTCTCGGCGCTGTAAATCTTTTTGAGTTCAGTGGCCGCTGGTTTTCGCTCTTTCCAATTACAGAAGGAGAGCGAATTACGAATCAGATGCACGATGCAGGTTGGATCTCACAGTCCGGATAAAAATGTTCTGCACGTTCATCATCATGCTTGCAATCGAGCTTAACTTATTCGTTAACAAGCCGGGTGCCCGAGTGTTTGCTGGGACGGTTGTAGCTGCCGGATTGCTCCTGCAAGCGCTTGCAAGGATGATGCAGAAACGAATTCTGCCCGCGACCGGCGAAGAACTAGAAAAAGCGCACCAACGACGCCTAAAAATTCCGGAAGGCACGACTTCCGGTTTGCCTATCGTTTGCGCGGTGCGTGGACGCGGTGGAACCCTCGATTTCGCGATTAAGATCGCTCAGGAGATGAACCGGCCTCTTTATATTCTGTTTGTTCGCGAGCAACCCACTCTCAACTTGTGGCGTGGAAAAGAGAACTTCGTCGTCCTCGAGGTCGGTGGCGATATCCAAGCTGTTGATTTGGAGCAAGCAAGTCAGGCGCTCAAGGAAAGTGATCTATTTTACGAAGGTAATCCCTTCGTTGGTCGCAAGCTGAAAGATGCGTTCGAGTCGAAGGTCGATATCCTCAGTATCTTTCTTGCGCCGCTTGCACGGGATGAAATTCTCTATTTGCGGTCGCCCGATCTGCATGTGTCGCTGATCGACTTTGTAACTGATATGATACGACGGAAGCTTTTACGCAGAACTCAACGGCAAAAAGGCATTCTCTCGCTGCCGGATCTCGAAAATATTGAACGTCGGGCCAAAAGCGCTTACGACGAACTGAAAGAGGCATGGCATTTTGATCACGTGATTCCGAATCACGATGGTGAGGATAGTGAGAATTGGAACGCGTTCTACTATCCCGTCGGCGACGCGCGTCGCGCGCTCCTCGCTCTCGCTAACCTGATCAGCGGTAAAGTTCCGACGTTTGTGGAAAAGTGGGAGCAGGACCTACTCGCATAGGACAGGGATCAGGTGCGGTTCCGTCGTGTGAGTTTTGAAGGGTGATACGCGTCCAAAATGGTCTCTGAAAATGAAACATGGACGAACGAAGGTTTGACGACCATGTTTTCTGGTCTTCGCCGACAGTGTTGACTGCGCATTTCCCTAAAGGTCTCATCTTCGGCATTTTTGGAGGCTTGTCGACATCATGCCTGTGAAAGCGCCCCAACTGGTCTTATGTCGAAACGAGAGCGTGAGCGCGGGCTTGAGACGTATCGTCGATGAACTGATCACGAGCGCCATCGCGTGTATTAGACAACCGTCCACGGACCGCGAAGAAGATTTGCACCAGGTTCGATTGGCGATTAAAAAACTGCGGGCCATCTTACGGCTGTTGCGACCGCTCGTCAGCAAGACGTTCTTTAAACGCGAAAACGCTCGTCTTCGCTCTGCCGCCAGGCGTCTCGCCCGTCTGCGCGATTTTGCGGTGGCGCGCCGCACGCTTGAACAGGTTACCGACAAGCTCGCGAGCCATTCACAGGACGCTGCAGTCCAGGAAGTCTTTGAAAGCTTTCTCGCTCAAACCCCTGCATCATCTCATTACGACGAGGACCGTAAAACCGCACTCCAACTCGCCGCAAGAGCCCTCACGCAAACGCGCCGTGCCTTTCACGCGTTGCCGTTGCCCGATCGCGGTTGGAAAACGATCGAACCGGGTTTGAAGAAACTGTATCGCCAAAATCGAATGTGGATGAAGTGCGCTTTATCCAGCGATAAAGACGAGGATTTTCACGAATGGCGAAAGCACGTGAAATACTACTTCTATCTACTGAAGATGCTTACACCAATGTGGCCCAGCCGACTTGGGAAAACGGTAAAACATTTAGATTGCTTACAAGACAAGCTGGGTAAAGACCATGATTTGGTTGTGCTGAAAAGCTTCCTGGTGAAACATCTAAGTAATCCCAAAAAGAGGACACCGGTGGGGCAGATCATCCAATACCTGGAGAAACGGAATGCGAAGTTTAGGAAGCAAAGCGTGGCTCTTGGTAAGATACTATTTGATGGCAAGCCCCGCGATTGGATGAAGGCACTGCGGAAAAGATGGGAGGATTGGCAGTCCTGTGCGAAGGTGCGCGGAAACCTGGCTCGCGGAGCATCGGCGCGATCTCCCAGCGCTGTTGGCTTAGAAATCTTGCATCGACCATCTGCCCAAGCAGCATTGATGTCAGTGGCCCCGATGGTTGGGAGTTGACGCCCTGACAACTTCTTTATTTGGAGGCCAGAAATATTAAGCAATGATGGAATATCGGATCGGACCGCCGCGATACCGAGAGCACAGAAGCATTTTATAGCTTCCTAGAAGCATTCAGAGCGTTTAGGAAATTCGCATTCCAAGCGACAAATCTGTCGTTCGCAATCGGCGCAGCGCCCACGCTCTGTGCTCGTAATTGCACTAAGCGTTTCGAGTCTTCGGTTGGGCGAATGCGTTTTGAGTCTTAGGCTTAGGCAGAAAAGCTTAGGCGCCAATGTTTCGTAAGTCCAAAAGACTAACCCCGCGTCGCATCGAAATTTATCTGGAGAATCTCGAGCAGTTCTTTAACTCCATGGATCCGTCACCATTCCACGAAAAGGATCTGGATGACGACGCAGAAGAATTCATCGTCAGTTGGGCAGAGGAATTCCAGCTCAATGATCCGATTGTTCTGGTCATCCATCTAAGCCGCTATCCCACCAACATTGATCCGCAGCAGGTGGTTGAAAAAGCGGTACACAACCATTTCGCCTATAAGGTCAGATTAAACCGGCTCCAGTTTAAGCGACTACTTAGGGAAGGACGGATTAGTCTTTTGATCGGTTCGCTGTTTCTGGGAACGTGCCTTCTCACAAGCCACTTATTGCAGTTTGCCGAAACAAACGCGCTCGGAGAGGTGGTACGCGAGAGTTTAACGATCGGCGGCTGGGTAGCGATGTGACGCCCGATGGAAATATTTCTATACGAATGGTGGCCGCTTCTTCGCTCGAGGAGAATGTATGAAAACTTGAGTCGCATGCGCGTGGAGGTCCGGAGGCGGATTCCAGCCTAAACTGTCAGTGCTCGGTCTAGGCCAACTGGCGGTTAACTTACTAATATATGAGCCTACCTCGGCTACTCGGTCGAATTTCAGGGCATCTGCAAATTCCGAAAAATAGCACCTCTGCCACAGCGACTCTTTCTCGGTCAAGCGTTGGGATTGGCCACCTACTTTATTCTGTTCGCGCTGGTAAATGACTTCGCATTTATTTTGCCAGTGCCTGGCATTGCCAGTCGGCCTACCCGCCTCCGTGAGCGAGGTGCGAATTTGTGACGGTTATGACTCGTTCCGATCCGCAAAAAAGAATCGCGTTTCTGCGCCGGCAAATTCGCCGTCACGACTACCTTTATTACGTGCTGGCTCGACCTGATATTTCCGACCGTGAATACGATCGGCTCTACGCAGAGCTCGAGCGGTTAGAGAAACGATTTCCGGACTTGATCACCCCCAATTCGCCGACACAGCGGGTTGGCGGTCAACCGCTCAAAGAGTTTCCGACCGTCCGTCACGACCCGCCAATGTTCTCCCTGGACAAGGTCTACAACCTAAACGACCTGCGCAAGTTTGACGCCCGTGTGCACAAGCTGCTGTCTGGCGAGAGCGTAGAATATGTGTTGGAACCTAAGGTGGATGGCGTCTCCATCAGTGTGCGTTACGAAAAGGGTCGCTTCACCAGTGGGGCTACTCGGGGGGATGGGAGAACAGGGAACGACATCACTGCCAACCTCAAAACTATTCGCGCGATTCCGCTGCAACTGACCGTCGAGAATCCGCCCCAAGTGCTCGAAGTGCGGGGCGAGGCATACATGACCGTTGAGGATTTCAAAAGACTCAATGCCGATCGCGCACGGACCGGCCAAGAACAATTCGCGAATCCGCGTAACGCCGCTGCGGGTTCGCTGAATCAGCTTGACCCACGCATTGTCGCCCAGCGTCCGCTTAGAGCGGTGTTCTATGGCATCGGTGCGGCGAAGGGCATAGCTTTCGAGACACAGACGGAGGTACTGGAGAAAATCAAGGCATTCGGTTTGCCCACGCAACGGTATTGGTGGCTATGCAAGGACATTGAACAAGTCGTCGCCAGAGCTGAGGAACTAAAGCAGATTCAGACCAGGCTGCCTTACGAAATCGATGGTGCGGTTGTCAAGGTCGACCGCCTCAAACAATGGGAACAGCTCGGCACCACCAGCAAGGCGCCGCGCTACGCGATTGCCTACAAATATGCGCATGAGCAAGCTGAAACCAAACTTAAAGGGATTACGGTCCAGGTCGGCCGCACCGGCATATTGACGCCCGTCGCCGAACTCGAGCCGGTTTTCCTCGACGGTTCCACTATCTCCCGCGCCACACTGCACAATGAGGAGGAAATCAAGCGCAAGGACATCCGCATCGGCGATACCGTGATCGTGGAGAAAGCGGGTCGAGTTATCCCTGTCGTCGTCGGTGTTGTAAAAGAGAAGCGACCGCACACTGCCAAGCCATTCGACTTCTATCAGCACATCAAGGGCAAGTGCCCGGCTTGTGGCGGTCCGGTACGGCGTGATTCGGAGGCGGTCGCGTGGCGTTGCGACAACATCGCCTGCCCCGGTCGACTGAAGCACACCCTGCTGCATTTTGCGCGCAACGCGATGGACATCGAAGGTTTTGGTGAAGCGCTGGCCAGTCAATTGGTCGACGCCGGACTGGTGCATGATGTAGCGGACCTCTACTCGCTGACCGCCGAGCAGCTTATGCATCTTGAGCGCACGGGCGGGAGATCTGCGGAGAAGCTCGTTAAGGGCATCGCAGCGAGCCAAGACCGCGATCTGTGGCGCTTACTCTACGGGCTGGGCATCCCCTACGTCGGCGAGCGTGTTGCCCAGAATCTCGCCGAACATTTCCGCAATCTTGACGCCCTCGCTAGAGCCAGCATCGAAGAACTGCAACGAGCACCAAAAGTCGGCCTAGCAATAGCTCAGAGTATCTACGCGTTCTTCCGCAACCCACGCAATCAGGCAGTGATCGATAAGCTGCGCAAGGCCGGTGTGAAAATGAAAGCCTGAAAACGCTCAGAGAAGCGAAGTTCCTGGCGATCCTTGGTGACTTCGGATAGGACCTTCTCCATCGATGGTTTAACTTTGCCGTCGACTTTATTCTCTTGGCACCAAAAAAGGAGGATTGGTATGTACGAACTCTTCCGAGTGTTGAATAAGAAAGTAACGGGTAGCGCTGTTAACATTCGCACCGCTGAGAGCATAGCGCGACGTTACGGCCAAGCTAAAAAGGAACGGAAAACTGAAAAGGGATTGACCGGTAACTTGCGGCTGCATGATCTGGCCCACGTCGATCCGGTCAGCGCAAGAGTTCGGTGAAAGTTCTCCGGTAAAACTGGGGACAAAATGGCGGTGAGAGATGAATACCTTAACAAACGCTAAAACGTTTATCGTTCCCCAATACCGATCTGCCAGTTCCGCCCTTCCCAGCGCTGAGCCTCAACCCAGAAAAATGTAAATTCGACAGCGGAATCGCTTGGAAGTTCCGCGGTTTCCAAATCAGCAAACCACAAATTCAGTCCATTGCATTTTATTGTGTCAGGCTTTTTGCTGCTCGCCCAGTGATCTCCAGACCAAACAATCGTCGCGTTTGCCGCAACGATAACGCGTAATGTTTTTCGACTACGCATCAGGCGGCGCTGATGACGGAAGCTCCAAATCTCGTGGCGATTTTGCACCCGGTTAAGTACATAGCGTTGGAACGCCGAGTCGACTCGATTGAAGCAGACCCCGTCGTGACGACTGCGTACGAGCCCGATATATTCGGCATGCGACCAGCAGAGCGGCACGGCCGCGCCGGTGGGTTCTCCGCGTTTCAACCGGCCGTCCGGCAGATCCGTAGCATCCCAAAGTTGTTCCGTAATCATGCCGCCAGCATTGGCAAACCTTTCAATCGCTTTGATAAACGGCATAGGATCGCGTTGAGCAGCGAGTTCATAATGGCCGCGCTCGCCCGTCAGTATCGGCCACGAGCGTCCGACCCCGGTCCCATCAAAAGGGCTACCATCGTCTTTCTGTCCATAGCGATCGTGATTATAGCGGCGCCAGCACGGACCTTGGGGAAGATCGCGCTTAATCACACGATCAATGACTTCGACTGAATCACGCACGATCGGATCATTGGGACCGCGAATACCTAACCTCGCCAGTTGAATGAAGTCTCCGCCGACCACATTCCGCGCCGGATAAATGCCACCGCCATTGGCAATCGAGATCATCGCTGAATTCGCATCCGGATGCGCGTCGGGCGCCTGCGCATCGGTTGGATTGAGCCGGATGTAATGTCGAGGAAACCCGTCAACTAACTCCCCGCGGGTTGTAACCAACCATTCCTCCAGGT
>Ga0209647_1001511_pt1 | contig 19682 bp, 14 predicted proteins | sample GraSoi_2013_60cm_FD_185827 | JGI IMG/M metagenome (GOLD analysis project Ga0209647, IMG submission 185827) | Grasslands soil microbial communities from the Angelo Coastal Reserve, California, USA - Sample 9_17_2013_60cm (SPAdes) (version 2) | ecosystem: Environmental > Terrestrial > Soil >... | reverse complement strand
ATGCTCCTCACCCCAGTTACCGCCAGGGAAACGCAGCAGTTTGATACGTGCATCACGTAATCCGTTATAAACACGAGGACCGTAGTTCATAAAACCGCTACGGGCATGATCCTGTGATTGGGTACCAACGGCAGGAAAGACGTTAGCTCCCAGGAGATAAGGACTGATTGGGAAAGCCTGGCGCAAATCTACAGTACTCGCCTGCTGGTCGCCAATCCGCACAAGCAATTCATCGTTGCTGGCACTTAAAATTGTGTTCACACGCACGGAAACCAGAATGAGCACAACGAGCAATACAATGCTCGCGATGCTCAGTAAACGACGCCGACGCCGGACAACTGGTCGCGGTGCTTGAGATGAGGTGATGGACTGCGCTACAAGGGTTTTCTCCGATGGCGTTGGTGCAACCAGTGTATTATCCTGTCCCTCCTGGGCGCTTGAAACATCCAGGTGTGGGCCATCACTGAGAGCTATAGTCGATGGAGGTTCGATGGTTTCCATATCTTCGCTGGATGAAGGCTCGACAGTTTCTATGGCTGCACTGGATGAAGGCTCGACGATTTCTAGCTCTTCATTGAAGAGAGGTTCAACGGTTTCTCTCTCTTCACTGGACATCAAAGAGGACTTGGAAGGCGCACTTTTTCTTGTCACGTTTGGTGAGGGAAGGATAAAGCGCTTGAGGAGGACAAAGTCCAGGCATGCCCCCCCACCAAAGACAATCATGTTGAGATTGGTCCATACCCACGGGAAAGATTTGTTTACAGTGAACAATATCAATGCAATCAACACATTTAAAAGAAGCAGAATACTGATCTTCCAGACACGTCCGGCGGCTGGGACTTCGCGCCACAGGCGCTGCATATGTTGCAAAGTCAGTATCCCCTGCCGCATATTCGCCTTGCTCTGCCCATGAGCTCGCTCCTGAAAATGGTACGGAACTTCGAGCACCTGCCGCCATTGACAGCGAAGCAGAAGCTCCAACAGAATTTTGTAGCCGATCGGGCGCAGTGATACATCGGCCAGGAGCGAACGGCGCAGGAGAAAAAAGCCGCCCAGGGGATCAGAGATACGCAGCAACTGCTCAGGAAAGAGAAGCTTGGCTGTCCATTTCAAGCCGATAGAAATACATCGTCGCCCTACACCGGCCAGTCCCTGATAGCTGCCACCCTTGATATAGCGGCTGGCCAATACCAGGTCTACATTCTGCGCGACCGCCCGGTCATAAAACACACGCAGTTGCTCCGGGGGGTGCTGAAGGTCAGCGTCGATGACCGCGACATACTCAGCCTGTGCCCTGTTCATGCCATCCACCACGGCAGTTGCCAGCCCACCAGCACGTGCATCGCCAGCTAAACGATGCACCAGGTGAATATGAAACAGAGATGAGTTCATTGTCCTCGCGGCATTCTCGATGACTTCTGGCGTATCATCATCACTATCGTCAACGAAGATGACTTCCACACGCAAGCCACGCAAGGCATGATGCAACGATTCTAAGAGAGGCCAAATATTATCATGTTCATTTCTCGTGGGAACGACGACGCTCAGATCATGCGTGGGAGAGAAAATGGGCGGTGAGGCAGCCTGATTGCCATCCTGCTGCCGTCTTTGAATATTTTTTCCCCACGCTACTGCGACCCGTTTCTGCGTTGGTTCTACAACATCTAAACTATCTAACTCGTCCGGGCTATTTCCAATCGTCATAGAGCACTCCCTTAATAATAGTGCATTTCAGGTATCGCCATCGATCACAACTCCACACCTAATTGCATTGCTTATTGCTCATGCCTCTGAGCAAATACCTTATAAAGTACATTTATCAAGAGGAGAAACCGCTCACTTTGCATTCAGTTAAAGACGCATGGGCCCTAGGGCAACTGGTCTTTTGGCATGAAGCACACTCGACACAGCACTAAACCTGTAAAGCACAGGTGCTTCTAAAGAAAACGGAGGAATTCTATTCTAACTCCTGGTTTCTGCAAAAATTTCACTGTTAGTAGTGTAGAGAAGTGCGTAGGAGAAGATAAGTTGCTAACGTATCATGGAAGAGTTCTTTCGTATCCTGGGCATTTTTGCTTGGGCCCTCTCAGGGTGCTTGCTCTCACATAACGAATCCTCTGCCATCGACATGTGCAGTTAACCTTTTTTCTCGACAGTATCTAAAGACTGATTGATCATATCGAGGGGATGTTTACCCATAATACGGTAGCCAGGAATAACACCCTCGTGTCCTCAGCCTATCTCTTCTTCAAGGACGGCCTCCAGTGCAAACGACTCACTAGTCACAGGTACTGCAATCATAGTCTCCTTAAGCAAAGGGCTGGTGATAGTTACATTCCCATTCTTTTCCCGCAAGGCAAAGGTAAGTGAACTATAGGCAACCGTAACTTTAACTTCCCGACCTCGCATTCCAATCCGCACCGGTGCCGCTTGAACCACCTGCTGGATACGCTTAGCCACGAGTTCAGCGCCATGTTGCTCAGCGCGAATGACAGCGGTCATAATTCCAGGCCCATTGATCGAGAGTTTGTCTTCTTTGCGCATCTTCGTGCGCACCAATGGTAAGAGCTTGCGCGCCACTTCAGTTGCCTCACGGTCTTCACCCTCAGGGTTGAGATCATAGGCGGCGGCCCCTTCAAGAATGAAACGAAAGACGAGTACACTTTGGGCGTTACAAATACGTCGCACTTTACGCTTGCCTGCCTCCAGGTCCTTCGTCGTGTTCACCATTTGCCAGATGTGATGTTCACGCTTATAGCGGTAATCAAAGTAGCCTTGCAGGCGCGCAACCCCTTCAAGGATTACTGTGCCTAACGTCCATAGAGCTTGTTTGGGGGTCCTCATCGTAAAATCGCGGTAGGCAATCAACTGGCGGACTATTGGACTCGCCTTCATTGTCGAGGCTTCGTAGTTCTGCTGATCTCGCACTCGCAAATGTCCAGCATGGATACGGCGGCGCTGCTTCAGAAAATCGTGGATGGTGAGTGGACCTTTGTTATAGACAATGCAAGCAGGTTCATAGATCAACTGATAGCCAAGCTGGGAAATGAGCGCTTGAATGGAGATCTCGTCAACAGGACTATCGATCGGTATACCTGTAATGACATTGCGGAAGGCAATCACTTCACCGAGTTTTGGATGGACGCGTGCCAGGCGGTCATGTAAGCGCCAGAGCAGATGAACAGCGTGTCCCATAAAAGTGGCCGGGTCGTTCACCGGTACGGGGCGACCTCCAACCATACCAATCCCTGGACCTTTGAAAGGGGCGCACAAATACTCTAAAGCGGAGGCTTCGGGAATAACATCAGCGCCAATTAACACCACAACCGGACTGATCGCCTCTTTGAGAAACAAGTTAATGGCAGAGGCTTTACCTTCACGCCTCTCTTGAATACACAATCGTAGGCGAGGCTCCTGGAGTGCAATCTCGGCTACAGTCGGTACAGTGTTATCTGTACAACCACTGGCAATAACGATAACTTCCTTGATGTGCATGGATGGGCCTTGCTGTTCGAGAACAGCGCGTATGGTGCGGCTAATATTGGCTTCTTCATTATGAGCCATAATGCCCACGCTGCAAATGACGGATTCGTCACTTTGCAGTGCCGCCCAACCCTCATGCTTCAATTGGATCTGATTGACGATCTTCGCTGCCATAACCAGCCTTCCCTTGCTCGTAAATAGCTTGAATTAACATTTCTCGTATACAGTATCATGTGTTGCCTCTTTACAAGCAATCTTCCAATGGCTCATAAAAATATGCTTTGGTATATACTTTTCTAGAGCTTACTATTTGAGCTAATCGGGACAGCCTGATTGACACCCTGTATGGCTGGGTTTGCACAAGTGAGCGCACTCATCTATAATAATATCGACTACATGTATAGGTTTTTAGAGGATAGCATAGGAAGTGCGCAAGGAGGATATCGTGCAAGAAGCACAAACTCCTCTCACGACGGGGACAGTGATACACAAGCATTATATCGTAGAGAGCCTGCTTGGCAAAGGTGATTTCGGAAATGTCTATCTCGTGCGGGATCAGCGTGACAAACAGAGGCTTTTTGCCCTTGCAGAGCTGATTAACTCGACCGAAAGGAATAGGTATCGCTTCACCCTGGATTATGTATCACGCGCACCTCTTGATCGTCGAGTATTACCTGGCGTCCAGTATCTCTTCAATGACGGCAATCTCGGTCGAACCTACTTGCTCATGAGTTATATTGAAGAGCCGAATCTTGAGATACTGCGATTGCAGCAAGCGGAGAAGCGTTTTCCGTTGGACCAGGTTATCAGTATCATGGCCCCGGTCATCAATGCGGTTGACTACCTGCATCGTCGCCACCCTCCTGTTATCCATCGGAACATTAAGCCGACCAGCATTATCGTATCACCGAGGATTGATGCGCCTATACTTGCAATGCTAGACATTTTTAAGGAACACGACTCGACCACAACTCCTCTACCTTATTTTGCGCTAGGTTATGGCGCTACTGAGCAATACAGCGGGAAAGTCAGTACTCGAACAGATGTTTATGGAATAGGAGCAACATGCTATACTCTGCTCACTGGCATTGTTCCTCCTGATGCTCTCGATAGAACAACTCAACTGAGTAATGGAGAGATTGATCCTTTGAAGCCTGTTCAAGAGGTGATCCCTGCCATTCCCACATTTATTGCTGAAACCATTCAACGAGCGATGTCTATCAATGCTAATGACCGTTTCTCGTCGGTTGAGCAGTTCCGCGCGGAATTTGTAGTCCCAGCAGGGTCATTCTCGCCGAGATTATCAAGTAGTATGCCATCAATCTCATCGCCTTTGCCTGCATCTGCACCAAAACTGCCTGATACTCCCCAACGCCGGGAACCCGAGGACTTACAGCCTGTGGCATCCAGACAAACAGATGAAAAGCTCGTTCCAGCATCACTGCCAGAGCAACGACGTGTTCCCCGCGTCTGGAAACCTGTTGTATCGCTTATCGTAATTGCATTACTGATCAGTCTAGGCATCGGAACAGGTTTCTGGTACCATGCGCGAAGTCTTCCCCCTGCTCACCTGGCTACCCCTACACTATCTGTGATAAGGTCTTCGCCCACATCGGTACCTACTATTACCCCTGTGCCATCCCTATACCCGATGCTCTCTGGAATGTACACTGGCACTATTTACGATTTATCTACCAATGTAAGCACAAATATAACCCTCGCTGGCATTCGACAAAACCAGGATGTAATTAGTGGCTACCTCTCCCTAGGTCCTAACATACACGGCAGTGGCCCTTTTAAGGGAACCATCGATGCTACTAAACACCTCCATTTCACTGTGATAGACGCTACAGGGAATGCAAGGCTATCTTTCGAAGGAGTGATGCAATCAGCAACTAGTTTGAGCGGAAATTATTTTGGGTGCAGTCCAATCGGTCCTCCACAAGGGAGTCAATGTAGTCACGTACCTGGCAGCTATGGTATTTGGAATGTTGTTCTAACCTGATCGCGAGTCAGGACGGCATTCGCATATATCTCCTGGCGATCTTAATGAAATTCTCTAGAGTAATGCTAAACATTTATTTCGGCATCGAAAGCTTGACATAGCTAAATTTACTAATTATAATTGTATCTGGGATGGGTTTATTAATTCTCTGTCGAAACTACACATCACCGCTGATAGAAAAATGTGCACGTAACCTGTAAGCTGAGTCCCTCTTTGTGAAATGTCTATATAGCATAGATCATAACTGTAGATTTCAAAACAGTAGGTTATTCATCTCGTGAGAGTGAACGAGATAGTAGATTGAATAGTAGACTACAACTGGAATTGAAGTCTCTTGCGACGTGGCCGAAAGTCTATTATAACATTTTAATGAATTCGGAAATGGGGTATGCCGCTACCTATCATCTATCCTATTATTCTGAATACAGTTTTCAGGGCGCAAGATAAAGGTAATCTCCTCGCCACTATTCCTTTATATCGAACACTTTCGATATGCCTGGAGATTCTTAACTGACTTCTTTTCCTTGCAGACGTTTTCCCAAAATTTGACCAACAGCGTTGTTGACTAGCCAACCGTGGCGAAAAACATGCTGCAATCTCTCAGGCTTGCTGCATACGGAGAAATAGCAGTAATGAGTGATGCTGAGGATATTCCCCCATCCTCAGCAATTGAAAAACACTCTATCGACATATGAAAATCATGATACACAGGTGGCCTCCGGGCTAACGACATCCAGCAAGATGTTGATACAAGTTGAGCACAAAGACGCGCTTCTACTATGGGTTTGTGGATCAAAGGACGATCATGAGGGCAGCGGTTGACCCCTATTCGAGATGTCACTATTGCCGGTAGCATCTGCTCTTCAATTTGATGAGTAACGCTGCTGCAATATCTGAACTAAGCGAGGAGAGGTTGTGGACACACAAGTAGTAGAGCAGAAAAAGATTATGAACACACAAGTAGTAGAGCAGAAAAAGGCTATGGACACACAAGTAGTAGAGCAGAAAAAGGTTGTGGACACACAAGTAGTAGAGCAGAAAAAGGCTCAAATCAGCGTAATGGTAATTGATGATCATGTGATTCTCCGCCAGGGTATAAGGGAGATGCTGAATAAGGAGAATGACTTAGAGGTTGTAGCAGAGGCCGGGGATGAGAAAGCAGCGCTTTCACTCAACATTAAGTTGAAGCCCGATATTGTCTTAGTCAATATCGCACTGGATCACGTCAGCGGAATGAATATTGCAAAACAGTTAATGCGAAGTTCCCCAGGTACTCGCGTCGTGTTATTTGCCGGTTCCAATGATGAAAAACTGCTTTTCGAAGCTGTACGAATCGGTGTACATGGCTACTTGCAAAAAACTCTCTCTATAGCTGATTTAGGACGTGCTCTTCGAGCGGTGCATTGCGGTGAGCGAGTTCTCGGTGAAACCCAGGCGGTTACACAGATGGTAATCGAGTTTCATCGATTGGCTAAAGAGCAGAATCGCCTGAATTGGGGTCTCAGCTCGACGGAGGTCGAGTGTATACAATTTGCGTCGCAAGGATGGACGAATAAAGAGATCGGGAAGCAATTGTTCTGGAGCGAAGTTCAGGTCAAACGCAAGATGCAGGATATTTACCGGAAGTTGCAGGTCACTGATAGGGCGCAGGCGGTCGCAGAAGCCATGCGTCATGGTTTGATCTAACTACGAGATGAATGATAGAAAGGAGACAGACATGAGCGAGTGTCCACAGTGCGGAACGATGAATGAGGACGACGTCAAAAATTGCGGGGAATGCCGTGTCAACATGTACTGGGCTTTCCAGCATTATGAGGAACTGGCAGCGCTACGCGAAGCGAACAAACTGGCACCTCGACCAGAGACATCTCCTTTCTTGATCGAAACCAGCCAAAGAATCGATGCAGGGCCCACCGTTGGTTGGCTGCGCTATACGATCAAGAAGTTTGGGTTGAAAGATGCCGGTAAAAAGGTTTCTACAATGACAGAGTAAACATACAACGCGCTTACGATGTATTCCATGCATAAAATTCACTGCTCCGCTTGCTATCCAAGATATTTTGATAGCTCCACGCTAAAGTGCGGAATGTGTGACTAAGAGGCATTCGGGCAGGTGCAGTATGGTTCGCAGTTTCCTACGTGGAGCCTACTCTGATCGATTGGCTGGAAAGCACGATCAACGATGCAGAAAACAGCTCCCTGGATACTGCGCTTCTGTGCAGGCTGCTCGAAATCGTCCGCGACAACACCGCGTTACTCGACGAGATTACGCGCCCGCGACTGCTGCACGGGGATTTGTGGTTGTTCAACCTGTTGATCCAACGAAAAAAGAATGGGCCCCGCATCGTGATGAAATTGCACCCTATCGGTTCATGACTGCGTAATCGACCAGATTCTGCAAGATATAGACATTTGGCGTCTCATGTTCTCGTACGGTCGACCACTTCATCACCCGCCCATACTTCTGCACCACGATCAGCCCACTTCTCACTTCGATAGCATCTATCTGATCCCAAGGGATCATTTCCTTGCCGTTGTTGACCCCTTGTCTATTAACGTTGACCTTGCCAAAGGAGAGGGCCTCCCCATTTTTATAGGAAGCGATCGCTCTGGGCAGCAAGAGTTTGGTGACTTCCCGCTGGATCATTGTGCCAAGATCAATAACTCTATTGACTGCATCGCCAATTTGAATTTCACGACCCTCCTGCACTCGCACTATATAGGTGTGCGAGGAGCTATACCTGCCTGCTGTATGTTTTTGAAAGACAGCTACGATCTGGTCCCAGCGCACCACACGGTACTTTCTCCCCCTGGCATAAATAAAACCGTTTTTGAAGACATAGCAGCGCACATTGAACGTGCGCAGCGCTCTCACCGCCCAGAACGCGACCATCAAGGGGAAGAATAGCAAGATATAAAACACGAACCCCGTAAAGTAGGCAATTGCCGCCAGGACGATGATATCCAGGATAATTCCTCCAAGGACTATAGCAATAATCAGCAAAGGATTGGAAATGATTGGCTTAAACGTCCTGGTAAGCTCACCAAGCTGGTATGTTGAGGCTTGCTTGTAAATAGCCTGGGGTACGCGTGTTCCTCTCGAAGCGATTGCTAGTTGTGACATTGCCCTTTTCCTTTCGGCATAAATTAAAGTTTTCATAAAGAAAGAATAGACATTTTGCTAGCTGTTTCCGTAGTTCGCTTTTTTTGCATAAAACTTCCCTTGCTAGTAAAAGCTCTTTTTAGTTGATGGCGAAAAGTATACACTATTTGCACATGTGCCGTAAAGTAATTTAAGAATTCAAAAGGTCCTCTCTACTATCGATTTATTTGTGGATGTGATATACTTGCCTCCACTAATCCTCAGCACTCACGATAAATCCACGGCTGCCTCTGTCTGACATGTGACAACCAGGCAGCTTATGCTGAAAGTGAATAGAACTATAGAACTATATCTATTTGGAAAGGATTTCTCTATGGCAGGTTTAGCTTACTCACGTCCAAATCCCGACAAAATCGCTCCTGGCATTGAAGCATTACTCCGCAAGGAACTCGGCTCGTCCACACCGCTCCCGTATCAGATCCTCCCCGGCGAAGGCGAGAGCGCCACAACGAAAAGCGTTTTAAGTGACATAGGTAAGGCAATGATCATGACGAAGCAGCAGTCGAGCGTGCTCTTCTATGTCCACTTTGCGCTGGGCGTGCCGCGGCCATTTGAATTGCAGGTGTCGGTCACACGGTATGGGCTGGGCGCTCTCGTAGGCAGATTCGCCTATGCCGTTCCCTTGAACAAGCCCGTGCAAGGAGCGGTTAGCCTGGGAGAAACCAAACTCGGTTCCTTCAACGGATTTAGCGGCGATGCTGCGACGAAAGCTCGTCTGAACAGCAACCGGGATCTGATCCTCCAGGCCCATAAGCTCGCAGTCTCAAAGACCACAATTGGCAATTTCAAGTTGAGTATTCCCCAACATGTGGAGGTTGTCCCCTACAAATCTGGCTCTTTGCTGATCCTGGACAGGCTTGGCGTGCCAGGTTTTTTCAGCGGCGCCAACGTGGGAGCCAAAGATCTGTTTGCCTTTGTCCCCCAGCTCGAAGCCTGCCTCTGATGCGAGCAGTGAAATAGTCGCGAAGTGTGCTGTAGCCAGGGGCAAAGCCTCGGCTGCAGCACATATCCCAGACTCTGCAGCTAAAACGGTTTTCTCGAAAATCTCTCCCCACATGTCTGCCTGTCCGCGGGCTACCTTGTTGAATCCTTTTCTCTGTCTCCCCAAGAAATTATATAAAAGATACAATATCTTATTCTGCATCTTCAAATGCAGAGTGGATGGGCTACCAGATATACGCAGGATTCTGACCTGTATAACCACATACACCAGCTCGTGGCGAATTCACCATTGGCAGCAGCATGTCTTCACCACATTCGTGATCCTTCGCGCATGTATCACACAGATATCCCTGGTCTTCATAGATGCATTGAGTACAGGTGTTAGTAGCTGGTTTCCCGCACTCATCACATGGAACTACTGGCAGGTTGTTCCTGGCAAGAATCTCGATCGCTTGCTTTTTCGCTAGCACTTCTCGTTCTGAGATCACCTTCAACGTCAGTTCTGTCGTCGAGCCAAAATCATACTCGTATGAGCATGTTTGTCCTGGACTTAGTACTTCTTCCAACTTCACCTGCATATTCTTCCGGCGCATATCCCAGTAAGCATCCATTTCTGCATCCACGTAGTAGTTAAATCCACCAATTCTAAAAACACTCAAATGCCCACAACACTCCAGCCATATATCCCTTAAAAAGCGATCCAATGTCGCCAAAGTAGTATCAACAGCTACTTCCAGATGCATCCAGTACATAGGTAAGCGGTATCCCTCCACGATCAGATGGAATGCCTTGATCTTTTTTGCTTTTTGACGGCTCCCTTCACCCTGCATCGCTATTCGTTGCTCACAGGATTGCAAGTGCCTGGTCATGCTTGCCTTACTCAGCTCTCTGTGACAAAAGGCACACGTTCCTTTAGAAATCTGTCTCGTCATACGCTTCCTCCTCTGCTGACTGCTCACTATTTGTCAGTAACAGGATACGAGATGAACAGCAGGAAGAAAAGCACTGCCGCCATACCTGGCTAACTATGGTAAGATAGGGCCATCACGTCAAGCACCCCATAGCTAAAGCTAGGGGCTTGCATCTAGCCATTGCTGACTGACGCCATAGGCCGCTTGACATCGGCCCTTGAGATATTGATCGCCGCATTAACATCGGTATTCAAGCAGAAACCGCACTGCTTACACTGAAAGGAGGCTTGAGATTGACGATTGGCTTTTTCGCAGTGTCCGCACTGACTACAGGTACGGCTGGTGTTCCGAGGATCAATCAATTTGACCTCGACGCCCGTCCATGCCGCCTTGTAACTGATAAAAGTGCGCAATTGAGAGAAAGCCCAGGAATGCCGTTCATAGCGGTTTTTGCGCTGAACCGTTGTCCTCTCTCGAATGCCTGTCAGGTCTTCGAGTGCGAGTGCCTTGCGCGATACGACGGCTTTGTATACCAGGGCTTTTGCTATGCGGTGGTTGGTATCCTTTTGAAAGCGTTTCTCACGTCCGCTCATGTGCTTAAGACGGCGTTTCGCAGAATGGGTTCCTCCTTTCTGAAGCGCCTGACGACGCTGGTGATAACGCTTGCGTACTGCTTTGACTTGCTCGCCACTGAACGTCTCACCTGTACTATCGGTCGCCAGTTGCACAATTCCAAGATCAACCCCCAGAGTACCACTGGTCTCAGTCAGTTCAGGAGCATCTTTGCTTTGCGTCACGTTCAGATAGTAGGTGCCACGTTTCCAGACGAGATCAGCACCGCCAATCATCCAAGTGGGGTCAATCAGCATCTCATGTTGACGCTTGCCCAAGATCATGCGACAGGTGATACGTCCCTGCAAGGTGTTGAGGGAGACACGGTCAAGACTCAGAAGGCGATAGGTGCGTGCATCATAACGGATAGAGCCACGCCGCCCAAATTGTGGGCATGTCTCGCCTTTCTTGCTCCTCGTGGCTTTGATCGACTCAACGGCCTTTGCGCGAGCACAGACCGCCAATTGAGCGCCAAGCCCGAAACGGCTCCGGGTTTCTCCATAGACGCGATGGTGAGCCGTGTTGGTGTTGGTGATCCCCTCTTCCCAACAAAGAGCGGCAATCCAGGAAGCGGCAGCATTAAACTGTTGCTGCGTTTCTTGCAAAGCGGCTTCGTTTCCATCAATATCAAGCTTGATACTGATTGTTCTTATGAGCGTCTTGTTCATAAGAGAAGGATACCAGAAAGGAAAACGCATGTCAACAGGTTTCCTGCCTGCGGGCAGCCATTGTTCCTCCCCATGCCACGATGGCAGGGGTTTCCAAAATGGAGGACGAGATGACTACCATCCCAACGTTAACCGAACAAAGTATTCGCACCTTCGTCGGCGAGCAGAATTTCCAGAAGGGCCAGCAACATGTTCGTGATGGAGCCATCATCAACCCGGAACAACAGGCAATGGCGTTGAAAGCCTATTGCTATGGCTCACTTCCCGAACCATATCGTGTACAGGTCACATTCGATGGCACTGGTATCACTGCTGCCCTCTGCTCCTGTTCAACAGGCACACCGACATATGGAACTCGCGGATGCGAACACGCTGCTGCATTGCTCCTCGCATGGAATGGGCAGCCAGAAGCATTCACCCAAATGGATGACATCGATACCATCCTGGAACGACAGAGCAAAGCCCAGCTGATTACACTCGTCAAGCAGTTACTCCAGCAGCAGCCAGAGGTGGAATGGCAACTCACCATGCCGCCTCTACCCGGTCATAAAAGTGTGCCTGTCGACACCGACGAGTATCGCCGCCAGGTCGATAGTGTTTTTCGACATGCTGGACGCGAATGGGATGCCGTCTATGGTATCTCACACGATCTCTATGAGATTACCGCTACCGCCGCCCGCTTCGCTCGACAGCGGGACTATGCCAACGCCGCAGCGATCTACGAAGTGGTGGCGCTGGGAACACTCAGCCATTACCTCTCCTATCATGATGAGGATGGAGCGCTGGGTCGCGTCGTACAAGATTGTATCGAGGGCCTGGGCGCTTGCCTGGAGAGCGAACGAGAAGATGAGGCCCTCCGCGAGCAGATTCTGGAGGCCATTTTTGCAGTGTATCGCTTTGATGTAGACCATGGTGGATTTGGTCTGACCAAAGATATTCCACCTGAATTCCTCCAGGATACGACTCCTGAAGAAAAACACCTGGCGGCACAATGGGTTCGCGCTGCAGTTGCCGAGCTTCAGGAAAAGAAGCCGGAGAGCGATTGGCGTCGTAAGCGCTATGGTGGCTTCCTGTTAGCTTTGGAGGCAAACGTACTGAGCGACGAAGAGTTCCTGCGCATCGGTCGGGAAACAAAGAGCGTCCAGGAAGTAGTCACCCGGCTGCTGGAACTGGACCGGGTGGATGAAGCCGTTCAGGATGCTAGCCAGGCTAATGGCTGGCAGTCGGTGAAGCTTGCAGACCTCTTTGTCCAGTATGGGCAGGATGCCGCGGTTGAACGCATGATGCATGAAAAGGCGCAGCAGGAAATGTACACCTCTTCCGCCGAATGGCTGAAAAACCACTACCTGGCGAAAAACAATCTTGCTGCCGCACTTGAGATGGCCGAACTCATCTTCCATAAGCGAACGTGGTTCGCGGAGTATCAAAAGATGCGCGAACTCGCTACGCAACTTGGAAACTGGGAAGCGGTACGACTAGCAGCATTCACATTCCTGGAAGACAAGCACAACACCTCCATGCTGGTAGAAGTCGCACTCGATGAAGGAGATATTGAGCGAGCACTTCAATTACTAGAAGCTACAAAGCCCCCTGGACCTGAAGGCTATGAATGGCAGTATGACTACGCGCGGACTCCTGAAGTTGCTATTAAAGCCGCTGAACGCTCGGAAGAGATATATCCTGGCGCTTCGATAGACCTCTATCAACAACATGTTGAGCGTCTCATCGCTGGACGTGGACGAGCCAACTATCAAGTTGCTTGTAGTTACCTCGTAAAAGTTCGGTCCCTCTACGAGAAGCTGGATGAAACTGGGCAGTGGACGACCTACATCGCCTGGTTACGCAAACGGCATAGTCGACTCTCCACCCTGAAGGAAGAACTGACCACAGCCGGTTTGTAAGGAGAAATGTGATGACTGATCGTCTCAGGAAAACTCTAGACACGCCTGCATGACAAGGAGGAATTTGATGCCAAAGGAAATCAATCCGTGGGCGATGTACCCACGCAAAACATCTACGGCTTCTCTCCCCGAATCGCTGAAAATGGAAGTCACCACAAAGGCGAATGAACTCATTGAGACAGTACTGAAGCCGAAATATATCCAGCCACCGCCGGAGAATCCGCAGTTCAATTATATTGTCGATATCTACGGCAAGTGGTACCACAAGGCGTTCTACTTCTGCGCCGAATATCGCGTGGCCGGCCCCAATCCAATAGAGCCAGGCTTCGAGGCAAAATTTGCTCGTATGCAATATGCCGGGAACCGGCGTTTTCATCTCTCCTTTATGCGCTATACCGGTCAGTGGATACAATTGTACACAGACTTGACGGTGGACGAGTGCATAGAAACGATCCGAGATGATCCCTACTTTTCCCTCTGATATTAGGAGCGCGGCCAACATGAGTTCACATACCGGAGGAATATACCATGGAATTTGTACGCATCACTAGAGAGCATGAACGCAAGAGTCAGCAAGGCATGCCTTTCTATGGTGATCCCTGGCAGCGCTGGGGACCTTACCTCAGCGAACGCGCGTGGGGTACGGTGCGCGAGGATTACAGCGCCGACGGCTCCGCCTGGGACTATTTCACCCATGACATGGCTCGATCTCGTGTCTACCGTTGGAACGAAGATGGCCTGGCCGGGATCAGTGACGATAAGGGGAGGCTGTGCTTTGCCATCGCTCTCTGGAATGGCCAGGATCCAATTCTCAAGGAACGCTTGTTTGGCTTGACGGGGCTGCAAGGTAACCACGGCGAAGATGTTAAGGAAGTGTACTTCTACCTGGACAGCACACCGACCCACAGCTACATGCGCATGCTCTATAAATATCCCCAGGCGGCCTACCCCTACCAGCAACTGGTAGAGCAGAATGCTCGACGTAATAAGCAAGACCCGGAGTTCGAATTACTGGATACCGGCATTTTTGCTGACGACCGCTATTTCGATGTGTTCGTAGAGTACGCCAAAGCGACCCCCGAAGACATTCTGATCCGTATCAGTGCCATCAACCGCGGACCGGAGTCTGCCATCCTGCACGTCCTGCCTACCCTGTGGTTTCGCAATACCTGGTGCTGGGGTCTGGACGACAGGAAGTCCGCTTTAAGGCAGGGGCACAGGGCTTCATATGAGGGAGGCGATAAAGCCTCCTCCTCTCTATTCTCTGTGGAGGCAGAGCATCACATGCTGGGTGACTATCTCCTGTTTTGCGAAGCAGCCGACGACCTCCTGTTCACCGATAACGAGACGAATATGCAGCGACTCTTTGGAGCGCAGAACGCAGTGCCCTATGTGAAGGATGCCTTCCACGAATATCTTATCCATGGCAGACACGAGGCAGTGAATCACGCCCGAGTGGGTACGAAAGCCGCAGCCCTCTATACACGGACAGTCGCTGCAGGCGCTACGCTCAGCATACGGCTGCGCCTGACCAGCATGTCGAGTGATGGCAGAGATGGAATGGAGGAGCGTGAGGCTTCCGACCAGGATGCACTGCTGGACTCCGCGGAGCCATTCGCGAACTTCGATACGATCGTTGATCTACGCAAGCAAGAGGCAGATGAGTATTACGCTGCCCTGCAACCGGCCAATCTGGACGAGGATATGCGCCGCGTGCAGCGCCAGGCATTGGCGGGGATGCTCTGGAACAAACAGTTCTATCACTATATTGTTGAGCAGTGGTTGCAGGGCGATCCAGCCCAGCCACTCCCACCACCTCAGCGCCGGTATGGACGCAATGCCGGGTGGCGACACCTCTACAATGAGCGTGTCATGTCGATGCCAGACAAGTGGGAATACCCCTGGTATGCCTCCTGGGACTTGGCGTTCCACTGTGTTCCGCTCGCCCTGATCGATAGCACCTTTGCCAAAAGTCAGCTCGATCTGCTCCTGCGGGAGTGGTACATGCATCCCAGCGGCCAGCTTCCAGCTTTTGAATGGTCATTTGACGATGTCAACCCACCGGTCACTGCCTGGGCAGCCTGGCGCGTCTACAAAATTGACCAGGAGCAGACGGGTCACGCGGACCGCATGTTCCTGGAGAGTATCTTCCACAAGCTGCTGCTCAACTTTACCTGGTGGGTCAACCGCAAGGACTCGGAGGGCAAGAATGTCTTCCAGGGTGGCTTTCTGGGCCTGGACAACATCGGCGTATTTGACCGGAGCGCTCCTCTGCCCACGGGAGGCCACCTGGAACAGAGCGACAGTACCAGTTGGATGGGCATGTTTTGCCTGAATATGATGACCATTGCCCTGGAACTCGCGCTCACCAACCCCGTGTACGAGGATATTGCGCTCAAGTTCTTCGAGCACTTTCTAGCGATTGCTGCTGCGATGAATAATATCGCCGACGAGGGCATTCATCTCTGGGATAAGGAAGACGAATTTTTCTATGACGTGCTCAACCGGCCAGATGGTTCTCACCTCCCCCTAAAAATCCGTTCGCTCGTCGGGTTGATCCCGTTGTGCGCGGTGGAAACGCTTGAGCCGGAGGTGCTCCAAGCCCTGCCGAGGTTCAACTATCACCTGACATGGTTTCTGACCCACCGACCCGATCTGACCCGCCTGGTTTCTCACTGGCAACAGGCCGATGCAGGCGAGCGCCACCTGCTGGCCCTGGTACGGGGACACCGCATGAAACGCCTGCTCAGGCACATGCTCGCCCCCGATGAGTTTCTGAGTGACTACGGCATTCGCTCTCTCAGCAAGTATCACGCCGAGCATCCCTATGTACTCCACGTTGATGGAAACGCACACACGGTTTCCTACGAACCGGCGGAGTCACGCACGGGAATCTTCGGCGGCAACTCCAACTGGCGCGGCCCCGTCTGGTTTCCCATCAACTACCTGCTGATCGAGGCGCTGCAGAAGTTCTATCATTACTACGGCGACGATTTTAAGGTCGAGTGCCCGACGGGATCGGGCCAGTATCTGACCTTGAAGGAGGTGGCCGATGAACTCTCGCAACGCCTCATCCGCCTTTTCCTGCGGAGCGAGACGGGATACCGTCCGTACAATGGGAAAAACGACGAGTTGCAGGGTGATCTCCACTGGCGTGACTACCTTCTGTTCCATGAATACTTTGACAGTGATAGCGGCGCAGGACTTGGTGCAAGCCATCAGACGGGCTGGACTGGCCTCGTGGCAATGCTGATTCAGCAACAAAGCAGAGGCGGAACAGGAACATACAGCGAAAGCTCGACAGGCAGGGCAAGTGGGCAACTCCGCTCCCATGATATCCTGGAACGGCGATAAATCCTTGCGCAATGTACTAGCAATGCCCATCGATGCGAACTAAGCGATTGATCTTCAGCTACTTGTCGTGTACCTGTAACTGTGATAGTTGCGTACCCGGTGCTTCACCGATCTGTTGAGCAACCCGGAGGAATTGCTCATAAAACATCCCTCCAAGCAAGTGCGGGTTGCCTGGGTCAAGATTCATTATTTTTCAGGCGGACGGGTGGGGAAATGATGAACTTTTGAGAAGCCCTGTTTCCTTTTCCTGGGCATGTTGACAGGCAAGCAGGAAAGCACTACCATAGTGTAGTCAGAGGCTAGCAAGATAACCGTATTCACTAAGCAGGGAGAACAATCATGTCCAGGGTTTGTTGGTGCCATCAGCTTGTGTCAACTGGAATGATACTACTTTTTCTGCTGGCAGGATGCGGTAATACAAGTAACAGTTCAGGGTTGATGCAAAAAACGTCTGCGAAAACTGAATCGCTGGAAACCGGCAGTCTATTCCCCACAAATACTACAACCGTAGCGGGTGGTGTGAGTACTGTCAGTTTCACACTTTACGGTGGAGTCACAGGAGCATACAGTATTCAAGCTTCCTTACCCACTTCTAAGCTTCGTCATGGTCATCGTGAATTCACCATCGACGTAGCACACGCGGGCAGTTCTATCTTCTTAGCTTTCTACGGATACCATGGCCCAGGTACCTACACGCTCTCAGAAGACATCAATGGTGGGGATGTGCGCATTGATTTTGCCAAGGAGTCAGCATCCTGGGATCTCTCATTAAAGCCAAAAGCACAATGTACATTGATGATCACGAGTGATATACCTACTATGTATGTGGGTATAGACCGGATGAGAGGAGCCTTCTCATGTCCACAATTGCCTTCTAGCAGTCCTACTCACCCACAACAGCCTGTAGCAGTCAGTAACGGTCACATCGATATAGCTATCATTGTTGAGAGCTGAAGAAGCTCTTTCATTATGCGGTGAGAGCTAAGGATGCGACAAATCTTTTTCCTGCATGGGACTAGAAGACTCCTTGATCGTCTCCTGTGACAGCGAAAGAAATCTCTTTACATGGAGTTGCGCGCCACATGAATCGCGTATAATTAAGTTTGTTGGCAGTTCAATATGTTTGGGAGCGCCAGCGATTCCTTCAATGCGGCTGATTAATAACGTGCCCGCTCGTAATCCTATATCCATGAATGGCTGCACGATCGTCGTAAGGGGGGGATTCAGATGGGCAGCGAAATCCCAGTCGTCGAAGCCAACGACGGCAAGGTCTTCCGGTATGCGCAAGTGAATAGCCTTTGCCGCTTGCATTATGTCAAGTGCAACATAATCGTTGACGGCGAAGATACCACCTGGCCGGTCAGGGCGTTTCAGAAACTCAACTAACCCTTCATGGGTATCCATCTGCAGTTGCCTGAAATCGGGCACAACCAACGTCTCATCATATGGGATTTCATACTTTTGTAGAGCCTTACAATAGCCTTGCCAGCGCTCATGGACCGAAGTGGTGCACAAAGTTTCTTCATGCGAGAAGACAAAGCCGATGCGCCTGTGACCCAGGATGAGTAAGTGTTCGGTGGCGCGATAGCCGCCACCGACATTGTCTAAACCAACATAGTCTGCAGCAAGGCCAGGAAAGTAGCGATCCATCAAGACAAAGGGGACATGATCGGCCTGCAGTTGCTGGATCGAGGCATCATGGGTGACGTCACCCGTAGGGTAGATAATCATTCCTAAGACGTGATTTGCTCGCAGGCGGGCAATATCGCGGGTTTGCTGCTCCTGGTCACCTTCGGCATAAGTGAAACTGACGCTATAGCCATGTGACTTTGCTGCTTGTTCGACACCGACTAGAAGATTCATATTCAGTTGCGTGGTCGGCGTTCGATTGAGGACTAAGCCAATTTGCTTCCGTTCAAGTTGTGGCATCGGGCTACCGTTTGATGGTGGCTGGCTTACGAACGTGCCACGTCCCTGTACCCGTTCGATCAAACCCTCGTTGACCAGCAGCGCGAGCGCCTGACGTACGGTATCACGGCTGATCTGATACTGGGCAGCTAGCTCTCCATCGTTCGGAAGACGCGTTCCTGCTGGCAAACGCCCATCAAGAATGCGCTCACGAAAATAGGTCATGAGTTGGATGTGGAGAATCTTCGTACGCTCCTTCTTGTTCAGCTTCGCTATCAAATCAGTCTTCCTTCTTCTGTAATATATGAGAAACCCAACACAAAAGAGCCTGTATAGTGACGTCAGAGCTAGGCAAAGCTTAGCACATCTGCACATATTATGCAAACAAACTTCGAGTTGTTTTTCGATTTTTCCATATTGATTTCCGATTTTCAAGTCGAGATATGCGGAAAATTGTAGAATTTAAGGATGAGCGCTCGAAACGATGCTCCAGGGCGGGGGCAAGCCCCACCTCTACTATACTTTACTATACACGGTCTTGGCAAGTCGCCTTATCGTATAGTAGGGTCGACCACAAGGGTCGCTCTGGCTCTTAAGTCCGCGCCTATAATGAGGCCCCTCCCACTTAATTATGATTCTACTCCCGGATTTCTGGGAATGTCCATTGACAAACTTCGATTTTTGCACCATACTTAATTAGATATTTGTGATAAGCGTACTAATAAAAAGCAGAGA
>Ga0209647_1001508_pt1 | contig 19740 bp, 16 predicted proteins | sample GraSoi_2013_60cm_FD_185827 | JGI IMG/M metagenome (GOLD analysis project Ga0209647, IMG submission 185827) | Grasslands soil microbial communities from the Angelo Coastal Reserve, California, USA - Sample 9_17_2013_60cm (SPAdes) (version 2) | ecosystem: Environmental > Terrestrial > Soil >... | reverse complement strand
AGAGTAGGACGGCGCCAAAGATGATCGCCAGGGCGTTCGTCGGGATGCGGGTGGCAAGGAAGGCCCCGAGCAACGCGCCAATGGTGGTGGCGATTTCCAAAAACATGCCGATCCGAATATTGGAGAACCCTTCTTTCACATACGAGGCGGCGGCCCCGGAGGAGGTCGCAATCACGGAGACGAGCGAAGCACCGATCGCGTAGCGAATATCCACGTGAAAGAAGATAGTGAGCAGGGGCACGAGGACTACCCCGCCACCGAGGCCGGTGAGCGACCCGAGAAGTCCGGCGACGAAGGAAACGATGGCGACGACGGCGGTGAATTCCAGCACGTTCATTTGAATTTCTTTTAAGGTTAACATTTCTCTTCGCAAGAACCGCAGCTGTCAGCAACTCAAGGATGCTTCCTGTCAGGGGCACCTCTTAGGCACGCCGCATGAGTGCCGCTCCAAGAACACCCTGAAAGAACTGTTGGAGAAAAATCGCGAATGTGCGCATCACCGTAGAAGAGCGGCCCAATCCAGACCCGCAGGGGCGCCCAAGCTTAGCGCCAGCAGCTTGAGCGCTGGGAAAGTGGGGGGGGTAATGATTCAAGTCCGGAGAGCCTGCCCTGAGCGAAGTCGAAGGGACCGAGTTCAGGAGGCAGATGGTGCTGGCGACAATCATCATTTTCCGGATGGAGAAATAAAAAGAGGAGCCCAAAGGCTCCTTCTTACTGCAAAAACTTTCCGATGTCCGCCTCGACTACTACTGCGTTACGCGCAACATCTCAACCGATTGCAATTCAAGATTGCGCGGACAAAAGAGTCGCCCGCGCTGCACCCTATTGATTTATCCAGACGACGGGAGATTTCCTTAATTGTGCGTGCCGTTGCCTGAGTTCACGAGCCGCCGCGCCTAGAGAGACGCCTTCCGCCTGCGGAAAATCCGAAGCCGGCCGTTCTCCATGGGCCGAGGAGTAACTCGTCGCCGCGAGGACATTCTGTTCCTGCGACATAGGCGCATACGCTGCATGAGCGTCATGACTCGCAAATTGGTAGATCTGCGGTTCATTGCTGATATAGGACGTGCCACCGAGGTACTGGGCAAATGCCGCGCTGGTGGAAAGTAGGCAGAGCACAAACAGGGCCGGTTTCATTCTCAAGGTCTCCAGACTATCGAGGAAGCGGGGGATCATCCGCAAATCAGGCGGCGGATGTTGGCTCCTCTGGGCTGTATAGGAGCAAGCCCGATACCAAACTTTGGCGGCCTGAAATGGCCGCCGGCGCGGGTTTGCGCGGGGTAAGGTAATTGTTTGCACAATTGTGGAGAGGGCATGGAATTGACAGCCGGATAACGCCGGGCCAACGAAAATCAGCTCTCGGGCGCTGATTTTCCAGCTTCCCCAGCGACCGTTGCACCACCGCGCTACGGCTCAAGTAATCCCGCCGGCCACGCTTTTTCTATTACAATCTGTGCACCTTCTTTAACAACGATATTTTTGAGGTGCCCTATTGATTCGCAGAATTGCCCTGTTTACCCTCCTTCTGTTCCCGATTGCCGTCCTATCGTCGCAGGAAGTGCCGGCGCAACAGAAATCACCCAAACCGCGCGCCGAATCGCATTTCCGTTCTCATCTTCCCCCGGCGGCCATCGCCGCCATGCAGAGCATTCGTCCCGACAACATCGAGACCCATGTGCGCTTTCTCTCCGACGATCTACTCGAGGGACGCGGCACCGGCCAGCGTGGAGGCGACGTTGCTGCCGAATACATCGCGGCGCAGTTTGCGCTCTATGGACTGAAACCTGCCGGCGAGAACGGCACCTACCTGCAAAAAGTTCCCATGGTCGGAATCACGCCCGGGGCCGATACGCGATTTACGTTCGTTTCGGCCGCCGCTCCGCAGTTCGACGTGAAACCCCTCGACGGCTACGTCGCCTACGATCAAACCCAACAACCCGAATCCAATGTTGACGCCGAGATCGTCTACGTCGGCTACGGCATCGAAGCGCCCGAATACAAATGGGACGATTACAAAGGTGTCGACGTCAAGGGCAAGGTCCTCCTCATGCTGGTCAACGAGCCGCCCTCGGACGATCCGAACTTCTTCGCCGGCAAGGCCCTAACTTACTATGGGCGCTGGGTCTACAAATACGAAGAAGCCGCACGCAAAGGAGCTGTGGGCGCCATTCTCATCCACAAGACGGAGATGGCCAGTTATGGCTGGGATGTCGTGCGCAATTCCAACTCCGGCGAGAAGTCCTATCTCAAACTCGACGGCACTCCGCGTCTGAGAGCGGCTGCCTGGATCGAGTTGGGTGTTGCGCGCACCCTTGTTGCATCCGCCCATCTTGATCTCGACAAAATGATGGCCGACGCAACCTCGCGCGACTTCAAACCCGTACCGCTCCACGTTCGCCTCTCCGCGCACATGTCCAGCAAAATTCGTCCCTTCGAATCGAACAATGTCATCGCCGTGCTTCCGGGCGCCGATGCGGTTTTGAAAAATGAAGGCGTGATGTATACCGCGCACTACGATCATCTTGGCATCCGGCCCGACATGCCCGGCGACAACATCTACAACGGTGCTATGGACAACGCAACCGGCTGCGGCATCCTGATGGAAATCGCTCGTTCCTATTCCGGCGCTGCGCAGAAGCCGCGTCGCTCCATCTATTTCGTCTCGGTCACCGCCGAAGAACAAGGCTTGCTTGGCTCCGAGTATCTGGGCAAGCATCCCCCGATTCCGGCTGGAAAGATCTCGCTCGACCTCAACTACGACGATGTGCGGCCCCTTGGCGCACCCGAAGAAGTCCAGGTTTCCGGAGCCGAGCGGACCACATTTTATCCCGTGGTACAGGCAACCGCTCAGGATTTCCGCTTCAAGATTCGTCCCGACGCGCGCCCCGAAGCCGGACATTACTACCGCTCCGATCACTTCAGCCTCGCGCGCGTTGGCATTCCGTCCTTTTCGATCAACGAAGGGATGAAGTTCAAGGGTCACGACGAAGCCTGGGGCCTCGAGCAGGATGCCGACTACACCGCCCATCACTACCACCAGCCGAGCGATGAGTATCATCCCGGCTTGGACTACACTTCCGACGCCGCTATGGCGCGCTTTGGGTTCGCTCTCGGCTGGGAGGCTGCCAACCAGGCGCACGTCGTAGGCTGGAGGAAAGGCGATGAATTCGAAGGAGCCCGCCGCGCCAGCCAGTAGGTCTAAGAACCACCGTCGTTACCGCGATTTTCCCGCGCCTACACTAGCGTAACTTTGGTCGCATCCGGGCGCCGTGCTAGCCTGCTTAGTATTGCCGTTTCAGCAGTTTGCAGTCCGCGCAAGTATAAGAGACGAAAGACGTCCAGTCCGCTCCGATGCCCAAGCTCCCGATTTTTCGGTTGCGTAATTCTGAACCGCTCAGTCGGCCCGATCTTCAATACAACGGGCCCACCCTGGCGTTCAGCGCATTGAAATTGGGCGTCGATAATCTCCGCTATGACGTTTTTCTCAGCCCCCGCATTACCGCCGATTTAAGTTTTCATCTCGGGCGTTACATCTGCCGCTTCGGCGAAGTGGAATCGCTCTTCGAAATGGACGTTCCCGCAGCTAACCAAAGCAAGTTTATAAGCGCTGCCGAGGGCCCCACCAAACCCCGCAAGCCCGGCCCCGCCGACCTGAAGACGCTGATGGTCTCGATTCATCTCGCCATCCTGAACCGCGCCAAGGCAGAGGACAATCCATCGGTCGACGTGCTGGGCCGCTTGGCCGTGCTCAAGTTCATACGCACCGAACTGCAGGCGCAGTTTGCCAGGATTCTCGAACAGTGCCGCGCGAAGTCGAAGTCGCTTGAGGGCGTGCGGCAAACGAAAATGATGCAGACGCAGGCCCTCGTCTCCTCTTTCCAGGTGCGCAAGAAGATCATCCTCCGCCGCGCTGGGCAGGAAATGTTTCGTCTGCTTCGCGAAATCGAAAAAGAAACGCTGGCCCGCACCCGCCGCTCCCTGCTCGGCGAATTACCCGCCGATTGCTATCGTTTGTTCCTCAATCCGCTGATTCTTACCGAAGATGGACGCGACGATTATCTCTGCGCCGAGCACTATTACATGTTCGGCAACTTCGACAAGGATCCCGACCGCTTCCCCAATTTGCGCCAGTTCGCATTGAATTTTCTGCGCGAAATCGGATACGGGGAAGGCATCGACGATGAGCATCTGGAGCAGGCGCTCAATGTTCCCGAAAACGCCGCCACCCTGGTAGGCGCCGGAAACGATGAAGACTTGACTGCGGAAGAGCGCAATAAAAAAGACCGCCTCGACATCTGGACCCGTTTGCTGCAGCGCCAGGGCATTCTCTCGCACGTCGTTGCATCCTATGAAGCCGTTCCGTTGCTCGCCGAGTACGCGCCGCGGGTGAATCCCCAGCAACTCAAGAATGCGTTGATCTTCCGCGAGGAAGCCGAGCGCGTCGAAAAAATAATTGCCGAAGGCCGGCTCCATTCCGACCGGCTCTTTGCCGCCGTCGGACGCGTAGCCTCCTGCCGCGGCTCGGAGCGCAGCCGCTTTGCCGCGCGTCTTCTGCGCGACCTCTTTTGCTATCACCGCGACCTGCGCGGACTGGAAGCCGTCAGCGCCGGTTTTGACAGTATCAACCTGATCAGCGACGACAAAGTCCGCCAACTTTCCACGCTCAACGACATGCTTTACGAGTTCCTCCCACCCGAAGATCAGAAACCCGCCGAGGATCGTGTCCTTCACCACGTCATCCTGAAAGCCGACGTGCGTGACTCTTCGCGGCTCACCCGTTCGCTGATGCAAAAAGGCATGAACGCCGCTTCCTATTTCAGCCTTAATTTCTATGATCCGGTAAACAAATTGCTCGCGAAATACGGCGCCACCAAGGTCTTTCTCGAAGGCGACGCCATTATCGTCGCCCTGCTTGAGCGCGAAGGCGAAGCCATGCTCAGCGTCGGCCGCACCTGCGTCTTGGCGTGGGAGATCGTGAATCTGCTGCGCGAGTACAACGAACTCCTCGAACGCTCCGGTCTGCCCCCGATGGAAGTAGGCCTCGGCATCGCCTACCAGGATTCTCCTCCGCTCTACCTGATGGATGGCGAGCACCGCATCATGATTTCCGACGCCATCAACGACAGCGACCGTCTCTCCTCCTGCAGCAAGCAGGTCCGCAAGAAAATCGCCCCCGATGCCGGAGTCTTCCACGTGTACTCGGTTCAGATCGGAGGCGGAGGTAATAATGGAGTCAATAAAAATGACAGTGCCAGCCCCGAAGCCGGACCCGGAACCGAAGAAATGCGCCTTAACTACAACGTCGGTGGGATCTGCCTGAGTGAAGCGGCCTTCCTGAAACTACAGCAGGAAATTTCTCTTTCCTCGTGCCCCACGTATCCCGGGGAGCCCCGGTCTGCCGGGTCATTGGCCCGATTGTTTAACGGCCCTTGGATCGACGAGCAGCGCGAGTTCTTCGTCGGCACCGTTCCCATCGCCAATGGAGTCTTTCGCAAAATTGCCATCCGCAAAAACCGCATCGCCCAGGTCGATGTTCGCGATTTATCCATCTTGCACTGGACCGACCGCTGGTATTACGAAGTCTGCGCAAACCCCGTCGTATACGCCGCCCTGCCCGGAGAAAAATCCGCGTCCGCCCGAAGTTAGTAATGGAGTGACGGGCGTCTCGCCCGTCCCGCCTGGCACTCCAACACAAGCGCCATCACTCCTTCAGAAATTCCGCCGAACTCGAAACGGAATCACCACCACCGCTTCGAGCGCCACCGGCTTCCCGGCTCTGACTGCGGGCACGAATTTCCAGCGCGCCAGAGCTTTCGCCGCAAAAGAGTCCAGACGTTCGTCCGGGCTGTTGAGGACGCGAATGTCACCCACCTTCCCATCTGCTTGAATAACCGCATAAAGCGTGACCATGCCGTGCACGTTGGCGCGAATCAATTCCAGCGGATAGCCGGGGTCTGATTTTTCCGTGGCAACCGGCGCAAGAAGTTCTCCTTCTTTCCGTCCCGCATCCAGTTCCGCAAACCGGATCACCCAGCTGCCGGTCGAAGAATTCAGATTCGGCATATTCAGCGCCATCTCGTAGAAGCGCTTACCGCCAAATACCTGGCGGTCGACGTCGGTAACTTTATCGTCAGGAACCGCGGACACAGCCCGCGCACCCGAACGCGCTCCTGCAGTCGCTCCCGATGACGAAAGGCTAGCCATCTCGCGCGCGCCGTCCGCGCCATTGCCGCTCGAACTGCCATCTCCGCGCGACGACGCACCGTTGCGTTCGACCGGCGACGTTGCACCGGAATCCGCCGTGCCCACATGCAGACCAGCCGGTAGAGACCCGTTAGTTCGCGTTTTGGAGCTGCTTTCTCCTTTACCGCCGCCCGCCAAATCCGGTGTCCCCGAAGCTCCCGGTTTCCCCAGCGGAGTCGCGGCGAATGTTCCCCGCCGATTGCCCCCGGGAACAGCAACCGGGCCGGTCGGCGCCACCGGATGAATCCCCAGCGCGATCAGTCGTCCGCCAGCGCTAGAGCTGCCCGCAGCAGTCATGCTCGGCGGAGGGCCTACCGGTTGCACGCCACCGCCCGGCAGACGTCCGCTGCCGCGCGCGGCCAGCGAATGCTGTTCCGCAAGCGCGAGTTGTGGAGCCGGCGCCACCACCGTACTCGGGCCAATGTTCATCAGCCCGACGTGTCCCTTCGTCGATTGCGCCAGCTCCGGCGGCGGCGCCACCACCGCCGTCTCCGGCCCAGCCAAGCCGCGCCTCTGATGGGACGTCACTTCGGGAGGCGGTGCGATCACGTCTGATTTCATTGCTGCTTGAACTACACGATCACGCGCAAATTGCACATCGGGCGCCGGCGCAACCACCTGCGCCTCAGGCACAACGATCCGACTCGATGATAATAAGGCCCGCGTAGCATCCAGCGGCACCGCCGGAACGACGGAACCCGTGGCAACGATGTTGGGCAATGGCACGTCGCGGTCGAGCTTCAGGTCGGGCGGCGCGACGATAGTTTGAGACCGGTTGTCTGGTTCCCGCGGAACCGAAAGGATCGGCTGCTTCGCGTAGGCGGGGTCTCCCTTTTGCGCCTTCGGCGCCTCTGATGCGCCCGTGTCGAGTGGCGGAAGATATTCTTCCGGCGAATAAGTGACCAGCGACGACCGGTCAAATGCGGCGCGATCAAGAATTTTTTGCTGTCGAATCCACGCCAGCGAAATCGTCCATATAAGTCCAAGTGCCGCCGCATGCATAAGCGCGGATTGCAGGAAGCGTCCCCACGGCAGCTTTTGCTGGACGAACACATCCCGCCACAGGTCGAATCGGTCGTGATTGCCGGCAAGTTCGTCGCCGGCCAAATCCCCCGGACGAGGTGCCTGATTCTGATCCTGATGAAGAACCGCACGAACTCCGCTCCGGAATTCCGGGCTCGCAGGATCGCGTTCCACCAAAAGTCTCAACAGGTCTTTCCCAGGGGATTCCATCTCGCTCCAGGTTGCGCTCTTGCAAGCTGCGGAAGAACTCAGATTTCGTATCATGGCATTGCGTCAGCAATGCCATTCTTCTTCGATAAAAGACGCCCCTTTGGGGCTGGGCATGCGCTTTCGATTTTTCCGCAGCCCTTGCCAACTATCCAACTTCGACGGCGTCCCCGGGTAGGCGGGATCCGCAGCGCTTTTGCAACTCGCACGGACGACTACTTTGTAGCTGGATTATACGGGAAACAGAACCTGTCAACTCTTCGCCGTTCCACTCATTCGTTCCTTTTTTGCGAGCGGCCGCTCGTGGCCAATATATAGGGCATGCTTCGGGGGTTCCCTTGACAACCTCCATGTCATACTTATGATCTGAGATGATGCCCCAAGGGATGCTTGAGTACTAATATTTTTCTGGAGGAATTTCATGAAAAGGATCACGGCGTGTTTCCTGTCGGTAGTGCTGCTGATGGCAACGTCCGCCTTCGCGGCTAGGGACGCGAAAGAGCAAGAACGCGTGAAGGAGGCGGGCGAGGTGCTGAAAGAAATCCTGAACATTCCTGACGACATCCCCCAGGACCTGCTGGACAAGGCCGAGTGCGTCATCGTATTGCCCTCTGTGAAAAAGGGAGCGTTTGGAGTGGGTGGCAGTTACGGCCGTGGCGTGATGGTTTGCCGCAGCGGCGAGCATTACACGGGAAAGTGGGGAGCTCCTGCACTGTATGCGCTGGAGGGCATCAGCATCGGGTTCCAGCTGGGCGGCCAGGCCACTGACTTTGTGCTTCTCGTAATGAACCCCAAAGGCGCTCGATCATTGCTCTCCAGCAAGGTGAAGCTGGGCGCCGATGCCTCCGCCGCCGCCGGCCCCAAGGGACGCACGGCCGAGGGTGCGACCGACGTCGTGATGAACGCCGAGATTCTCTCTTACTCGCGTAATAAAGGACTGTTCGCGGGCGTCTCGCTCGAAGGCTCGACTCTGCGTTCCGACGGCGGCGCCAACGAGAATCTCTATGGAAGAAAATTAAGCGCCAAGCAAATCATTCGCGAGGGAAGAGTCGGCATTCCGGCCTGCGCGCATGAACTGGTTTCCCGACTGGATTCGAAGTCGCCCAGGAACAAGTCGGAGCCGAAGTCGCTCCAGTAATATAGCTCGCAATCGAAATAGCTCGGAGCTGAGGGCTGACGGCTGCGCATCAAACCATGCCTGCCTCCCCGGGCATGACCGCTATACTGCCACTTTCAGCAAACTGTAAAGCCGAAAGTTCCGAGGTGAGCATGCCGATCCGCACAACGCGTTCCTATGCGCTACAACTTGTTTTCTTTTTTCTTGTTTGGACGCTTGCCGGCGCACAGGCGAAACCCAATCAGCAGAACAAGGATCAGCAGAATAAAGATCAGCAGAAGCCGGCCTCGAGTCCCCGAGCCGATTACTCAGGTACGTACAGTTTTTTGCGCGATGGCGAGTTCGTACAAGTCACCGTGGAAGACCAGGGTCGCGTTACGGGCTTTGTTTCCCGCTACGGCGACTCAGAGAGCGATCGCGGTGTTTTTCTCGATCACTTTTTCAAATCGGGCAAGCTCGACGGCAATCAACTCGCCTTTACCACCGAGACCGTCCATGGCGCATCGTTCGAATTTCGGGGAACGGTCGAGCGGGGCGAAGCCATGAATCGGGGGGACGAAGCCTATTATTTGCTCAAGGGAACCCTCGTCGAGAACACAATCGACGAAGCGAAGAAAACTTCTTCCCACTCGCGCGAGGTTGCCCTGAAAAGCTTCCCCCAGGATATGTCGCCACCACAGGCGGAAAAGAAGTAAGTACACTTAGGAAACGCCTGAGATATAGCCTTCGTGATCCTTCGTGTCCTTGGTGGTTGAAGGTTTTGCGTGAAATTGAATCATAACTGTGTTCGATGGGTACTTGACATCCTGAGCCAGCCGCCGCAAAATATCGCCAATTACAGGAAAAACGCACAGTCCCGCAAGATTCGAATCGTTAACTAGTTTATGACGCCTAGTCAGCCGTCGCAGTCCCCTCCCAAAAAAGTCAGCCCCGAACTATGCAAGCATCCTCGGGTGCAGATCGTCTCCCGCGACGAAGAATCCGAATATGTGGAATGTCAGGAATGTGGAGACGTGTTCGAGTCCAGCGAATTGAAAGACATGGCGATCGAGGAAAAGAAAGAACCAGAAGAGGAGTAAGCTGCGGCTGGCAAAATCAGCGCGTCGCGGTAAAGGTTTCCCCTGTGGTCCTTTCCCGTGGTCCTCTGTGCCCCCTGTGGTTCAAGCTTTCTTTCTTTTGCTGCAACCCGTGCCGTAATCACCCGATTTTAATAATGAGGTTTTCTGAAGCATCCACCCAAAACTTCTTCCCCTCCGGAATCACCGTAGTCGCGCTGTATTCCGTGATCACCGCCGGTCCCCTCATTGATCGGTCGGGTACAAGGTCCCCACGCTCGAACACGGACGTGGTCACGGCTTTGTCATGAAAGAATACGGGCGCACGTTCAACCGGTGCCACGCGTGGTGACGGCTTTCGCGCCCTTTGCCGCCGCGCAACTTTCAACCGCGGCGTCCGCAAACGAACCCGCAGCCGCAGCGTCACCAGTTCTATCTCCCGTCCCGCATGATGGTATCCATAACGCCGCTGATGTTCGTCATGGAAGCGAGCAGGGACATTCCCTGTAGCAGTCACGTTGAGTTCATATCCCTGACCGCGATACCGCAGGTCAAGACTTCTTTCATGGTGAAGAGCGCCGCGCCACCCTTCGGCGCGAAATTCCTTCTGCGCCGCCGCCTCCACCTTACGAAATTCTTTCTCCAATTTCGCCGGTGGCAAACGGTCTGCAAACCGCCAGAGCAGCGTGCGCGAGTAATCCTTGACCACATCGCTCACCAGGATTCCAAATGCCGAAAGTGCTCCCGGTCGTGCCGGAATCACCACCGTCGGGATCGCCATCGCCTCCGCCAGTTCGCAGGCATGCAGACCTCCCGCACCTCCGAACGCCACCAGCGCAAAATCTCGCGGATCGTACCCTCGCTCAATGGATACGACACGCAAGGCCCGCTCCATGTTCGCATTCACCACGCGCACTACACCTGCACAAAATTGTTCCAGGCTTAGACCCGAGCCCTGTTTCTTAAGCCATGCCGACGTAACCCGCCGCGCTCTTTCCGCGTCGAGCCTGAACTCGCCGCCCAGAAAACGGTCGGGACGAATCCGCCCCATCAGCAAGTTGGCGTCAGTCACCGTAGGTTCAGTTCCTCGGCCATAGCAGATTGGTCCCGGATCGGCGCCCGCCGATTCCGGTCCCACGCGCAACGCCCCACCCGCGTCGAAGCGAGCCAGCGAACCGCCTCCCGCGCCCACGGTATGAATCTCCAGCATAGGAACTCCTACGGGCAGCCCCGCCACTTCGGATTGGCCGCTGGCTTGAACCTCTCCCTGCACCGCCGCCACATCGGTCGAAGTCCCTCCCATATCGAAGGAGAGAATCTTCCGGAACCCGCTGCGGCCGGCCATCGTCGCCGCGCCCACCAATCCGCCCGCCGGCCCCGATAACACCGTGCGCACTGGTTCCCGCGCCGCCGATTCCAGCGCCGTGATCCCGCCGCTCGATTGCATCACAAAGATTCGAGGTTTGCGGATGCCCCAGGTCTGGCGCTTTTCGAGACCTGGGAGCGTCGCTGTGAAGTCATCTCCCGCCTTCGTCACGCGCTCCGCCAGTCTTTCCATGTAGCTCTGCATGAGTGGCTGGAGATAGGCATTCACCACCACCGTGCTCGTGCGTTCGTATTCTCGGAACTCCGGCAGAATCTGATGAGACACAGAAAGTGGTTTACCAAGATCCGCCACCGCCGCGGCAACGGCCAATTCGTTCTCCAGATTGGCAAACGAGAACAGAAAAGAAATAGCGATCGCATCTGGCTCGGCACGTCGCACCGCCTCCCGCAGTCGCGTCAACTCCGTGTCCGACGGCCGCTCCGATATGCGGCCCTCGGCATCTGTCCTCTCCATGACGCCGAATCGCAGTTCTCGCGGGACAAGCGGCGCTACTCGATCGAAGAAAAAGTCATACAGACGAGGCCGCGCCTGCCGTCCAATTTCTAGGACGTCTTCAAATCCCGCCGTCGTAATCAGCGCAACCCGGCCGCCTTTTCGTTGCAGCAGCGCGTTGGTCCCGACCGTCGTGCCATGCAGCAACGTGAGCGCGCCGCCGGTTCCGGTCCGCTTCGTGGACTCGCCAATTTTTCGCAGAGCTTCGCCAATCGCGCGCGACGGATCATCCGGAGTCGAAAAAACTTTCAGAGTCTTGAGCGCGCCGTCCTCCACCCACACGCAATCCGTGAACGTCCCTCCAGTGTCGATCGCGATCGCCCGTGTGGCGCGGACACTCTTGTCCGCGCCCTTTGACTTTGATCTTGCTTCTGGCCGGTCTGCCGAATGAAGCGCGGAATGCGATGCGCGAGCCATAAAGATGGAAGACTACCACCCCTCGCGCCTGCTGTTAGTTCTCAGTTCTCAGTAAGAGCCTCTCGACTAGAAACTGAGAACTGAGAAACTGAGAAATGGCGGTACCTGTGCCCAAAGCATAACCGCGTCCCGTCCCCGTCTGCCGTATCCTGAAACAGTGAACGGCAGGACGTGGAAAACATGGCTGCTCCCCGGCGGATTGTTATTGGCGCTGGCGACGGCGCTCGTCAACAGCTCCCTGTTCGTCCAGCTTGCGCCCTCGCTAAGCTTCTTCTACGTTGCGGTCTTCGCCGCCGGATTGCTTCTTGCCTGGCGTTTCAATTCCAGCCGCCTTCTGTTTTCCCTGCTGCTTCTGCTGGTCGCGCATCGCGCCATCGATTTCTTCTCCAACGGACAGATTCACACCGGCCCCGGCCACGCCGCCGTAGCGCTAGCCGCCCTCCTGATCCCCCTGAACTTCATCGCGTTCGCCGAGATGCGCGAACGTGGCTTGACCATCGCCGGAATCGCTCCCCGCTTCGGGTTGCTCTTCCTCGAATCGGTAGTCTTCGCTGTGCTGTGCCGTCCGGAAAATAGTCTCGTCAATCTGCTTCATCCCGGCTCGCCCCCGATCCCACTCTGGATTCTGCTTAGTTTCGCAGCCGCAATCGCCCTCTTCGTCTACCGTTACGTCCAAACACGCAAGCCGATCGAGCCCGGCTTTGTGTGGTCCGTCGTCGCCGTTTTTCTGTGGCTCCAATTCGCCCCGGTAGGCAAAATGTCGGACGCCTACGTAGCCACCGCAGCCCTGATCCTCGCCGCGTCCTTGATCGAAACCTCCTACGTGCTCGCCTACCACGACGAACTCACCGGTATCCGCGGCCGCCGCGCCTTCAACGAGTCCTTGCTTTCTCTCGACCAGCAATATGCCATCGCCATAGTCGACATCGATCATTTCAAAAAGTTCAACGACACCTACGGGCACGACGTAGGCGATCAGGTTCTATGCATGGTGGCCAGGCGCCTATCCGAAGTCGGTGGCGACGGTCAGGCCTTTCGCTGCGGAGGCGAAGAGTTCGCCATCGTCTTTCGCAACACCTCCGCCAAAGAAGCGTCAGAACATCTGGACAAGCTGCGCCAGCTCATCGAGAAATCCACCTTTCAACTGCGCGGTTCCGACAGAAGAGCCGGCAGAGTTGCCGAAAAAGTTTCCGGAAAAATAAGCGATCATCGAGACGACCATCGAGACGATCATCGGGCGGGCAAGTCCGATCGTAGAAAATCCACAAAAAAGAAAACCGCGAGTCCAGGCAGGTTGCGGAAAAGAGTGGGGTTTGCTTTGAAGGGGCGCGGATTCCTGGCCGCCGAGGCGCCATCGAGTGAGCAGGGAAACCTTTTCCCGCAGCCTGCGATCAAACCGCCCGATCGTCTGTCCGATCGTCTGTCCGATCGCCTGTCGGTGACGGTCAGCATCGGAGTTGCCGAGCCCAGCACCCGCATCCGCCAGCCCGAGCAGGTGATCCAAGCGGCGGACCAGGCTCTCTACCGCGCCAAACACAAAGGCCGGAACCGGGTGGAACTGGCGTCCACCGCACCGCTTCGGCTGGCCGGCGAAAAGCGATCGAGGACTTCGCGGTTCTGAGCCGGCGTTTGTATTTCATTTCGGGCACGCCGGCTCATGAATAAAATAACCACGAATGAAATAATCACTCACCTCGTTGGAGGCTTTTTCTCCCGCTGAGCGGGTGCATGTTCCGCAGGCGGCTTCGATTCCGCACGTGGCGGTGCCGTGTGCTGCGCAGGCGGCCTCGACTCCGCTCGCGGCGGTGCCGTGTGCTGCGCAGGCGGCTTCGACTCCGCTCGTGGCTGTGCCGCGTGCGCAGGCGGCCGGGACTCGTGCATAGCCGGAGGCCTCATTTCTGCCCGAGTCGCGGGCTCACGTCTCGCTTCCGTCCGCGGCTTGCTCTGCGCGTGGGCTGTGCTCTCGGTCCGCGCCCTGGCGGCAGGCTTTGACTCGCGGGCGGACTTCGCTTCTGTCCGAGGCTTGCTCTCCGTCCGCGCCGTAGTTGTGCTGTGCGCCTTGGCGGCAGGCTTTGACTCGCGGGCGGACTTCGCTTCTGTCCGAGGCTTGTTCTCCGTCCGCGCCGTGCTTGTGCTGTGCGCTTTGGCGGCAGGCTTCGACTCATGTGTGGACTTCGCCGCCGTCCGCACCTTGCTATCGATCCGCGCTGTGTTCTCGTTGCGCGCTTTGGCCGAAGCCTTCGCCTCAACCCTCTGATTCGTCTCCGCACGCGTCTTCGTCTCAGCACGCGTCTTCGTCTCAGCACGCGTCGAGACGCTCTTCTTCGGCTCAACGCTCCTGTTCATCCCATCGTTCTTTGCGGTCCCGCGATGGGAAGCCGATCCTTTCGCCGCGACCATGCCGGAACTCTTGAACTCTCCGGCCTTCGGAGTCGCTGCTACCGCTGGACGTCCGTGGTTGACCGAGGCAAACTGACTGCGGTTCGCGCGGGCGGCAATCTCATGCTGCCGCTGCGCTGCAACCGGCGGGATGCGCCGCTCGCGCGCATAGGTTTGTTGCCGGTCCGTGGGGCGCGCGTTGATGCCGCCTCTTCCACCGTTGTAAGCGACACGATTGACCGGATCGACAACCGGCTTCTGATACACGTTGTGGATGACCGTGACGTTTACGTTGTTGACCCGCGTGTTATAGAAGAACTGTCCGCCGCTCCAGTAACCGCCTTCGTAGCCGCTGCCGAAGTAGCCGAAACCGTAGTCGATTCCGCCGTAGAAGCCGACGTTTGGACCCCAATATCCGGCATTCCAGACATAGAGTCCGTTCGCCCAACCCCAATAACCTGGCGTCCACAGGAAGCCGACTTCGGGCGCTGACACCCATGTTCCGGGAACCCAGAAATAGCCTCCATCGTCGCTGTAGGACCAATAACCAGGCGTCCAGATATATCCTTCGCCTGGGCAGAGCGGCTGCGCGTAAACCACCAATGGAGGTGGAGCGATTGCGACCGACAGAACGACCTGCGCCGATGCGGCGGAAGAGGTCGCGGCAATCGTCACGAGAACTGCGGCGAGTAGAAGCCAGTTCAAGGGTCCGAAGGACTGGAACCAACGGCGAATATTGAGAGTATGCATTTGCGTCACCTCGTAGGAACGTCATCTGCAACGAACGAGAGACAAAAGCAGCGCAGAACTAAATCGTACGCAGCGAGGACCGCGCGCACGATGCCGTAAAACCTGTAAAAACGAGGAAACGTCAGTGTAGGCTTTTTACTCTGGATGTTTACTTTGAAGATAGTAACCCATATGTACTAGCACTCCACTTCCCTGTCGGGCATCTCTGTAACTGCAGGACAGCAGTACTGGGTCGTTCTGAAAACCAATGCGAACGAACTGGATACTGTGGATGCCTGGAATGTCGACGACACCGATCAGGTGCATTCACGAAAGCTCGCGGTCTTCCCCGGCGCGCACAACGCGTGGTACGTTTTTCATGCCACGCCAGGAGTAGCCTTCTCCGTGGACGGCATCAATTAAAGCGGTCAGAGCGGGGGGAAAGAACGCTGCTGCTGCGAGTCCTAGCTTCGGTTGACTTCAGGATGGGCCAGCGAGTTTGGTGTTGGTTTTGTACCCCCCCCCCCCCCCCCCAAATTCCCGCTAAACTATTCTAATCAAAGTACTTAACTCCATCTTCTACGTGAATAAGGACTTAGCTGTGATCCCTGTGGTTTGGCGTGCACTTTTCGGGGTGAGGAATCGCTGCTTCTGCTGCTTTATTTGTGTACTTGTCGCCCTTATTTTCAAAGAGCCGCCGGAGTGATTTGCGGCGGATAATGGGTCCGTCTCTGGAGACGGAAGCAATTTTCGATGCTGTACTCTCGGTGAATTCTCACATGGTTGTGGTTTGGGTGTCTGCGATTGCCGTCACACGTGTTTGTGATGAAAAAAGGGCCGGCGTCCGTCTCGACCCCGCGCCGATCTGGCAGAAGCGCTTTTACGATTTCAATGTGCGGATAAACGTGCGGACCGAACAGAAGCAAATCGAGAAGCTGCGTTACATCCACCGTAACCCGGGGTCCCCAGCAAGCCCGGTTTTGGCTTGCTGGGGTGGAAGCCGGTGAAGCGCGGACTAGTGGGGGAGCAATGGGAGTGGAGCAGCTTTCGTTCTTATCTTTACCAATACCAAGAGACTGGATTGGTGCGGGTGAAATCTCAGGAGTGGCCAATGGAGATCAAGGCTCGTCCGGTCGCGAAGTTTGGTCGGGGAACGGTATGAGCCTCTCGTTAATTCGCAGAAGCCATGGATTACCGAAGTGAACGCGCTCGCGGCATTTGCTCGTCGCGAAGAAGGTGACGAGTGCAGCACCCCGCGTTTAAGTAGTTAGATCCTCTTTATACAGTTTGTCTTTTATGCTTTTGGCGGAATTCCAATGGCCAAACGCCCCTATCCCTGACCATAAAGTAAGGGCCGCAGAGACCAGGAGCGCAGCGAAGAAATAGATCTTGTGCGCCTCGGGTACGGCATTGCAAAAATATGGAATCGCTACCGAAATACAAGCTCCTATACAGATACCCAAGAACACGAGATGAAGCGATGTATATCCGGCCATCAGCTGATCCAGTTGAATGTCCGTAACGCCATACATGTGAATTGTCTGCTTGTGGACAACCATCTCAGTTAGCATCTCCACCGGGGTTTGCTTGCCCTTGGTCAAGGTCATTTAGAAATCCCTCTTGAATACATCGCCGTAGACAAGCAAGTTGACGAATTGCGTATTCCCACAAACTTTGCAAACAAGCGCGCCGGACGGGAGAGCATTGCCTATGCTTTCAACGCCTGGGGTTCGAATGTGTTGCCTAAACGTGTAAGTTCCCGGGGCTACCTCCCAATTGGATGACTGACAGAGCGGGCAGCGCGAATTTGGAATTCTGTCTTGAAGAGCTGCGATTAGTCGATCTTGAAAGCTTTCCATGGCCGGAAAGCTTAATCGCGGCCCTACTTTGTGTAAAGGTGATAATCACGGTAAAAAAATTTTTAACGGGCAAGGATCCAGGAAATTATGATGGGTTCTGAGTCGCCGACTATTTCTCGTCATATGCGCGATTGTAGTCGGAACACTGCTGGCGCAGATTGAATCCGGCAGTCGGTTTCCCTACATTACTAGGGGTGAATCCGCCTATGAGCATCTCGCAGAAGGTGACGACGTGGGTCGTGTCGGCGAAGATGTCATGGTAAGAGATTTTTCCATAACCAAAGAGAAAATCGCGGTTATGGACCTGGGGAAGAATTGCATCCCACTCGACCCCACCCCACCTCCCATTATCCAAGTGGCGAACCACTGGGATTCCATAGGTCTGGTGGCTGGTAGCTTGATAAATTACCGTGGGATTGAACTGAATCATTGTTGCACTTTCAAACGGCAAACGGGCGGTTCCGCTTGGGATAAAAGCAACCATGGCGGCTCCACTTACTTTGACTGCCTGCGTTTTTCCGGAATTTTCTACCGCAAGGTTGCAAATCGCCATTCCAGCGGGGTTTACTTGTCTTTGTTCTCCCCTCGCAAAAACGGGAGTCAGCCAGGCACGTTCACCAACTCTAAAATTGCTAACCGTTTCACCAAGGGTCTCCCGAGACCACTCGGCAGAGTCCCGAGCAGCCTTGGCGGACTTCTGAATCTCTGGAAATTGTTTGATGATCTCCCCGAGTTGACCGCGCATCACCTCAAGCTGGCCGTGGTAGATGATGAGAGCGAAAATTCCAACAACAGCAAGAATTCCATTAACCGCGAGTTGGGCAATTTCTACCCATCGGAACTCTCGCGCGAGCTCTTTGGCGGTTTCGTTCTCGTTCTTGGTACTGATCTTTGGGTCGTTGGGAATTGGGGGTTGGGTCGGCGCGGGTGGCGTTGCCGATACTGGCCTTTGTGGAGGAAGCTTCCACTCTCGGTCTGTGCGCGGAGTATTGCTGTCATTTTCATTTGTCATGGTACTAGCCTACTGCCGGGTTAAACTGAGCGAATGGAGCAACGGTAACCCGTCGAGCGCTCTTGAGCGGGGTCCTTTGTACCCTCTTCATCACAAACAAGCGTGACGGCCATCACAGACATCCAACCGCCCGTCGGCGACATTCGGATCGACCTGAGGAGCAAGGGTAGAGGTGTGTCCGCCAACCAGTGCGGTCCACGAAAGCCGTGCAGGGCAAAACAGGATCAACATACCACGCGGGCGGCGACCATGGAATCCCACCCTTACGCCAAAAACGCGCAAGGATGGGCCACCCGGCGGTCGGCGCTATCGCCAATCATCTCCCGCCGCCAGTGTGGCGAGAAACGCGAGCCAGCACTACAATTCTGAACACCATCGAAATCTTCATCAGCGGGCACGGCCAGCGATAAAGGGAACCGGCATGCCAACCAGTAAACACGACTCCCAATTGCGGTACTTCCTCAAGCTCACAAGGTTCGGCGTGGTCAAGTGGAGGCGCACCGCTGACCACAACGAAACCTTCAAGGCAGCGAGGAAAGACATCTTCGTCGCCACCGTCTGGGAAGACAGCGTGAGGCGATATTTCAGACTGGAGAGCCCCGATGGGCAGGCTCAAGTATTAGTAACCAGCGCCGACAGCGACGTCGTGGACGCGCTCTTCTCAGAGGCCAAGAGCAAAGCCTTTAACCTGTACCGGGCCATCGCTCAGATCAGCCGACTCGACTCCTAGGCTCCTCATCAGGTTGTGGCGCACTCGCCACCCGTTACGTTCGCCGTGATCCGGACGAATGGCGCTCGAACACGGTCTTTGCCGGACGATGGGCGCCGGTTCCCGGTCCCCGAGAAGTACCGGCTATTCCGAAGCCTTTGACCTGTTGTCCTTTGTCGGCGACGTGCAGTTTGCCGGTGGCTGCATCGACGCGATGCACGCGACCCTGCTCGATTGTCGCGGGATCCATGATCTGAACGTCCATATCATCGCGATTGTGTTCGCGGTCGGTGATCGCGAGCAGCCACTCGCGAGAGACTGGCAGGTCGTCAGGATGATGGTGCGTCTGTACGATTTCTCCGGTTTTTCGGTTGAAGATTACATACGCTGGCATAAGATCTCCTCTTCCTCTGTATCTGTTGCTTCGAGATTCTGAATGGTTCGAGATTCTGACTGCTTAGACTTCCCAAATGACGCCTTCCGCTCGATGCCTGCCGCCTTTGGTCGTGAGCTTGATGGTCACGCTATCGGCGCCGCTGATGTTCTCGACTATGCTGAGCCCATCATCGCCGGAATCGTCCCGGATACCGCATAGCCGCTGATCTCCGCTGATGGTGCATACCATCGAGATATAGACGTGGGCATAATCGCCGCCGTCTTTCTGAGTCAGGTATCCGGTGACGATGTAACTGCGATTGGGGTCCAGCGATAAGGTAACGGAACTGGTGAAGGTTCCTGTGGTCCACATCCAATACACCCAGGCCCAGGTCATAACCATCCTCCTGTATTTGCTGATTGGAGCTGAGCTCCTGTGAGACCTCACCGGGGAAGTGGGGAAGGAAGATGCCAGTCTCTGCTGACCGGCGGATGTTAGCGCGGGTTGTGCGGGTTGTCAAATAAGTTTGACGGATGGCCTGGCGGTTGCGCCAGCGACCAAACAAGTGTGACAGCCATCACAGACACCCACTCCGCCACGCGCGACAATGGAGACGGCCTCAGTGCGGGAGCGCGTTATGGCAAGCCAATCCAAAATTGGGATCTTCGGAGTTAAGTCCTTATTCATGTAGATGATACAAGTAACTCCTTTGTATTGAATGATTTGCAGGAAATT
>Ga0209647_1001507_pt1 | contig 19749 bp, 21 predicted proteins | sample GraSoi_2013_60cm_FD_185827 | JGI IMG/M metagenome (GOLD analysis project Ga0209647, IMG submission 185827) | Grasslands soil microbial communities from the Angelo Coastal Reserve, California, USA - Sample 9_17_2013_60cm (SPAdes) (version 2) | ecosystem: Environmental > Terrestrial > Soil >... | reverse complement strand
CGTCATAATAGACCGGCGCCCGTCTGGTCCAGACACCGCCTGGTCCACGGAAGTCAGGGATGCCGCTGGCCGTGGATACGCCGGCGCCGGTGAAGATAAAAATGCGGCGAGCTTTCTTCAGGTGGTCGATTAGGTGGGGGTGGGACACGGGTGGGTCTAGTTGAGCGGTTCGGGGTGGCGCGAAGTAATCAGTAATCAGTAATCAGTAATCAGTGAGGCAGTAATCAGTCATTTTCCCAGAAAAACGAATGTACGGAACATCCAAGTTCCGGCAATCCTCATGCCTCCCTTGAACATCTGATTACTGATCCACTGATTACTGATTACTTCGCGCTACCTCCCGCCCGCCGCCACCCCCATCACCGGTGCGCTTGTAGCCAGAGCCAAAGCCAGGCGGCGAGGAAAACGGGTGGTAAGAGCAACGGCGAGGCGATACCGAGCCAGCGAGTCAAGCGGCTTCCTTGGATGGCAGGAATAAAATCACCGGGAGCGACGTGATGCGAGTAGGTTCGACGCAATCGGTAGAGAGCGATTACTCCGGCGAGGACGCTCGCGTAGATAAGCAGATCGGATAAGCAGGCGACTGCTGGGATAATGTTGAAAAGAAGATCTTGCTGCTTGGCCAGCAGTTGGTTGCGGGGTGTGGGTGTTCCATTGGCGATGATAGCATAGCCCGTAAAGAAGAAGGATTGGGCCGCCATCAGCCAGGCTAACCGCTGTACGATTAGGTTGTCCTCATGTTGGATCTGGTCCCGAATCGCGCGGTACCAATCGAGGGGACTAAGGGAGTCGAGAGAAAGCTTGTTGGTGGGGGCGGACATGGGGGTGGTAAGGAACCTTGGGGCGGTTGAACGAAATGGGACCTATGCCACTTATGGGACTTGTGAGTCAATACGACCGAAACGTTCCCCCCGGGTCGTTTAGTCGCTTCGGGTTGCTCGCCGGTCACATGCCCATACGCCGACAAGCCGATACGCTTACTCCGCCGGGTGTGCCCGTGGTTCGCGATCCTTAGTGCCGCCGCTGGTTGGGGAGGTGACGAACGGGCCACCCGCCAGAGGGGCTCGGTCGGTAAAGGCTACCTCCGGCATCTCGCTAGGCTTACCTTCCAACGGAAAATCTTTCCTCAACGGAAAGTAAGGGTAGCCGTCCCACATGAGGATTCGACGCAAGTCCGGATGATTCGCAAAGCGAATTCCCATCATGTCGAAGATTTCGCGCTCATGCCAATCGGCCGTTGCCCAAAGGTCTGAAACGGTTGGGACCTCGAGATTATCTTCGGAGACTTTGGTCTTGAGCCGTAGATGGACGTTATCAGCTAAAGAATAAAGTTCGTAAACGACTTCGAACCGTGGCTCGTCACCGAAATGATCGACGCTGGAAAGATCGATCAGGAAATTAAAGCCAAGCTCGTCACGGCAGGCTTTACAAGTAGCCACAATCTCTTCTAGCGGTACCAAGACAGAAATTTCCTCTCGGAATTCTGTTTGCAGGAACTGCGGGAAACGGGCTTTAACTTTTTGGGCGAGATCAGCGGAAGTCATGAAACGGTTTCTAGTAATGCTCGCTTTTGGTCCCTGATCGCTCGTTCATGATCGATCTTGTGCTGTAACTTGATCAGACCTTCGAGAAGTGCTTCTGGTCGGGGCGGGCAGCCGCTGATATAGACGTCCACCGGCAACAGATGATCGATTCCTTGCAGGACCGCGTAACTCCGGTACATACCACCGGAAGAAGCGCAGGCGCCCATAGCGATGACCCATTTTGGCTCCGGCATCTGATCGTAGATCCGCTTTACAGCCAGCGCCATTTTATAAGTGACGGTCCCGGCAACAATCATGACATCTGATTGCCGGGGCGAAAATCTCATGACCTCGGCGCCGAATCTGGCGATATCGAAGCGGGCGGACGCGGCCGCCATGAGCTCGATGGCGCAACAAGCCAGCCCCATGGGCATCGGCCAGAGTGAGTTCTTGCGCATCCAATTGATACAGGCATCGAGTCGGGAAAAGATGATGTTGCCTTCGATTTTAGAATCGTATGCGGCGGGCGCCGTTGTGACCATAAAAGCACAGTATGGTCGTGGTAATTAGGAGCAAGTGAAATGTTTCACGAGCAGCGGGCGATGAGGCGAAACGGCGCTGGGGCGAAAGGGCGAATGGGCGACTATAGCTGCGAGCGGAGCTGTAGATTGGTGGGGCGAAGAACTCGGCGCGCCGAGCATATGGCTTCGTCCTAAGGTTGATCGCGCCGGTTTTGAGCCGCGACCCCTGATGAACCACGCATTGAGGATTTATGGGAACCGAGCGTGTCGCTATCAGGTTATCTGCAGATGAGGCCACCTCAATCGCGCGGCTCAAAACTTATTCCGCGCCCGTTTGCTTCTGTCTTTGAAGATCGACGAAAGCCTTCAGGGTTTCGGGATCGGCGTCGGTGATGGCCCACAAGGTCAAGCCGTTGGCTTCCCAGCCGTAGAGGTTAAATCCTTCTTTTTGGAGGGTCGCGTCGGGGAAGTTCGTGGCTTCATTTTTGGGCCAAACGAAGAGGTTAATATAATGTTGGCGATGCTGAAAAACGACGGCCGCTATCTCTTGGTTCCCAAGGTAATCAAGCCGGCCACCGATCAGCTTAAATCCCTGATCGCTGAAATCGTAAACTGGAGGAGAAAAGTTTAGCTTTCCGGCAAACCAGGGTTTGACCGTGTGTTGATCGGTGGAGACAACATCGATCAAATGATTCGCCAGCAACGAACGCATATGATCAGACACCAGCTGACCGGTCACCGTCGCGATAACGCTGTTGGCCGATCGGTTCGCGGTTAGAAAAACGTTGGAACCAAACCATAAAAGGAGGACGGCGGCTGCTCCGGCCAAGCTTGGCCATGCCCAGCTCGGGAATTGAAATGCTGGCAGCCCCCAGGTGCGACGAGCTGGCGGACGGATCTGTTTCAATAATTCGCCGTGGATTTGGTCACTGAGATCGGCTGCCGGCAAGAAGCGCATTTCTGGCTTTTGCAAAGCCTGACGCACAACGAGCCGACTGGCGTAAAGCGATTCGCAGGTTGGGCACTGTTCGAGATGCTGCTGAATTTTCTGCGCCTCGGCTAGCCCGAGCTCGTTATCCAGGAACGGATCGATGTGCTCGTTTAATTCGTCGCAGGTCATACTAAATCTTTAGCTCTCATTTGTTTAAGCGAGTCGGCGAGCTGTTGCCGGCCACGCGCTAACCGAGACATGACTGTGCCGATGGGGACCTGGGTTATTTCTGAGATCTCGCGATAAGAAAGGTCTTCCATCTCCCTGAGTACCAGGACCGTGCGGAAGTCTTCCGGCAGATTGGCCAAGGCCGAACGAACGGCGGCGATGTCCGACTTCACCTGCAACTTGGTTTCGGGCGAATTGTGATCGGGAATGTTCTCTATTTCTGCGTCGGAAGCATGCACTTGTCGTTTCTTAAGGTGATCGTAGCAAACATTACGAACTATCCGGAGCAGCCATGCTTTACTGGTTTCACCTCGTACTCCGCCAAAGAACTTAAAGGCACGGAGGTATGCATCCTGCACCATGTCGCGGGCGTCGTGCTCATTTTGTACTAACCAGCGTGCAAGGTTATAGGCGTCGTTCATAAGCGGGAGCATCTCGCCTTCAAAACGCGCCAACTTCTCCTGTTCGTTCATTCGGTTCGGAACCGAGGCTATCACAAACACATACCGAGACTGGAATGAATTTATTCCCGGGCATTGAAAACGGACGGACACGAGTTCAATCCCGGCCGCGAATTGACGCGAATGAACGCGAATTAAAACCGAATTTCACCACAGAGACACAGAGTTCACTGAGCTTTCAAAGATCCCTTCTTGGATTCCTTTCCCCCTGTGGTCTCCGTGTCTCTGTGGTGAAATTTTTGCCGCGCATTGGGGGGGAGAGCAGCCCAGCGACCCGACAAAGCGGCTCCCCTCCAGGTCCTGGGTCCAAGTGGGGACCTCGAATTTGTTATCACCCTTCTGGGAATAAACCGGATCGAGAACCGGTATTCAGGATTAAAAGGACGGCCTGCGAGCTGTTCCTTTGAACTTGGATAAAACTATGTCAGACCACATTCATGATAATTTGAACAGCGACGGTGTCGACCGGCGGGGCTTTTTGACCTGCATGGCCTGGGCCGGAACAGGGTTGGTGTTTACCTTGAGCGGAGGGATCGCGAGATCGCGTATGTTGTTAGCGCCTGCCTCCGATCAGGGCGGAGGTGCAGCGGGAGCGGACTTTACGTTCGTACAGATCAGCGATAGCCATATCGGCTTTAACAAAGACGCTAATAACAACGTCATCGGCACTCTGCAGGAAGCGATCGGCAGAATTAAAGCTCTTCCCACTAAACCTGACCTAATTATCCATACCGGCGATTTAACTCATCTCGCTGAGGCCGATGAATTCGATACGGTTGATCAGGCGCTGAAAGGCACCGGCGTGAGCGACATCTTTTATGTCCCGGGAGAACACGATGTTCTCAACGATAACGGTGAGCAATATCGGAACCGGTTCGCCAAGGGCACAAGCGGAGACGGTTGGTATAGTTTCACGCATCGCGGCGTTCACTTTGTCGGTTTGGTCAACGTGATGGGTAAATCAGAAGCCGGGCTTGGTTCATTAGGCCAGGGCCAACTATCCTGGCTGGAAAAGGACTTGGGTGGTCTGTCTGATTCCACGCCGATTATCGTATTTGCGCATGTACCGTTATGGGAAGTGTACCCTCAATGGGGATGGGGAACTACCGATGGAGCGACGGCTTTGGGATTTTTGAAACGGTTCGGTTCAGTGTCGGTACTGAATGGCCACATCCACCAAGTCGTCCAAAAGGTGGAAGGAAATATTACTTTCCACACCGCTATGTCGACCGCGTTCCCGCAGCCGGCGCCCGGTACCGCACCTAAGGCGGGTCCGATGAAAGTTCCGGCCGATCAACTTAAGAAGGTATTGGGAATTACGACGGTAAACTATGTCGAGACACCGCATTCCCTGGCCGTCATCGACAAGCCGTTAGTATCTTAGGAACGAGCGGGAATGGGCGAAACGGCGAAACGGCGATAGGGCGAATGGGCGAAAGGGCGAATGGGCGAAAGGGCGATGAAACGCCCCTGATCGGTGGGGGCGAACGGCAGACTTCGTCGGGTGAATCTCCCAACTTCGCCTCGTCGTTTTAAACTCCGAGAGGCTACGTCGGGCAAGCCGAGAGGCTACGCCGGACACGTTGTCTGGCTAATCGGGAACCGTTTCGTTGCGTTTCTAAACCTCGATCAAAATGAATCTCTTCTTGGGAGCTAATATTTGGGAAATGATGCATGGGGGGAGCACCCATTTACCGATCGCGCTGATGTTGGTGTCGGCCGTGTTCGATGCCCTCGGAGGGGTGATGAGATCGGAGCGACTGCGGGACCAGTTTCATGCAGCGGGTCTTTTTGCTTTGATAGCAGGTACATTAGGGGCTTTCCCAGCGGTTGTTTCCGGGTTGATTCTGGCGCGTTGGGAGATTGGAGGAAAGGGTGCGCTTTTCTGGCATCACGTCTTCCTGTGGCCGGCGTTCGGCCTGCTAATCGCGCTATCGGTTTGGAGGGTAATTGTCCGAGGACGTCGTTCTAGAACCGGTTTCGTAATCTATCTGCTAGCCGCTTTTCTAGCTGCTTTTCTGGTGAGTGCGGCCGGATTCTGGGGTGGTGAAATCCTGCTGGGAGGTTCATGATGCGACCTTTTTTCGGCTGGGAATTTGTCGCTGCGCTCTTGGCTACCTTGGTCGCTTCCGCAGTGGTGGGAAGCACATTGGGTGCAGCGAGTTTAGTGCGAGCCGGAATTGAACAAGCGAGAACCGAGTCTGCCACGGGCAATACGGCTCAGCTCACACCGATCGTGGCTCACGGCCAGAAACTGTTTGCGGTTAATTGTTCCCATTGTCACGCCGACGACGCCACCGGTGACGAAGGACCAGATCTGCATGGCCTGACTAAATCCGATGAACGAATCAAAGGGATTATCACGAATGGTATCAAGGGGGAGATGCCAAGTTTTGGGAAGAAGCTGCAGGAGGCAGATAAGGAGGCGTTGGTGGGGTTTCTGAGAAGCCTTAGGTGACAGTAAACTGAGTACTGCTAGTTTTTTACCGGCAAAGGCCAGGAGGGGGGCTGCTATCAAGAGCGATAGCAAGGTCCAACGACGATAGCCCAAGCGTTCAGCAGCAAAACCGCCAATGACTTTGCCGACGCCGGCCGCGACACCCAGGGCAATTAAGGCGTTGATCTGTCCGGCGGTGGCCAGCTGAAAACTTGTCCAGAGCAACGAACGCAAGGCCACAGCGGTCAACAGACCGATCATGATCCAGTCATGAGACTCAAATATGGGCTCTTTTGATGCTTTCGAGCCGGACGGCAAGCGAGGCGGAAGTGGCCAAGCCTGGATCAAGAGCATCAAGGCGATTAACAAAATCAGAAAAGGAAGATAAAGATAGTGGCCACTCACGGCTAAAGCGCCACCGATGGCTAACCCAATTACTCCCGGCGCCGCAAAAAGTCCGGCTGCATCGGAGCGACCCCCGCATGAACGCAGCGTTAGAGCGCCGGCGCCGACATGAAAGGCGGCAGAGGCGAGTCCGGCCATAAGAACAGCAGCTTCGCCGAACCCCAGCCAGCGGATGATCAAACTGCCTGCCATGAGCGCCATACTGTTAACAAAAAAGCTCCCAGCAGGAGAATCGGGATCGGAATCTCGTAAATAGATTTTCCTGCCAACATTAATAGGCCAGTTCCCAGCAATGACGTCACCAAGTTGACGATGGACGCGTGCAGAAACGCGATTTTCCATGATCCCCAGCGAAGAAGGCAGAGAACGGTCCCTTCAATCAGAATGATGCCAACCAAGCTGATCACGGAACACACAAGAAGGCCTGGCGGGCTAAGGTAGATCGGCGAAAGCAAATCCGCGAGCATTCGAGTCGATGATATCAGAGTGAGGAGATGATTGAAAAGGCAGGGATGTACTCTGGATTCTGCGTTTGCCTCCTGTATAGTGCGCCCTCTGCATGGGAAGACTTTTGACTCGGAATTTTTGCATTATTGCTCACATCGATCACGGGAAGACGACGCTTTCTGACCGGTTGCTGGAGTCCACCGGTACGATCGCCGACAGAGACAAGCAGGATCAGTTGCTGGATTCGATGGACCTCGAGCGGGAGAGGGGTATTACGATCAAGGCCCATCCGGTCGCCATGAATTATTCAGCCAAGGATGGGCAGAGCTACCTGCTAAACTTGTTGGATACACCCGGGCACGTCGATTTTTCGTACGAGGTATCGAGAAGCTTGGCAGCTTGTGAGGGAGCAATCCTGGTGGTGGACGCAGCTCAGGGGGTGGAAGCGCAGACGGTGGCAAACGTGCATTTGGCGCTCAAGCAGCGACTGACCATCGTTCCGGTAATCAATAAGATCGATCTGCCTAACGCGGACATTCCCACGGTTCGAAAACAGCTTGAAGAAATCCTGGCCATCCCGGGTGATGAAGCCATTCTCGCCAGCGCCAAGACCGGTTTGGGCATTGAAGAGATCCTCGAAGCGATTGTTGCCCGGATTCCGCCTCCTCCAGCGCCAGAAGACAACAAGCTGCGTACTTTGATCTTTGACTCGGTGTTCGACATCTACCGTGGGGTGGTGGCTTATTCGCGCGTGTTTTCCGGTAGGATCGTCCCAGGCCAAGCTGTCAGGCTAATGAGCACCGGTAAGAGCTACGAAATCAAAGAGGTAGGAATTTTTACTCCGAAGCCGCTGGCTCAGGAGAGCTTGGAAGAAGGTGACGTCGGCTATTTCATCGCCAATATTAAATCCACGTCGGAAATCAAGATCGGGGACACCCTGACCGAACAGCGCAATCCGGCAGCGGAGCAGTTACCTGGGTTCCAAGAGATTCATCCGATGGTCTTCAGCGGGATTTACCCGATCAATACCGCTGATTTCGAACATCTGAAAACCGCCCTGGGAAAACTGCAGATCAACGATTCCGCCTTCGTCTATCAGGCGGAGAATTCCGTGGCCTTAGGCTTCGGTTTTCGTTGTGGTTTTCTCGGTTTGCTCCACATGGAGATCGTACAGGAGCGACTGCGCCGGGAGTTCGATATGGACATCATCGCGACTTACCCGAGCGTGGTTTACGAGGTGCAACAGACCAACGGGGAGAAGGTCGAAGTTGATAACCCCGCCCATTTACCGGATCCGAGCGTGATCGACGAGATTAGAGAGCCGGTGGTGGAGTGCTTCGTGATGTGTCCGAACGAAAACATCGGCGATATGATGCAGCTGATCATGGAGAAAAGGGGCGAAGTCCAACACACAGAGTCGCTCGACACGAAGCGGGTAATGTTGACAGCGATCATGCCGTTGAACGAGATTTTGGTGGATTTTAACGACAGGATTAAATCGTTGACCCACGGATACGGATCGATGGATTACGAGCACTCCGGCTACCGTCCTGCTGACCTGGTGAAACTAGACATGCTGGTAAACGGGGAACCGGTTGACGCCTTTTCGAGTATTGTCCATCGGGACAAGGCTGAAGGCCGAGGCCGGTTGCTGGCAGCCAAACTGAAGGAAGTCATCCCCCAACAGCTTTTCCAAGTATCGATTCAAGCCGCCATTGGTGGAAAGGTTGTCGCCCGTGAAAATGTTTCTGCGCTGCGTAAAAATGTAACCGCCAAGTGTTACGGCGGTGACATCACGCGGAAGCGGAAGCTCTTGGAGAAACAAAAAGAGGGAAAGAAGCGAATGAAGGCGATCGGCAAAGTGAATATTCCACAGGAAGCCTTTATTGAAGTTCTGAAAACAAACTAGCACCGTGTTAATACCAAGATACGTCCAGGATTCCGAGACATTAATTAAAGCCGCAAAACGAATTCTCAATTATCGCAAAGACGTCACTGCTGCTGATCAACTGGAAGAGGCGCGGGTCGGGATTGCTCGTGTACGTAGCGCGATAAAGCAAAGATCGGCCCCGGCGGTCAAAGAAGCCGAAAAACCACTGGTGGAGGTATTGACCAAGATTGATCCACCTCGGTCCAACAGCTGGATCCGGGATAACGTTGAGCTCATTGTGGTGGTGGTGGCAATTGCGTTGGGGCTGCGAGCTTATTATTTGCAGCCTTTCAAAATTCCCACCGGATCGATGCAACCGACCCTGGCCGGTATCATCGCCAAAAAGACGGATGGCCCGGCTCCAAATATCCTGGTGCAAGCTTTTCAGTTTGTGACGCTGGGGCGCACATATGCCGATGTCGTTTCGGAGGAGGACAATGACAGCATTACGGATGTCACGCCGGTTAAGCTGAAGCTGTTGTGGGACGGGTCCCTGATCCGAATGGCCTCAGGACGAGCTTATACGGTTGGGATCGCGCCGGAAATTCTCGAAGGCCAACTCGGGTTGCGTCCGTCCTATTATGAAGTGAATCCGCAATTCGGTAAGAAGTACCGAAAGGGAGAGTCGATTGTGCGTGGCTACGCGGATCTGGGGGATCAGGTTTTTGTGGACAAGGTGAGCTACAACTTTCGGCAACCGCATCGAGGCGACATTTTCGTTTTCAAGACGAACGGCATCGCAGGTATTGGTAGACCGGACGGCCCGAGCGAACATTTCATTAAGCGATTGGCTGGGACCCCAGGTGACGCCTTACGGATCATCGAACCGATCCTTTACATTAACGGTCAGCCGGCTGAAGACTACGTGTTTAAACGAGTGGAATCCCGGCAGAACGCGTATACCGGGTACACTAACCAGCACGAGCAGCCGATGCGGTATCTGGGTACGCCGAATGACACCGTGAGCGTTCCGTCGAATTCCTATTTCGCGCTCGGCGACAACAGCGCGAACAGCTTGGATAGCCGCTATTGGGGTTTTGTGCCGGCCGATAACGTGGTGGGGCGCGGTCTTTTCGTTTATTGGCCGTTTACCAGTCATTGGGGATTTCCGCAGTGAGCGGTCGGGATGGGCGCCCGCATCGTGGTCGAAGCGAGTGAACAAGAGGTCTTCCCGAAGGTTTCAGGTGTTAGTGCAAGCAACAAATTTTTGACGCGGCGGCTGAAGGTTAGATGGCGCTCCTACGGAGCATTGGCTCCGTCCGGCAAACGTCCAAACGCGAGGGAAGACCACTGGTTCGTGGCGACCGCGGATGAGCGGGAGCTCATCCCTACCGGAAGTTACGCATCATTTCTAGTTGTGTTTCGGAGAGAAAAGCTGCCTAAATCTTAGCGTATGGACTTGGTAGACATTTTAGTCGACCTCGGACGGCAATTAGGAAATCACCCAGAGAAAGTAGTCGTGCTCGATGAGGGGTTTGTGGCCGGGAAAGTGGATGGACATATGGTGATTAGCCGTCCCGGCGCCCGTCTGGGCAACCTAGATCGCGGCGACCTGATTCACTTTAATCCGGCGGCTTTGCAGGAGCTATTGCGAGCGGACCAACCGAGGCGGCAAGCGGAGGAGGAAGCGCTGCTTGCGTCTCGCTTGCAAGAGGATGCCCCAATGCCAAGTGCCGATGCCTACGTGGTCACGGACCTGTTCGACCGTTGCGGCAGCCGTATGGCGGTCCAAGTTCAACCGGTCGTGATCAACCAGATCCTTGCTTCTCCCCGCGCCCGCCAATTTGCTGACCGCCGCATCACCTTGAGCGAGGTATTTAGCTGCGGGCTGGCGACGACGTTGGTTCCATATGCCGATCCTGGAACCACTCTCGCGAAAGAGGTGCGGACCAAAGTGAATCTTTGGAGAGATCGCGCCCGAACAGACCCAAAGGTGATTCTGCTGCAAAACAATGGGATGATTGTGCTAGGCGATTCTCCCGAGGAAATCGTCGAGAACATCGAAAAGATGGTTCGAGCGGCGGAGGTTTTCGTCGGAGCCAGCTTGCTCGGTGGACCTCAATTCCTCACTGTCGCTAATATCGGACGAGCGACCGAATACCGCCGGGTGATCGACGTAGGCGGAACGAGCCAATCAACTGTGCCCCAAGCTGTGCCGAGTGAGCTGGCCAATTCCTGACCTGACAGGAATCGATTGGACTCACGCCGCTATTGAAGCCGGCGCCGGGGTTTTGGGGTATCTGTTGTTCGTCCTTTGCAACCCGGTATCCCGATTTTTCGGGGATGGTCTGCGAATCGTTAATCGGCATCCGCGTATTTGGATTTGGTTGGCGGTATTGAGCTGTTCGTACTCTTTGTTTCAGGCCGTGATCGCTTGGCGCTTGGGCGAGCTACACGTATCTCTTTATGATTTGGTTAATTGGCCCGGGGCGCGATCCGTGGATTTGAACCTGGCCGCCAAACGCTGCTGGCTGCCGGCATTGGAGTTGTCGTCCGGTATTTTCAATCAAGTAGTGGCTACGTTTCCGGCGTCCAGCTTGGCTGCTCTCTTGTTCCTTATGAATTGGGGCGGCGCACATTTTAATTTGATCGCGGAGGCCCGAGTTCGCCTGGGGGCTTGGTGGATGCTGGTTTATCTGGGAGTCGTCATCTGCGCTTTCGGAGCCGTAGCCAAACCGATTTTCGCCATTGCGATTCACTGGTTGAATCAGTTCGTTGATGGACTCTTTCTCTTGCGAGTGGGAGCGGTATTGGACTGGCTTTCATTCCAGTTCGAATACTTGTTCGGCTTGGTGGTCCAAATCTATTTGATCCTCCTGGCCTTCGTATGGCTTAGGGGCATTAAGTCTGATCCGGAGCGAGTATTCGCACTGGCGCTTCGCCGGACGCCGCACCTGGCGAAATGGGCAGGATTGATGCTCTTGTTGAGCGCGCTCTTCATTCATCTACCGCTGCTGATCAGTTATCTCTGGATCGGACAGTTTACCGATTTTACCAGCGCAATGGTGGAGTATGTCGATCAGACTGCCCGGCCGCTGATGGCAATTGTGCTGATCCTTTTCTGCTCGGTGCAGATCACCCTGGTGTTGCACAATCAGACCTTGCAAAAGGCGTTACAAGAACATGTCGCCCTGTTGCGAACCAGCTGGTATCGGATCGTTTGGTTCGTAATTGTGTCGGGGTTCCATCTCTTTGCCGTGTCTTGGATTGGCGAGGTGATCTTGGCGTGCTATCCCGTTATGTCGGTGCCATATGTGCTTGGATCCTTGCTGGTGAGTTTTGCGAAAGCCGTCGTGGCGGCGTGGCTCCTGACCAGCTGGGTCTGCCTGTATCGAGATGCGCGTCGTCCCCGGAAAGAAATTCGGTTTTGAGAAAGAATCGGTCCTTTGGTAAACCCTGAGCCAGAAGATATTTTGGTGGCCGACCAAATCAGTTGGCGCGGTTCGAGCGACTCTGGCGCTCCCGTGCATCCGATTAGCCACCGGTTTCAGCGGTCGTCGTTCTACATCCTCGAGAGTGAGGATCCCGAATTTAAACATTCCTGCTTGCGCCTATTTGGCCTTTTGGAGGAACCGGCCACTGGCGAGCTTCTGCTAGAAGGAAGGCGAGTCACCGGTTTGGAGTCGGAAGAGCTGGGAGAGATCCGAAATCGTAAGTTTGGGTTTCTATTCGCGTCACCGTTTCTGCTTCCGTCCTTTACCGTTTTGGAGAACGTCGCCATGCCGCTTTTTAAGGTGGCGCAGGTCGATGCTCGAGAAGCTAAGAGCATCACCGAAGCGATCCTGCATCTGGTGGGAATCGCGGACATTGTCGAAGTAATGGCTGCCAGGCTAACTCCGTTCCAACAGCATCTGACGGCCATGGCGCGAGCGGTAGTGCATCATCCCCGGCTACTTATCATCGAGGAGCTCGGACTGGATCTGGATACGGAAGCGGCGCTCCGGGTTTTCGAGGTGGCGCGCCGAATCCCAGAGCGGCTCGGCACCACCGTCATTTCAACATTATCCGCGGGGATTGACTTCGCGGGCGGGGATGTCGTACTCGAGATAGGCACGGCTGGAATCCGGGAACTTCGGAAGGAGCCGAGAACATGAGTAACGCCCAAAATATCACCCGCAAAAGTGGCTCGAACCTCGCTTTTGCCTTCTTTTCCTTGCCCAAGGAAAAACGGCGCGACATCTCGACCTTTTACGCGTTCTGCCGAAATGTGGATGACATTGGAGACGATCCCGGACTCTCGCTGGAGGAACGCCGGACGCGACTAGAGGGCTGGAGATCCTGGATTCGCCGTTCGAGTCCGGGAGAAGCAGATTTTGCCGAAGAAATCAGGCAGTTAATCCGGAAATACTCTCTTAAGGTGTTGCATTTCGAAGACATTCTTAATGGCGTGGAAATGGACCTGCAGCGGGTCCGGTTCGCCAGCTTTGCGGAGCTATCGGAATATTGTTATCGAGTCGCCAGCGCGGTCGGGCTGATCAGCATCGAGATCTTTGGCTATAAAAACGTACGCTGCCGCGACTATGCCTATTACTTGGGCTTAGCCCTGCAGCTAACGAATATTATCCGCGATGTGGGCACGGATTTGGCCAATGGGGGTCGGATTTATCTGCCGCTCGATGAAATGGCGCGCTTTAACTATTCCGAGGAGGAATTGATCCAGCGAAAATACGATGAGCGGTTTGTCGCGCTCATGAAATTCCAGGCTGAACGGGCGCACGCGTACTTTCAAAGGGCCACCGAGACCCTGCCGGCCGAAGACCGTCGTTCCATGATTGCGGCGGAACTGATGCGAGAGGTCTATTTCAAGCTACTTACCCGGATAGAGAAAGATCGTTTTCGGGTATTTAACAAGAAATACCGCTTAAGCCGCCCGGAAAAACTTTGGATTATTTCTCGGCATTTTGCGACAAACCTGACATAATATGGTTTGTCTTTAGCAGGAACCAGGTCTGCAACCTGCTGCTAGGGAGTCTGCGGAGTCCTTATATGACAAGAATGATCTACCTCGGGGCCGTTATCTTGGCGGTACTCGGGTTAGCCTCTTCGGAGGCCTATGGGCAGACAAATAGCAGTCTGTCATCGACTGCAGGTATCGCCATAAACGGTGCCAGTAGCAGTTTGGTAGGAAACGCTGTCGGCTTCACCGTTCATTATGCCGGGAAGGATGTTATCTACTTGTGGGAAGGATCCAACGCGTATCCGTTGGCGAGTCCTACGGACAATCCTTCAATTGTGATCAGTCCTTATGCTCCTCATAACCGAGTTATCGTCACCGGGATCAGATCCGGAGAGTTGGTAATGGATCCCTCGGTCATGAAGGCATTTATTCGTCCTTAACGGTTAAGAAAAAGCTGTCGACATAGATTTGCGCTGGTCCTGGTAAGAGTGCTGGCGAGCACTGATCCTGGACGGCGCATCGGTGACGCGGTCAGTCATTCGGCTAGCCGCAGAGTGGGGTTCACTTCCTCGTGAGTCTTGGTAAGAGGTGTCTTAACCCGACTCTTGGGTTTAATTATTTCCCGAGATTGGCTAATGCTGGGACGCTCGCTAACACGTTGTTAACGGTATCCTCTCCGGCAATTTTCTTAGCCTCACCGATAAACGTTTGTACAAATGGAGCTATTTGCTCGGTTTTAAGGCCGGCGTTCTCGAGAGACGCCACGGCCTTACCGACGTCGGCGGCCTGGCCTCCAAACATCGAGCTAACGCCCCCGATAAGATTGGCGAAAAGGTTCCCACCTCCGCCGGCGTCCGGCGCCGGGGCATTAGCAAGATCGCTTGCACCCGGAATCATATTAAGAAGAGCTCCGAATTCACTTCCTCCGGCTTTTTGCTTGAGGAAGTTCAACACTACTGCCAATCCCGAGCGAACGACAGTCTCGGGGATCCCAAGTTTCTGCGCAATGGCTGACACTATTTGGTCCATAGTAGCTCTGATGCTTTTACTATTTCAAAGGTTCTCCTGACAAGCGTCCAAGGATCGCCCCGCCGTGAGAACGATGTAGTAGTTTAGTTAATTGATAGGCTATGAGAGAGCATTCAGTCACTGCAAGACATCTCTTCGGCCGACAGGCATGCAAAGTGTGGGCCCAAAAGGGCAGATGAGCGAGCTGCGGACGGAGAAATGGAGTGTTGGCGCCGCGCATAGATGCCGGCGACTCACGGACGAGCGGGAGTTCGTCCCTACCGTTTCCGCACGCGTCGTTTTAGCGACGGACTAGGAGGCGTTAGTTGCGGTCGCGGTTCGGCGGGCCTGGAGGCGTCGCAGTAGCAGTGGTACGCCTGCTCCTGACAAGATTAGGGCGCCGATAACGCAGCGTTCCCAATAGGAGGAGATGCCGATGAGGACGAGGGAATTGTTGATGATCGTGACCAGGAATACGCCGATCAAGGTGCCGAAGACAGTTCCGTGTCCGCCGCTGATCCGGGTGCCGCCAAGAACGACGGCCGCGATGACGTTCAGTTCGCTGCCGACTAGATCGAACGGATTTGCGACCCGGGCCTGAGAACCATGGACAATACCGGTGATGCCGGCCATGAGACCGATCAGGACATAAATTAAAAACTTGGTCCGAGCGACGGGAATACCTAGGCGGTTACAGGCGATTTCGCTACCGCCAATGGCATAGATATAACGACCAAAGGCCGTGAATCGTACCATCAGTGCGATTAATACAATGGCGCCAATTAAAAATAGAGAGGTAGCCGGCAAACTGAATAAGCTACCGTCCGCTAAATGTCCTCGATAAAGGTACGCTCGGGACAGGTCCAGCATGGCGTCGGGGATGTCGGTGATGTGTTTGCTGCCAAGAAAGGTGAGCAGGAAGCCGTGAAAGAAACTCAAGGTTCCTAGGGTTACTATTAAGGTTGGTAGCCGGAACACTGCAATTAAGAGGCCGTTGATTGAACCTAAGATGGCGCCGATAACCGCTGCAACTACCAGGATGGAAAAGAGTGGAGCATGCGGATTGGTCAAAACAAAGAGTTTGACCGTCCCGTACATGGCGGTGGCGGCGACTGCGGTGAAAGAGACATCGATACCGCCGGATAAGAGCGCCACATAAACCGACAGTGCGAAAATTCCGGTAGTAATGCTATCGCGGACGAGGTCTAACAGATTAGCCGCGCTCAGGAAGACTGGATTCAGCAGGGTGATAACGGCGCATAACAGAACCGTGGTTAGTAGGATAACGCCCTCTGAGGTTCGTAGGTAGTGTGTTAACCAGCGCATTGGACCGTTTATCGTAATCGTCCTCGTCGTCGTCCTTCCGCCTTCGCTGACGTCCCTGCCGTGGAGCGCGCCTCGCTTGCGAAGCCGGCCTTGAGCATTAAGCGAAAGCTACGGCGGACAGGCTGTCCTCGAGGGTGAAGTGCTGCGTGAGATGGCATGATGGTAGAGTGCACTGGCGACGTGCTGAACGTGACTGGGATCGAGTTATTCATGGGCTTCGGTCGCTTCTAATCGAGGACGACGACGAGGACGATTACGATTAGGATGAAGCATCACGATTCCAGGGTTACCTCTTGTACCAAGGTGGAGAGATCCAGTTGGTCGACTGGCTGCTCATGAGAGATTCGTCCGTTAGCCATGACGATGACCCGGTGACAAATGCTAAGAACCTCCGGTAAATCATCCGAAACCACGATGATCGCGGTTCCGTGTCGAGCTAGCTGAGCAATCAAAAGATGGATGTCATGTTTAGAACCTACGTCGACTCCTATAGTTGGGCCATTCAGAATAAGCACTTTCGGGTTCAGATCGAGATAGCGCGCGATCAACACCCGTTGTTGGTTTCCGCCGGACAAGGTTTGCACCGGAGCATTTCCATCCGGCGCTTTGATATTCAGCTGTTTAATATAACTTTGGCCGTCCTGACGGATTCGGCGGAAATCCAACAAACCGCCTCGGGTCCGTCGCCAAAGGTTAGCAATCAAGATGTTGTCGAAAATCTCTTGTTCGAGGAATAAGCCTTCGTTCAGCCGATCCTCCGGGATATAGCCGATCCCAAGACCCTCAGCTTGTAGCACAGTTCGCGGAGCAATCGGTTTGCCGGCCAGCAAGATCCGTCCGCTGACGGGTGGGGTTTTCCCGGAAAGGCTTACTGCGAGCTCGCTGCGGCCGGAGCCAAGCAGTCCGGTTAAGCCAAGTATTTCGCCAGGCTTAACGTCGAAAGTCACGTCCTGGAAAAGCGGCGGTAAGCTCAACGATTCAACGCGAAGCAGAGGCGCAGTTGCGGGATCGGGTGCGGGCGGTTGTAGCCGTTCCACCAGAATTTGGCGCCCGGTGATGGCTTGGCTAAGGTCTGCCGTGGTGAAATTGGTGATTGGTCCGGTAGCGACAACTTGGCCGTTCCGGAGAACGGTTACCGCGTCACAGATCTCATAGATCTCCTCCAGTTTGTGGGTAACAAAAATAAAGCTGACCCCTTGCTGGCCGACTGAGCGGACGATTTTAAAAAGCGCCTTAACCTCTCGCCGGGTGAGCGCGGAGGTGGGTTCGTCCATGATGATAATCTTTGAGCGGTTCCGCAGAGCCCTGGCGATCGCAACCAATTGCTGATTCGCGACGGATAGATCTTCGACTAAGCCCTCCAGCGGAATACTGACGTTCATTTGGGTCAACGTCTCCTGCGCCAGCTGCTTCAGGTGCCTGAAATTCGCGAACTTGCGGCGGCGGGATACGCTGTCTAGGAACGTAATATTCTCAAAGACGGACAGATTCGGGAGCAGCGAGAAGTCCTGGTAAATTACACTGAGACCGAGCTCGATGCGTTTGAGCGCATTCTCATGAGTGGCGTCATGGCCGTCGATGATCACCTTGCCCGCATCGGCGCTCAGGGTTCCGGAGATAATTTTAATCAGTGTCGATTTCCCGGAGCCATTTTCGCCTGCTAGACAATGAACGGAGGCCTGTCCCACCGACAGAGTGACATCCTGCAGCACCGGGACGCGGACGTAAGTCTTAGAGACGTTTTGAGCTAGAAGCGAAGCCACGGGGTGGGGGTGGGGGTGAAAGGTGAAAGGTGAGAGGTGATTGGTCCGGGCAGGGCGGGTTCAAGACATGGGTAACACTTTTGGCTCAGGACATAGGTAACAGTTTTGCTGTTTGAGGTTACAGGTTTGGGTTGGGTTTTCCAGTGGGCGGGTGAGAAGGGCAACCGCTTTTAGTGTTCCCCCCGAACCGGCGCTCAGACTTATCCATAATCGCCCCGGGCCGGCGTGCTGCGAGAATGCCCGGTACGGGTTCGAGACGTCGCAGCAGCGCGACGGCCCGGTAAAAGGCGATTGTGGATAAGTCGCGCATTAGAGCCGCGTGTTCACGAAGCGAGAGCGTTTGTCTTTTGTGCCGCTCGCATGTTCGGTCATTGGGGCAGAGCCCAAAGTACATCGGCTTTTTAAGCCGCATTTTTAAAATTGGTTTTGGCATCAATTGGGTTGAGGTCGATACGCTCAAAACTGATGGTGGCCGGATCGAGATGGCCCAGCAGCAATTGAGCAAACCAGAGTTCAATGGTTTGGTTTTGGGCGCTTTTGAGCCCGACATTCCAGCCGCTTAAACTTTGGCTAACAAAAAGGCTGTGGTCTTTCCAACGGATGCAGCCGTTGTGATTGACTCTGCGAGCAGTCATGCCCTCATAAACTAGCTCCTGGACTGCACCGGGGTATTTGCGGTTGGAATTGTGATAAAGATCGCCTGGGCAACGCAGTTCCAGAGCTTGGTGAGGGCGTTGGTAATTGAATTGGTGGCGCCACAGATCGAGGGCTTCCTGGCTGACGTTTTGGCCTAAGCATTCTAGCTCTTGGCTGATATCGCGATGGAGTCGCTCGTGAGCTCCGTTGTCCTGAGGTTTACCTGGCCGGCTACGTTCTAGGTTGATTCCTAGTGCCACCCACCAAGCCGACAGGCGGCTTAAACCCAGGACCGCGCTGCGGCTGGCAAAAGGCGTACCGTTATCGCTGCGGATGGCTTGAGGTAAGCCATGGCGCTGGAAGAGTTTTTCAAAACTCGCTTGTACTGTATGGCTTCTAGCATTGGGCACTTGGCGCAACTCCAGTAAATAACGGCTGAACTCATCTCGGACCGTTAAGGGCTCACAGCGTCCTTCGGTCCCATGCCACCAGCCTTTGAAGTCCACCGTCCAGATCTCATTGACCGCTTTAGCTTTGGCGCCACTGCTCAAGCGACCAGCTTCAGTGGCTCTACGCCTTTTGCGCCGTTGCGTTAGCCCAGCGGCCTCTAATACCCGCTTGAAGCTGCTTAGACTGGCCACCTCTCCGTGTTGACGCAAATAAAGCTCTCGGATTTTACGCGGTCCCCAATAGGGATGGGCAAACTTCAGGCGCACGATTTGGCAGACCTCTTCTTCTTTGAGTTGTTGGGGGCTACTTCGCGGCCGGCGCGACTCTTCGGCTAAGCCTGCTATGCCCCGACTCAGGAACCCTTCTCGCCACTTGTAACCAGTCTTGGTGCTGATCCCGTATTCCTGGCATAGGGCTCGAAAGTTCTCACTCTTTAGCGCTTTTAGCGCAAACTCCGTTCTCTGTTCCATAGGTTCACTTCTCTTCCAGGGCATTGCCCTTGAGTGTTACCTATGTCTTGAACCTACAGTGTTACCGATGTCCTGAACCTGCACCCAGGGCTGCTCAGTTTTCACAGAAGTTCACAAAGCGAGGGAGACAGAAAATCGCACGCAAAGACGCCAACGAAACTTAACTTTGCTTCCTTTGCACTGCACTGCACTGCTATAGATGAGAATCTTGTTTTTTTGCGAGGATTTATTGCTGGGCAAATCAAGCTGCTAGACGGGTAAGTTGATCGACATCAGCTCGACGGGCGGTCAAAAGAGCGGTGATAATTCTGCGACC
>Ga0209647_1001506_pt1 | contig 19755 bp, 15 predicted proteins | sample GraSoi_2013_60cm_FD_185827 | JGI IMG/M metagenome (GOLD analysis project Ga0209647, IMG submission 185827) | Grasslands soil microbial communities from the Angelo Coastal Reserve, California, USA - Sample 9_17_2013_60cm (SPAdes) (version 2) | ecosystem: Environmental > Terrestrial > Soil >... | reverse complement strand
CTCGTTGGCTACCCAGACCTGGGTTGAGGATTGCTGCTGGGCGGGATCTCGCCATGGAGAGGAGCAGTGTGCTAACGCCCGCTTCGTAACAAGGAGCTCATGTCGTCTGGTGCCGCTCTCCCACCACCCCGGTTGGGAGCTAGCTCCTGCTGGCCGCGTTCCTGCGTCGCCACCCCTGGAATTTTTAGGTGATTTTCAGGTGATTTTCAGGTGAAAGGCCATGGAGGAGCAGATCTCGCGCTATAACGACGAGCAGATCGCCTTCCTGGTGGAGTTTCTCAAGCGCAGCAACGCGGCGGCCCGGCAGGAGATTCTCTGGCTGCGCGAGGCTCCCCGGAACGAGGAGAACAGCTACTCCGCTCCGCTGGGAGATCTGGCGAGCGGCCGGCTCGTCGTCTCCTCTGGGATCACCCGCATAACCGTGCGCGCGGACGACGCAATGGCCGAGCTCTACATGGCCCAGTTGGAGGGGTCCGTGCCAGACGTGAACACCAAACATGGGGTAGTCACCATTCGCTATCCACGGCGCCTGTGGGTGATGAGTGGGGGGCAGGGCGCAGTGGAGGTCACGCTCAACGCCGCCCTTCCGTGGCAGATTGTCATCCAGGGTGGCGCATCGGAAATCACCGCCGAGCTGGGTGGTCTTAATCTCGCCAGACTGGAAGTCAAAGGGGGAATGAGTATGGTAACCCTGGAGCTTCCCGCGCCCTCCGGCGTGGTTCCGATACGTATCAGCGGGAGCGCGTCACAGATCACCGTGCACCGCCCGGCAGGCGTCCCCGCCCGCGTCCACCTCAAGGGCTGGGCTTCCGAATTCATTTTCGACAATCAAGCGTTCAGCAATTTGGGCAACGATGTGCGGCTACAAAGCCCAGGCTATGAAGCGACTGACCAGCGGTACGACATCGACGTCTCCAGCAGCGTCAGCATGGTCACGATCACCGCTGACTGACGACACATCCGCGCCACACCGCGCGCCGGCGATTTCGCCTGGAGTCATCACACATGCTCGCCGCCTTCCATCGCCACCAGCAGCGCATGGCTCGCCGCGGCGGGAATCGTGGGCGACCAATCCACCAGCGCGTCGAAGTGCTCCAGCGGCGTGCGATCCAGCTCGAAGGCTGGGCCACCGGCCGGCGGGAACACATAGCGCCGTAGGTAGCGCGCCGCCTGGACGAGACAGCGATAGCTCCCGTCTCGGTCGGCCTGGAACGCCGCGTCTTCGACCAGGAGCGCGGCGCTCACCACGTGCGCCAGCCGCCGCGTGAAGCGCTTCGTGAGCAGGTCGCGCTCAGGCGTTGGCAGCGCGGCCAATGTCGCGAGCGTCGCCCCCACGCCGTCTAGCGCGCGCAAGTTGAGCCGGGCGGCCCGCCCGACGTCGGCGTCCGCGATGGCGCGCATGCGGCCGCGCAGCGTCTCCAGCAGCAGCGTACCCGCGTTGTCGCGCAACACGGCGCGCACGACATCCAGCGCGGAGATGTTGCCCGTGCCCTCCCAGATCGCCTGCACGTGCACGTCACGCAGCAGCCGGGCGTTGGGCCAATCCTCGATGTAGGCGTTGCCGCCACGCACCTCCATGCCCTCCGCCACCACTCGCCGTGCCTCCTCTGAGACGTGGTACTTCGCCAGCGGGGTCAGCACGCGCGCCAGCCGGCCCGCGTGCTCGTCGCCGGCATCCGCCGCCTGCAGCTGCGCCGCGCCCTCGAAGTAGAGCGCGGTGAAGGCCTCCACGTCGAGCAGCATGTCCAGCAGCTGCTCGCGCATGAGCGGCAAGTCGGCCAGCGGACGCCCGAAGGCCAAGCGCCCGCGCGCATGCACGAGCGCCTCCAGGAACGAGCGCCGCGCCAGCGCCGCCGCCGCCGAGGCGCAGCCCAGCCGCGTGACATTCAGCATCTCCGTCATCTGATGCCAGCCCTCGCCCGGGCCGCCGAGCATGCGCGCGTAGGTGCCCGTAAACGTGACCTCGCCGCTGGCGAACGAGCGCATGCCGAGCTTCGCTTTGACGCGCTCGATGCGGTAGCCATTGCGGCTGCCGTCCGGCAAAACCCGTGGCACCACGAACAGCCCCAGGCCGCGCGTGCCATCCGGTGCGCCTTCCGGCCGCGCCAGCGTCAGGATCACGTCCGCGTTGACATTGCTGCAGAACCACTTTTCGCCGGAGAGGACCCACCAGCCGGGACGGTCATCCGCTGGGCGCGCGCTCGTGGCCGTGGCGCCGAGGTCGGAACCGCCCTGCTTCTCCGTCATGAACATCGCGCCGGTGTAGAGCCGCGCCGGATCAGTGGCAGTCAGGCGTGGCACATAGTCCGCGATGATCTCGTGCGGGGCGAACTTGAGCAGCGTGCGCGCCAGGGCACGCGTCATGCTGAGCGGGCAGAAGAGGCCGGACTCCACCTGCGCGGCCAGATACACGAATGCGTCGTTGAGCAGCAGCGAGCTCGGCCGCTCTTGCTCCAGCACGCCGGGCCGCAGCGCCAGCGCGGCCAGCCCTAGCTCGCCATACAGGATGCGCTCAAGCTCGCGATACGCGCGTGAAGGCAGGATCTCATCCACCCGCTCGCCGCGCTTGTCGCGCACGCGCAGCACCGGCGTCTGCTGGTCGGCCTCGGCCGCGAGATCTTCGATCTCGTTACCCAGCCGCGCCCCCAGAGCCAGCAGCCGCGGCTCCGCCAGCGCCAGCTCCTCCGGTGCGAGGCAGCGGCGCAGCATGAAGCCCAAATACGGGTCGCTCGCAAAGAAGTTCACCTCACGCGTGTCCGGCATCGCCCCAGAGGGCTGTGCCGCGCGCGCGCGCGCGATCGCTGCCTGTGAATGCTGCTGCGCTGTCGTCATGCGTTCGTCCCCGCTTTCGCATGCGGGCGCGGCGTGCGCCCGTTTGCGGCGCGCTCCGCACCCGGTGGGTCACGTGTTGGCGGCGCGGCCGGCCGCAGAATCACGGCTGCGAGCGGCGGCAGCGTCAGCGGCACGGACTGCGCGTGGCCGTGCATCGGCACCGCGTCGGCATCGGTGCCGCCCAGATTGCCCACATTGCTCCCGCCGTAGAATGCCGCGTCGGTGTTGAGCAGCTCCTCATAGTGGCCGGGGTAGGGAACGCCCACTCGATAGTCGTGGTGCGGCACCGGCGTGAAGTTGCAGACCACTACCAGGGGATCGCTCTTTCCCTTGCCGTAGCGCATGAACGCGATCACGCTATGCGCCGTGTCAGATCCGTCGATCCACTCGAAGCCAGACGACGAAAAATCGCACTCGTAGAGCGCAGGGTGAGCGCGCATGAGTCGGTTGAGATCGCGCACGAGCGTTTGCACCTGGCCGTGCTCGGGCCCATCTGGCAGGCCGGGGTCGAGCAGGTACCAGTCCAGATAGCCCGCGAAGGTCCACTCCGACCATTGCGCCAGCTCCGCGCCCATGAAGAGCAGCTTCTTGCCCGGATGGGCGTACATAAAGGCGTACAACGCGCGCAGATTGGCGAATTTCTGCCAGCGGTCGCCCGGCATCTTGTTGAGCAGCGAGCCTTTCATATGCACGACCTCGTCGTGCGAGAACGGCAGCACGAATTTCTCAGAAAATGCGTACAGGAACGAGAAGGTGAGCTCATTCTGATGGTAGCTGCGGTGAATTGGGTCGTAGTGCATGTACTCCAGGATGTCATGCATCCACCCCATGTTCCACTTGAGTGAAAAGCCCAGGCCGCCATCCACTACCGGCGCCGTGACGTACGGCCACGCGGTAGACTCCTCCGCGATGGTGAGCACATCCGGCTGGCGCGTGTGAATCGTCGTATTGCACTCGCGAATGAAGCTCACCGCTTCCAGATTCTCGCGCCCGCCATAGCGATTGGGCATCCACTCGCCTGGCTCGCGCGCGTAGTCCAGATACAGCATCGAGGCGACGGCGTCTACCCGCAGGCCGTCGATATGGTAGCGCTCGAACCAGAAGAGGGCGTTGGCGATGAGGAAGTTGCGCACCTCGTTGCGGCCAAAGTTGAAGACGAGTGTGCCCCACTCGGGATGCTCGCCCTGGCGCGGGTCGGCGTGATCGTACAGGTGCGTGCCGTCGAAATAATTGAGCCCATGCTCGTCCTTCGGGAAGTGCGCCGGCACCCAGTCCACCAGCACGCCGATCCCCGCTTGATGGCAGGCGTCCACGAAATACATGAAGTCTTGCGGGGTGCCATAGCGGCTGGTCGGCGCATAGTAGCCCGTGACTTGGTAGCCCCACGAGCCGTCGAAGGGATGCTCGGCGATGGGCATTAGCTCGATGTGAGTGTAGCCGAGGTCCTTGATGTAAGGCACGAGCTGGTTTGCCAGGTCACGATAAGTGACCTGGCTGCTGTCGGGCGCGGACGATGGCTTCCAGGAGGCGGCATGGAGCTCGTAAATGGCCATCGGCGCGTCCGGCGCATTGCGCGCGCCGCGCTCGTGCATCCATTCCGTGTCGCCCCATACATAGCCCGAGAGGTCCCAGACGCGCGACGCGGTGCCTGGCCGCAGCTCGGCGGCGAAGGCGAAAGGGTCGGCCTTCAGCGCACGATACTCGCGGTTCCAGGACAGCACGGCATATTTGTAGAGCGCTCCCACCGTGACCTCGGGCAAGTACAGCTCCCAGACGCCGCTGGAACGCAGGCGCATCGGATGCGCGCGCTCATCCCAGCTGTTGAAGTCGCCCACCACGCTCATGCGCCGCGCATTCGGCGCCCAGACGGCGAAGTTGACGCCGTCCACCCCATCCACCTGGCGGCGATGCGCGCCCATCCGCTCGTACAGGTCCTGATGTCGCCCTTCACCGATCAGATGGAGATCGAAGTCGCTGAGCATCGGCGGAAACGCATAGGGGTCGCGGCGGCGCTCCACCACTCCGGTCTGCCGCTCGATCTCGAGCTGGTAGCGCGCCGGTGCGCTGCCCGGCGCCACAACGCTGAACAGGCCGAAGGGATGCAGCTCGCGCAGCGGCAGCGGCGCCAGCGCCGCGTCATCGGCCGCGTCATCGGCCGCGTCGGGCAGCAGTGCAATGGCACGCGCGCCCGGCACGAAGGCGCGCACGACCCAGTAGGGGCGTCCGTCGATGGTGAGTGCGTGGGGGCCGAGGATGTCGAACGGCGCGCCATGGCGCCCGTTGATCAGCGCGCCGATGTTGCCCTGATCGAGCGGGTCGCGTGGGGCTGCGCTCAGCGTGTCCTGCACGGTCTGGCTCATAGCTGCGTCCTTCGTGGCCTGCCTGGCGGTCGTGCGTCTCATGCAGACGCCAACAGCTCTGGATGGTGCTTGCGGTAATAGCGCTGGTAGCCCTGCGCGCTCATCAGGTAATTCGAGGCCAGCTCATAGCGCTCTAACGTCTCACCGTCCTCCCCACCTGTCGAGGCGAGCACCGCGCCGTCAGCATGCTCTGCCAGGATGCCCGCCAATTCCACGTCAGATCGTCCCGCACGCATGCCGGCCAGCATGAGGTCGCCCCACTCGAAGAGCCGCGAGCGCAGGTCGGCAAGGTGCCGCGCGACGTCGCCAGCGGGGCCAAAATGCGGCAGGTAGAGCGCACGTGCCTTTAGCGTCGCGAGCCGATCCAGGCTGGCCGTCCAGGCTTCGAGATCGAGATCCGGCGGCGGAGTAGGTGGACGCACGAAGTCGTTGCCTGGCAAGCGCACCCCCGCCACATCGCCCGCGAAGACCACCTGTGCCTCCTCGTCGTGCAGTGCGACGTGATGTACGGCATGGCCGGGGGTGTAGAGCGCGCGTAGGCGCCGCGCCCCCACGCGCAGCTCATCGCCATCCTCCAGGACAACCAGCCGCTCGGCCGGCACCGGCTCAATAGCGCCCCACAGCTCGCGCATGCGATGGCCGTAGATGCGCTGGGCGCTGCTCACCAGCTTTTCCGGGTTCAGCAGGTGTGGCGCGCCGAAACGGTGGACGTAGACGCGCGCCTGTGGCAGCCGGCGCACGAGGGCGCCTGCCGCCCCGGCATGGTCGAGGTGGACGTGGGTGATCAGCAGATGCTCGATGGCCGCGGGTTCGTGCCCGCTGGCGCGTACCGCCGTCAGCAGATTCTCGACGGTAGCACCAGAGCCGACATCCACCAGTGCCAGGCCGTGCGGCCCCGCCAGCAGATAGCTCGCGATCACGCCTGGCTCCCCCTGAAACAGGGTGTCTAGCAGCCATAGGTCGTCCGCGAGTTGGAAAGCCGGCATGTCTGCCGCCACCATGAGCCGTCCTTTCGCCTGCCCCGCCGCGCATGCTGCCCGTGCTGGCTGGGGCACCGTCATGGTAGCCCAGGAGCGCCGCCGTTCGCAAGCAGACATCAGGTATGGTCTCCAACGAGACCACAGAGAGCAAAGAGGTGCAGGGTCTCGATTGGTCCTCGACGCTGCTACTGCACGAGTTACGGTACATGCCGGATTCCGCACGGTGCTGCGACAGTGGCGCGCCGGCGCGCGTCGCCGATGGCGCGTCCGATACGTTGCATTGCGTGGCAGACGGGCCTTCGATGCGATTGGGCTAGCTCGGAGACGGGCGAGCCGTCCGCATGAGCGGGAGGCCAGAGAGGACGCCAAGCGCCGCGGCAATCAGGATGACGATGATCGCCCAGACGAGCGAGGGCTTAATGGTCATCTGGAAGACGATACCGAACAGGACGGCGATGTAGGTCTGCAGCACGATACGCGTGAAGGGGTCGTGAATCTGCGCAATCAACGACTCAGGCAGCGGCCCCTCAGGCGACGCGGCGGCGAGCTTCGACAGCGCCTGCAGGCGGGGACCAAGGATGACCCCGCCCGCAGAGAGGACCACCACGAAGCTGATCGTGGCGACGATCAGCCAGGCGCTCCGCCCAAGTGAGGTGGAGAGTGCCATGTACAGCCCGCCGACGGCAATCAGGGCAACGCCACCCAGACCGACGTTGCCAGCCATCGCGTACAGCGCGAGGAGCGCGCGCACCTGGTCAACCGTTCGGGCAGCGCGCACGCCGATGAGGGCAAAGAGCCAGCCGCAGACACCGGCAAGACCCACAATCACGCCCACCAGATGCACGAACAGTGCGAAAGTATACAGGCTCATGTACCATCCCTTCCTCTCGCTAATGCCGTCTCTTACTCACTGTACCAAACACGCTCTGAGACTGTCTCGTTCGGTGCCTGTTGTGACGCTGGATGAGTTGACCGCACTGCTGGCTCTGCCTCGCCCCGGACGCTTCGCCACACCAGCCATCCCGCGACGCACCAGAGCAGCGCGACGCTCGCCGGCTGCAGCAGTATCAGCAGCGGATTCAGCGCTATGCCCGCGAGATGCGGTCCCGCCGCAATCGCAGAAACGTCTATGCCGAGTGACCAGGGTAAGTACAGCAGCGATCCGGCGACGAGCAGCAGCACAAGCGCTGTGCGGAGAAACCCTGGCTTCGGCATTCGCATCCGTCGCCGTTCACGCAGCACGTAGCCAACACAGACTACAAACGGCAGCAGCAGCAGGGTGTAGTAATGGAGCCACACCAGCGGTGAGAGCAGCAGCATGGCACAGATCGCCCAACCGTAGCCCAGTAGCTCGGTTGTCTCAGCGGCTGTATCATTCTGGAGACGCCGCGGATCTCCAGCCGCACGGGCCATATGCCAGACCACCACGAGCCCTCCGGCGAATAGTATCCCTATGAGGGCAATCAGGCCGCGCCCTAGCCCGTCCACCAGCATGGCGGTGTGGCTGCCAAGGGCTGCGGCCAGCCAGACGGGCGCCTGCGCAAGCGCCAGATTGTCTGGACTGCTCGCGAAATGGTATCCGCTGCCGAATATGGCCTGCGCGTGGAACAGAGTGGGCGCCCCTACCACCAGCCACGTCGCGCCAAGCAGGAACAGCGACACCGCAACTGCGCTCAGCACGAGGCGCCACCGGCCACGCGCGAGGTAGTAGGCGAGCAGGAGCAGCGGCAGTACCTTGATCATGATGGCGAGCGCCAGCAGCGTTCCTGCCAGGCTCGGCCGGTTGCGGCGGACGCAGAGGGGAATGCAAAGCAGCAGGAACAACAGCAGCACATGGACCTGCCCCATCAACAGACCTTGCAGCAGCGGCCATGCGAGAACGGAAACGGCCACCACGCCAATTGCCGCCATCGTCGGTCCGTCCGCCTGGCCGCGCATCACGTTCGCCATTCGTCTACGCCAACTTAGGCCATCGCCGACAGCGCCTGCCGTGCCTTCAGACAACAGCACGCGCAGCCAGTACACCAGTAAGGCAGTATCCACCGCCCATAGCGCGAGATTGAACAGCATCCAGACATGCACCGCCGCGTCGAACGGCAGCGCACCCAATGGTAGCATCAGGACCGCCAGCAGCGGAGGGTATGGGTAGGCGGCTCCGGGCCAGAACTTGCAGCCGGGAAGGGCTCTCGCAGCGCTCGCGAGCACGCTCGGATCGTAGATGTTGGCGAGCGGGTTGGCGCGCAGCGCCGCCTCGGCAGCGTAGTAGACCGAAAAGTCCAGTTGGCGGCCGTTGAAGCTCGTGGTGACCATCGCGACGACGACCAACAGAGCATAGGTCGCTACCAGGGCAATCACTAAGGGTATGACGCGCGCCACGGCGCGCCGGCCGCGACCGGCGTCGCTGCCACGCGCGATCACCGCGCCACTGCCCTTGCCGACGTGTATCCTACTCATGCGCCCTCATGCGTCACTGCCACTTCCGTCCGCCGCCCGTGTATACAGTGTGCCCCCGCACTTTGTGAACAGCACAGATGTTTGCGCCTTTACGACGTCGTCCATGAACGCCACACGTAGTGCCGCTCCGGCGCCTTCTCGCAATGCACTAGTCTCCCACTTTCCCTGACCAGTGTACTGTATGTGTCACCACCGCAGGAAAAGAAGCCACTTCCTCTAGCATGCATCCATCGCTGGCTCGGCCCCATCATCTTGTCTGCCCTCTTGTTGTGCTGCCTACTCCCTGACCTCTGCATGCTCTGCCGGCACTGTGGCATGCCTCCTCAGCTCCGGTGGCTCGTTACTCGCGTGGGCGCTGGTCGTCCTGCTGTACAGGAACCCCGCTGAACCGAAGCTGGCAGCGCACTCCCATTCGCGCTCGGTTCCCGCGGCGAAGGGAGGCCAGCTTGGGACGCCGTTCTCGCAAGTCCGTCGTGCAGGGCAGAGCATCGCGCCACCGAGTGAGTCGCAGCCTCATCGCCCTGCTGGTGGGGGCGCTGGCGTTTGCCACGGTCGTTGCCGTCGAGCGCGCCACCGTGCTGCCACTCGCGCAGATGCTCGTGGACCACCCCGACGAGGCCGTCACGGGCGATTTGCCCCTCGCCGCACAGGTGCTGCTGGTACCGGTGGCTTCTGCCGTCGCGGCATTCATCGTAGCGAGCCTGGCCGTCCGCATGATTCGCCTCGCCGTGTATAGCCGTGCTGTCCATCGACACGCCCGCCGCTATCTGGCGCAGCACGCGCCCTTGTATCGAATAGGCATCCAGCCGCATGCCGTAGGCTTCGCCACGGACGGTCGAGCGCGCGCCCGGGACAGCCAAAGCACTGGTGAGCTGTTCGAGAGATCGCGCACGCTGCTTCTGCTCGGCGGGCCGGGCGCCGGCAAGACCGTGGCCCTGTACGCGCACCTGTATGAGCTCACGCGGCGACGCCAGCTGCTTCCGCTCATCCTCGGCCGGGCGCCGCTGCCTATCTTCGTCTCGCTGGCCAGCTACCAGCGCTCCACGGAACCGGATCAGGCCGCACTCGAAGACTTCATCGCCCGCCAGGTGCGCCTCTTCTCGACGTCGGGCCTCGGCTGGTCGGTGCCGCGCCTGCTGCGCCTGGGCAAGGTGTGTCTGCTCTGCGACGACCTGGATACGCTCGACGCGCTGGCGCGCACGGGTACCGCCACCGAGCTCGCTGCCCTCGCCGCTGCCCACCGTGGACGGGCGCGCGTCATCGTCACGTTCTCAATGCCGGCCTACCTCGCCGCACCGCGAGCGCTCGCTCCCTTGCGCGACTTCGATCGTGCCGTGCTCGAGCCGCTACGTGAAGGCGTCATGCGCGCGCTCCGCCGCAACAGACGCCCCGCGAGCGTGCGACTTGAGGGCGACGTTTCGGCGACGCTGCAGCGGCATCAACTGGGCGTGTCTACTCAGCTCCCCGCCACGCTGAGCGCGTTGCTGGCGCTCTGGCCGACCGAGCGGCCGCTGCCGACGGGGCGCGCACAGCTCTTCGCCGAGTCTGTAGACCTATGGACGGAAGAGGTTGCCCACGAGGGCGCGAGCGGCGAGCGGGTGCGCGTGATCTTGGGCGCGCTCGCTGCCACCCAGCGCCGGTTCGACATGCGTGTGGTGCCCATTCCGCCGCGTCAGGCGCTTGGCAAGGCCGTCACCGCCTGGATCGAGCAGGAGGGCCCGTTGATGCCGGTGCCGTCCGGTGACGGCAGCGAGCTCGTCCTGGTGCCCCAGGAGGTCGAGCGCGTCTGCCAATCCGCCCTGGTCGCCGGCATTCTCGTGCGCGCGCCGGACGGCCACGCGCTCGCCTTCGCGCATTCACTACTCGAAGCCGCGTTCGCTGGGGCTTGGCTGTGTACGACCGACGACGGACTCGGGCGTATCACTCCAGAACTGTTGCGGCCGCAATGGGTCTTGCCCTTGCTGTTGTGGAGCGGATTCCTGCGCGAGCCGGGCGATCTGGCGCAGCGCGTCTTTCGCTTGGCCGATACCCCCGATTCGACGGCGGCACGGGCTGGGCTCACATCGAGCGCCGAGGCGGCAGCCACCACTCTCGCGGTCGCGCTCGCGCTTCTGGTGGAAGGGTTGGCCTCGCTGTTGGCGAGCAGCGCCGCGCCCGACGCCGCCGACGCCGCCGACGTTTTCGAGATCGGCCAGCAGCACTTGCGCGACCTGCTGGACGCCGCGCAGCGCACCCTCGCCCGGCCCGATAATACCGAGGTGCTGGCCACCTCATTGCGTACGGTCGAGCGAGAGGCGGGGGCGGAACTGGTGGCGAATATGACCGATCTGGCACAGAGCGCTCGTCTCGCACGGCTGGCGCGCGCGCATCTCATCGTGCTGCTGGGGCTGCTGGCCACCGAGCGCGCGCTCGACGCGGTGGTGGCGCTGCTTGCGGAGACTGACCCAGTGCTACGCCAGGCCGTGAATCAGGCGCTCACGTTGGCGGGCGCCGCGGCACTGGAGCCATTGCGCGCCGCGCTCAACGACCCCAACGAGCGGGTGCGCACGCGCGCGAGCGAGGCGCTGGCGCAGCTAGGTGAGCAGGCCATCGCCACGGGGCTGGCCGCGCTGGAGAGTGGGGATACTGGCTCGTGCATCACCGCCGCCCAGACGCTAGGGGCGCTGCGCACGCCGCGCGCGGTCGCACCCCTCGTCGCGAAGCTCGATGACCCCGACACCCTCGTGCGGGTAGCCGCCGCGCTCGCGCTTGGCGAGATCGCCAGCGAACCGGCGGTGCAGGCCGTGCAGAAGCTTGTGAGCAGCGACGAGGCACAGCTGCGCGTGGCCGCCGCTCAGGCGCTCGGCGCCAGTCGCGACGTCGGCGCAGTGCCTGCACTGCTGAACCTGCTCGCTGATAGTGAGAGCGAGGTCCGCGCCGCTGCCGCCCAGGCGCTGGGCATCCTGGGCGATGATCGTGCGGTCCCGGCGCTGGACGAACGGCGCTCCGATCCTGACCCGCTCACGCAGAACGCCGTGCTGAGCGCGCTGCGCCGGTTGGGGCGACCGTAACGGTGTCCATCTCCGTTCCAACCAGCCCGTCGAGGCGCCGACACCTGGCTCACGTACGGTAGCGGCTGAGGAAGAAGTCGGCGTAGTACCTTTCCCACCGCCCGCCTGGCGCCTCCAGGTTTTGCTGCTTGTCGGCAAGCACCAGCAGATAGATGAGGTCACTTCTCAGCAGCTTCGCATCCAAAAGCTGCTCGATACCCTGCTCCAGTAGATGCCCTGAGTACCAGATCGACCAGTCGGGGTCGACGCCGTCGGTAGCGGCGTAGGCCACATGGTGATCCTCAGCTGTCTGGTGGAACAGGTCGGCAAGCTGCTGGGCGCGACTCTGTGAGGCTACTTGTTGATCGGCCATCCATTTCTCCTCTCATACCTGAGCGCGCGCTTTGGCTGGTTCGCTGGCGCACTGGCGCACTGGCGCACAATCGCAGTGTACGCCATGCGTCGGACGACAGAGGTCGGCCGCTGCCCTTGCCGCGCCATCCCGAGCAGCGCACAACCCGGTGCCGTCTCTCCGCCTGGCAACGTGTCAGCTACCCTCTGGACCGTCCGCCGAGCAGGGTATATAATCCGGCCGAACGTCCACAACCGGTTGGTTGAGATGTGGCGCAGCGCGCAAAGCGAGCGGCGAGGTGGCGGGCCATGAGCATGTTCGGCCGGATCCCTGGCTGGGAGCCTTCAGCCGGCGTCCGAGAGCCAGCGCCCCCGGCCGGCGGTGCTGCCCGCGTGCGCATCGTCACCGACAGCGCCTCAGACATCCTGCCCAACCACGCTAGGGCGATCGGCGCCCTCGTGATTCCGACCCGGATCGTCATGGACGGCGCCGTCTTTCGCGACGGCATCGACCTCACGGCGTCCGAATTCTACGCACGCCTTCCCCGACTGCAGACGCCCCCCTCCACCGAACCTGCCTCGCCCCAGGAGTTTTACCAAGCCTATCGGACGGCATTCTATCAGGGGGCAACCGCGATTATTTCGATACATGTGTCCAGCCGCCTGAGCAAAACAGTCGAGCACGCCGCGGCGGCGGGTGGGTACTTCCCTCCCCAGTCGATCGACGTCATCGACTCGCTGCAAGCTGGCATCGGGATGTGGCCGGCGGTGATTCGCGCCACGCAGCTCGCCCGCTTGGGTGCACCCGCGCACGTAATCCGCGAGACCGCCGCCTCTGTTTTGGCACGCACGCGGCTGTACGCCCTGGTGGAGTCACTGGAACAGCTGCGGCGCAATGGACGCATCGGGCGCGCTCAGGCATTGCTGGGCACCATGCTCGACGCCCATCCCATCATCACCATCGAGCAGGGGGAGGTGACGCCCGTCGAGACGGTTCGTCCGCGCGCGCGGGGGGTGCTGCGGCTGCGCGAGCTGGTGCAAGAGGCTGGCGCGCTCGAGACGCTGCTCGTGTGTGGCACCAACATCGAGTCGATTGGGCAGCTCGAAGCCGTGCTCGCCGAGCAGTTTCAGGGTCCGATTCAGAAGACATGGCTAGGCCCTGCCATTGGCGCCAACACGGGCCCGTGTGTCGCCGTCGCGGCGGTCGCGCGACTGTGACGCCACCGCCCGCGCCCCTCGCCACCACACGCGCTCGAATACGTGGCCGGCGCCCCGTGAGTCTCTGCCTGCACAGCCGTGCACCCCTAGCCAGTGCTCTTGACGAGTGGATAGGCTGCCTTTAGAGATACTTGCCGGCGTGGTGGCGCGCCAGCGCACCGCTGCCGCCCTCCAGGTTGTCGAGCCAGCCGTGCTCCTCGTGCACCGGCAGCCGCAGGCGCGCGCCGTCCGCGGCGGTCAAATACGGCAGGATGTGACCGACGAGCGGCTGCCGGCCCCGCACGCGCTCGCGATTGGCTTCGGCCAGCTCCCACAAGCTCGCCAGGCCGGCATCCGGATCTTCCAGACCTTGCACGTCATCGGCGGCACGGCCGAGATGTTCCGTCCAGAGCAGCGCGCGGAGGCTGCGTGCGCCAGCGGCGTCTGCCACGCTCAGATTGATCTCAGCGTCGGTGCGCATGCCACGGCTGTTGAGATTGGCGGAGCCGGCGGTCCACCAGACGTCATCGACGATGGCAACCTTCGCATGGATATAGACAGGGCGGTAGAAGATGCCACCAGGCAGGCTCACGTCGTCCTCGGCGTTGCCTAGTGTGAAGACATGCAGGCGGGCAGCCGCCCCGCCAGTCGTCGCGCGCGCACGCAGCCACTCGACACCGCCGTCGGTGAAGCGCCGCCCGACATTCGGATGGTCGGGCAACGTGATGGCGACCTGTGCCCCACGCTCGACCGCCGCCACCAGCGCTTCCATCACCTCGCGCATGTCCTGGCTCGACTCGCCCCAGCGCAGCGAGTCCAGCCCCAGAAACTGCTCGGTCCAAAGATATTGATTCTCGATGTAGACGAAGTGCTGCGCCTGTCGCAGCGCCCGCAGGTACGCCTCCTTGATCGTGGCGATGCCAGCGGGGGCGAAGGCATAGGTATGCGGCGGGATCGTGCGGATCACCTGCGCCGTCGCGCTCCCGGCGCTTGCGGGCGCGGCGCTCGCCATGTCCGCCGGCCAGGCGGCCACCCCGTGACGCGCCGCCACCTCGTTCCAGCGCTCGGCGACATTGCGCAGCACATCGCCGACCACGGCGCCCTCGGCCCGGCAATGCACGTCATGCCAGGGATGGGCCGCGGGGCGGCGGGTTGTCGCGCGGATCGGCGAAGCGCACAGGTGCTGACGCGTATCCCAGCGGTCGTAGTCGCCCTCGGCCTGCACCGTGAGATCGATGCCGCCGACGAAGGCGACGCGGCCATCCACGACAGCGCACTTTTGATGCAGCGACTGCGTCAGATGCGTGATGCGGCGGCTGCTCTCGTCGAGTAGGCACTCCACCCCGGCCGCACGCAGCGCCCGCTGCTGCTCGGCCGGATCATTGGTCAAGTGGCTGCCCATGTGGTAGGCGTCCCACAGCAGCACGCCGACGCGCACGCCTCGCTGGGCCGCGAAGCCGAGCACGTCTACCACACGGAGCCGCTGTGCTTTCCAGAGCGCGAGCGCATACGGGTCGAGGGTATCGGCGCCGTCGTCCTCGCCAGGCGTCCCCCCAGGAAAGAGGAGGTCGTTGCCGCGCACCAGGGGCAGCTCCACGTGAATGTCCCAGCCTGCCAGCAGGATATAGTGCCGCGCGCTCAGAAAGGCGCGACACATGCTCAGCATGGCGCGGTGGCCGTCTACAAAAGGCTCGACGCGACACCCCTCGCGCACGGGGAGGTCGTCCGGCGCCCACCAGGCGCCGCTGGGGAATGGCTGCGTCTCGCGCGTGTCCACGCTCTCGTCATCCTCTCCGCACGAACGCATAGCCCGGGGGCTCCGGTGGGGCATGCCACTGAAGCGCGGGTAACGCGCCGCCAAACGGCAGCTTGAACGGGAGAGCGCCGCGCAGCCCCTCGATCACCACCAGCTGGATGACCACGATCACGACGAGCACGAGAATGAGCGCCCGCACGCGCCGCGACATGCCACTTTTGCGTCCCGGCTTGATGCGGCGAAGGCGGCGGTCCATCTCGCGCTTCTCGGTGGCCGCATGGCTCAAGCCCTGTCGCTGGCAGATGGTGCACTCGCGCACGTGCGCCTCGACAGCCGCATTCATCCGGGGGGAGAGCCGGCCAAACGTATATTCCAGCAGATGGCCCACGGCTTCCTCGTGGGTGAGCCTGGGGATCGGTCGGCGGTCGACCTCATGACGCTTCACCGGGCACTCCAGCACAAAGAGCGAACGCTCGCATGAGACAACTTCGGCATTACAATAACGGCTGGGCAGGCGCGCGTCAAGGCCAAGGCGGCCGCCCCCCACTCCTGAGCGAGCGCACGTGCCTACGAAATGCGCGCACGCGGAGTGCGTAGCCTATGGCTACAAGAAAGCCGTCCGCGGACGGCTTTCGCCACTCACCACTCACCACTCACCTCCATTCTCGTCTCCCCATGCCAGTTTCCTCACAGAAGTCCCATGCACATTGCGAGAAAGGCCAGCGGGCGCTTATAATGCCCGGCACGACCTGAGGGAAACAGTGGCAGGTGAGAGAGCGTATGTCAACACAGCGACCGCCCCACAGCCCCAGCCGGCCCCTATACGCCGAGCAAGCGCCAAACAGCCTGAGCAGGCCATTGGCGCACTCGCGCCCGCTTACGTCCACCCCGCTCATGGAAGTGGTGGTGTATCGCCCCGGGCCATACCTCGCGCTGGCCGTGGTGCTGCTGCCGGTGGTCATCACGCTGGCCGGCGCACTGGTTGCCTTCAACGTGGACGGCCAGGTGCCTGTCTGGCTGCCATTCGTGCTGCTGCTGTGGGTGCCCTGCCTGCCAGTGGTCTGGCGCACGCTGCGCACGGTCCGTACAGACACGATCGGCATCGCGGCAGGGCGACCGTGGCAACGCTGGCAAGAGGTCCCCTGGACGGCGGTCGAGCGGGTGGAGCAGCGCGGGTGGACCATCCGCATCCGGGCGAGCAGTGGCGTCGAGATCAGCTTCCAGCCGCTGCTGCTGCGGGACGGGCGTAAGCTTACGCGGCAGCTCATGCTGCGCTTGCCGGCGCATGTACTGATGGGCAGGCTAGGCCAGGACGCGCAGAAGCTGCTGGTCACGGGGGTCTATGCCATGGCGGAAGGTGGCCTCTCGGGCACGCTGCACGCGCGTCCGCGTCCGCTGTGGCGCGTCATCAGCGCGGCCGTCGCCGTCCTCGGGGCGCTGCTGTGCGCCGGCGCGCTGCTCGCACTTCCGCCTCTGCTCGGCGTCCCGCTTGGCCTGCTCGCCGTCGCCCTCACCGTCGCCGCGCTCGTGACTTTCGTCTGGCTCTGGCAGTCGCTGCTGGTGAACGAGCATGGCCTGAGTGTGGCATGGACGCTGACGCGGCGCACGCGCGGCATCGGCTGGCAGGAGATCGGGCTGGTGGAGCACTCGAACGGCGAGGCGGTGCTGCGCATTCGCGGCGACGAGCGCATTCTATGCGCCGGTCCGGGCCTGTTCGATCGAGCACAGCACGATCTGATGCGTGCTTTCCTGCACGAGTATTGCGTGAGCCGTGGCGTGACCTTCGTGCGGCGCAACTGGCTGTTCCACTAGCCGCCGTATGCCGCTCACCCAGCATCGCAGTGTCTCGAACACCATCTTCGACTCATCAAGGGCAGCAACATCGAATCGGACCAATGCAGCTACTAGTACGACAGCCGCAGTTCTGGCACATGCAGGTGGCCGTCTCACCCCGCCTGCGGGGTTGCCCGATCCCCCATCACGGTACCCCTCCTGCTCCACTCGAGCGCGCGCCACTGAGAGCGCCCAGGGTCAACGCATCTCTGGCGGACGCACATGGATGCGCCGGATGGACCACTCAACAGACTCACCGATGGTGGCGGGACTATGGTAGAGTGAACGACGTGGCGCGCGCTGCTTCCTCCGAGGCGTCGTGCACCCGTACCCGTATCCGTGGGGACACCCGATGGACTTTACTATCGACATTGCCAGACCAGTCGAGCAAGTCTTTGCGCTAATCGCTGACCTGCCGAACTATCACCGGTGGCTGCCACCGTCTAGCCTCTATGGCACAACAACGCAGGTGTCCGACACGCCACTCACGCTCGGCACCAGGTATGTCGACGGGAAACAAGCGACGCTGCACGGCCGCGTGACTGAATTTCGCCCCCCATTCGCCCTCGCATTTCACCAGGAGGCGCGGTTGCTGCTCAGCCGCCTGACCATTGACATTCGCTATCGGCTGGAACCGCTCGGCGCACACACGCGGGTCTATCGCACCACGACACCGCGACTGTCGGGTGTGCTCGCGTTTCTGCAACCGATGATCGTGCGCTCCATACGCAACGAGAATCTCCGCACGTTGGCGATGATGAAGCAGTATTTGGAGCACGAAGGACGCGCGTGAATGCTCAGGGCCAGGCGAGCGCAGCCACGCCGGCCAACTCGTTAGACAGGCCCTAGATGCGCAGTTGTGGTAGGGGACGTAGTCGGCATAAGGACTGCCTGCGATCTGCCTACCGTGCCCCGACGGCGGCCAGCTCGCGCATGGCAGTCTTCACCACCGGCACGCGGCGGCGCAGACGCGAGGGCAGGATGCCCTCTTCTTCGCGGTACTTGGCGATGGTGCGCCGCGCGATCACAAAGCCCGCTCTGGCCAGGCACCGGGCTAACTGCTCGTCGCTGAAGGGGTGGCGCGGATTCTCGGTGGCGATCAGCTCGCGCAGTGCCTTCTTGACGGGCAGCGAGGAATCAAAGAAATCGTCGAAGGGGACGGCACGGCCGTTGGGCAGCAGCACGAACTTGCCGTCGGTGGCGCGGCTGACGGTAGACTCGTGAAGCTGCACGACCTTGGCAACATCGGCGCGGGTGAGCGGCTTGAGCGCGCTCTGGCCATGCTCCAGGAAGTCGCGCTGTAGCTCGATGAGCGCGTCTGAGACGCGCTGCATGGTGTCCCAGCGCTGGCGCAGCGCCGCGATGAAGGATTGCGCCTGTTCCACGTAGCCGCGGATATGCAGGCGGTCGGACTCGCCGCAGCCGAGCTCGGCGACGTGCTTGCGGGCCCACAGGTACTCGCGATTGACGTGCAGCTCGAAGCGCTGGCGCTCGACCACCTCCGCCTCGAAGCCGGTGCCCCGGCGGCGAATCACCACATCCGGACGTACCAGCGCGGCGGCCTCGCTGATCTCGCCGAAGTCGGGATCGAAGCCGTGGGTGGGGTATGGGTGCAGCGTCTCGCGGATGAACTGCCATTCAGCCTCTATGGCCCTGGGCGACTCGCCGACGGCGCGGGCAACTTCACGGAAATGGCGGAAGGCCAGCGCCGGCAGGTACTCGCGCACCAGCTGCTCGGCCAGCGGACGGGCGCGGCCCGCCTCGCGCTGCGCCTCCAGTTGAATGAGCAGGCATTCTCGTGCGCCGCGCGCCCCCACGCCGGGCGGGTCCAGGCGCTGCAGGGCGTAGAGTACGCGCGCGACCTCGTCCGTGTCGCGTGAGAGCGCGTCCGCCGTATCCTCGACGATGCTCTCGGGCAGGTAGCCATGGTGGTCGAGGCTGCCGATGAGGTATTCGGCGATCTCTGCGTCTTCCGCGGGCAGGGTGGCGCAGAGCAGATGCAGCAGGCCCTCGCCGCGGCCGCTGGCGGATGCCACGCGCATGATGGGATCGTTGGACTCGTCGTCGTACTGGCTGCCGAGCGACTGGCCGCCCATGTCTTGGACCGCGTCGAAGGTACTGTCGGCCGACTTGCCCGGCGCCATGCCGCACGCGGGGCAGGGCCGGCCAGGCGCATCCAGCCCGGCGCCGCAGTAGTGGCAGCTTTCGCGCTCGTCGGCCTCGAAGGCGGGATTGCTCTCGCTTTCGCGCGCGATGGCCATCGTGAGCTCCTGGCCAGCCATCTGCAGGAGCCGCACCGCGATGATCTGCCGGTGGGAGATGACCGTCGACTGCTGCGGTATCATCGTCGGGTCGATACGCAAGTCCATCACTACCACTCATCCCCTTGCGAAGCGCCGTGCGGTATAATCGCCGACACAGCAATGCACGTTGTCCGCCCAGGAAACCAGGCGTGGCTGATGCCGAGCCACACTAGAGCAAAACGCGTGCCGAGTGTGCGCGCCCCCCAGTAATTGGGGTCCGTCGCTGCTTCACAGTCGGCAAGAGAAGGCCGCTGCCGGCGTCAGATCGGTCGCTCCGGAGACTTCACGGATGAGCATCTATCCACTGCACCTGACGGTGGTGCTGGCCGGTGTGGCCAGCACACTGGTTATCCTGGCGCTAGCCTCGATCCTCTTCCTCACGACGATGCTGCTGACCATGGCGCTGATGCTACGCAACCGCTGGGACGAGATGGCCAGCAGCACCGGCAGCGCGCCAGCGCGCAGAGCGCGGCGGCCGCCAGGAGCGGAGCTTTCACCACAGAGCACACGGAGCACACGGAGCACACGGAGCACACGGAGCACACAGAGTCCAGAGGAGAGTTGACTGCTCCCCACGGCTAAAGCCGGGGGATTTCTGCTTCAGCGGGGCGTGCCAAGTCGGGCATGGCCCTTCTTGGTCTTACCGCCTCTCCACAGGCG
>Ga0209647_1001504_pt1 | contig 19757 bp, 18 predicted proteins | sample GraSoi_2013_60cm_FD_185827 | JGI IMG/M metagenome (GOLD analysis project Ga0209647, IMG submission 185827) | Grasslands soil microbial communities from the Angelo Coastal Reserve, California, USA - Sample 9_17_2013_60cm (SPAdes) (version 2) | ecosystem: Environmental > Terrestrial > Soil >... | reverse complement strand
GCCCGCCGCGTCTATATCGCGCACGCCACACAGGTCGACGTGATGGACGCGGACTCGCTGGCCGTCGTGGGCACCATCCCCAACACCCCGGGCGCCCACGGCGTGGCCATCGCCACTGAATTTGGCCGCGGGTATATCACCGCGGGCAAAGCGGACGCTGTCATCCCGTTCGATCTGAAAACGCTGAAAACTTTTCCGGAAATTAAAGTTGGCAAGAAGCCGGACGCTATTGTTTACGAGCCGCTGACCAAGCGCTTGTACGTGATGAACGGCGAAAGCGACAGCATCAGCGTCCTGAACGCCAATGACGGGTCGCTTGCCGGCACCATCGATCTCGGCGGAGGCCCTGAATACGGCGCTTCCGACGGCAAGGGCAATTTCTACGTCAACCTCGAGGAGAAAAACGAAACCCTCCACATCGACGTGAACGCGCTCAAAGTGAAAGAGCGCTGGCCGCTTGCCCCCTGCGGTACTCCCACTGCATTGGCCATGGACGTCGATGCCCACCGGCTATTCGTCGGCTGCCGCAGCAAGCATCTTGGCGTGGTCAATTCGGAAACCGGCAAACTGGTCTTCACCGCGCCCATTGGCGAGCGTGTTGATGCGGACGCGTTCGATGCCGCCACCAAACTGGTTTACCTCTCCACCGGCGACGGCAAAGTATTCATCTTTCATCAGGATTCGCCGGATAAATACTCGCTGGCCCAGGAACTGGTTACGGTGAAGGGCTCAAAGACGGCCGGCTACGATCACAAAACAAAACGCCTGTACGTCCCGAGCGCGGAGAACGGGGCCATGCAGGTCCTTGTTTACGAACAACACTAAACCGAATTTCCACCCCCAACACGAACACCCCGAAGAGGCCCCGACCCTGTCGGGGTCTCTTTTTTTCGGTCCTTGGCCCCGGCCATTTCCCCTCAGGAAAATTCCCTCACAAACGGTTTCTTCCCCGGCCCGCAGTGTGGCACTATCACGGCATTTGAATTCAGACTGTTAACTGGAGAACTGAGACCCGACAATATGGAAAATACCACCGCACAACCCCCGTTCGATCCAAGCGGAGTTCAAAAAACCCAGACCGGAGCCCTAATCATCCTCACCTCGCTCTTTTTCATGTGGGGCTTCTGCACCGTGTTGAATGACATCGTGTCCCCGCACCTCCAGTCGATTTTCAGTCTCAGTTACAAGCAAGCCAGCCTGGTGCAGTTCGCGTTCTTTTTCGCCTATTTTATTTTTTCTATTCCCGCGGCGAAATTGATTGACGCCACCAGTTACAAAACGTCCATCGTGGTCGGGCTGCTGACCATGGCAGCGGGCGCGTTTCTGTTCATCCCGGCGGCAACCGCTGCCTCCTTTAAGCTGTTCCTGGGGGCGTTGGTGGTGCTGGCGGCGGGCATCACCGTTCTTCAGGTTGCGGCGAATCCTTATGTAGCTGTTCTTGGCCCTGCCAAAACAGCGTCGAGCCGTTTGAATCTCACCCAGGCGTTCAACTCGCTTGGCACCACGATCGGTCCTTTGATCGGCGGGATGCTGATCCTTACGACTACCGCAAAGAGCGCCGCGGAACTCAGTCTGCTTTCACCGGGAGCGTTGCAGGCTTACAAAGTGGAGCAAGCCTCATCCGTAAAAACGCCGTACATCTTTATCGGCCTGCTGCTCATTGCTATTGCGGTGGTTATCTATTTCCTGCGTTTGCCGGCGATTCCGCAGGCGCAGAAGAAAGGCAACACACCTGGTGTCAGCGTGTGGAAGTATCGCCATCTCATCCTCGGAGTTGTGGGGATTTTTGTTTATGTCGGCGCGGAAGTCGCGATTGGAACTTTCCTGATCAAGTATTTTCAACTGCGTGAGATTGGTAATCTTCCGGAAACGCAGGGGGCAAAACTGGTTGCGTACTACTGGGGTGGGGCGATGGTCGGGCGTTTCATCGGCTCCGCAATCCTGCAGAAAGTTAAGGCAGGAACTATGCTGGGCATTGCCGCGTTCTGCGCGTGCGCGCTGGTCTTGACGTCGATGCTTACCACCGGCCATGTAGCCATGGCCAGCATCATTCTGGTGGGTTTCTTTAACTCCATCATGTTCCCCAGCATTTTTACGCTGGGCATCGCCGACCTGGGGCCGCTGACGGGAAACGGCTCCGGACTTCTCATCATGGCGATCGTCGGCGGTGCGATCATCCCGCTCCTGTTCGGTACTCTGGCGGATATGCCCGCCATTGGCCTGCATCACGCGTTCATTCTGCCGGCCGTCTGCTACCTCTATATCGCTTACTACGGGCTGAGCGGCTCTCGGCCCCGAGTGGATCACTGAGTCGCGGCACCGATCATGTAGGGGCGGCTTTACGCCGCCTTCCTGGGATTGCACAAAAAAGGGGCAGGACCGAAGTCCTGCCCCTCTCCTCAGTAAAATGTTTCGAAGCTTACTTGGCCATTTCCAGGCTGGCGAGCTTCAGGTTTTCGCCGTCCACGCTGCCCTTCACGGTGACGTGGTGTCCGGCATGGGCCGCAACTTTGTCCTGCGCGTCAATCACGTAGACCTTGTGGTCCGCGTCGTTGACGAAGACATACTTTGCTCCCTTTTCCTTGACGCACTTCGCGGCGCATTCCGCATGCTTATCGTTTGCGCCTTTGGCTCCGCAGGCGCTGTCGGAGATATATCCCGTCCAGCTTCCGTCGGCTCCCAAAGTGAGGACCGCTGTACAAAGAGTGAGTGCTAAACCTGCTGCGAATTTAACTTTCATGTTTATTCCCCTCCAGAAATTCAGCTTCGTTTTCGTCCCCGTCAGGGCGCCCTTTAGGGTGTCACAACTGGCAAGTACGTGTCCAGACTTGTAATTGGAAGTAGCCCATTTAATCTGGACAGAAAAAAGGGAGGATCTTTCGACCCTCCCCTCTTCGCTCCCGCTCTCAAGGAAGCAAACCTGTTCACCAGGCTTCTAGTTACTGTCCGGAAGTGTTTGTGGCCGCGGTTGCCCCTCCAGCCGTCTTGGGCGTGGAGAGGTAACCAGTGATGGTGTTTTTGTTCACGTCGAACACCACGATTTCATAAGGAGACATGCGACCCGTGCCCTTCACGTAGAATTGCACCGGCTCGCCGGCTGTGCGGTCCTTCTTTTCGATGGACTTGTCGTCGGCCAGCACCGTGATCGTGTACTTGGACCTCTTTGAGTCGGTCTTGCTCAACGCGATGGAAACCGGGCCAACATGCTGCGGGGTCTTGGCGCGCTGGATGGTGAATTCGAAATAGTTGCGGTCGCCGCGGCGCTTCAGTTCTTCCACGTCATCGTGGTTGCGCGCGATCAGGCCGCTCATCACGCCCATGTCGCCGCTGGCGCGTTCCAGCTTGCCTTTGGTTTCGTCCAGGTCGTTCTTGACGCCCGAAACGTCACCGCTCAGCTTGTTCACATCTTCGACGTTGGCTTTCGTGCCGAGTTGCGTGTTCACTTCGGAAAGCTTCTTGTTGTAAGCCACAACCGAGGACTTGGTCATCTTGCGCGCCCGGTCGAGTTCTTCCTGGGTCACGTTCAGTTTGCTCGTCACGACCTTGAGGTCGCTCTGGAGCTGCTGGTTCTGGTCGTCGCTCTTCGCAAGCCGTTGCATCAGTGCGTCGTTCTGCTGCTTCACCGAGGCTTGCACGTTCTGCTCAGTCTGTTTCCCCTGGTTCAGGGCGCTCCATCCGATACCAATGCCAAGAAGGGAGGTCGCCCCCAATGCCGCCACCGCCAGGCCTACCCACCGGGGTGCCGCTGCCTGGGTCGTGGAATCCTGAAACTCGCTCATGTACGTAATCTCCTTTAATCGGCGGACTCGCCGCTTGCTGGGTAGATGGGCACTCCCGCAACCAAACTCCCGGCCCCCCTAGCCTCCCCCACAAGCCGCTGAATGAGAATGGGTTAAGGACTCACTGAAGCTCTGGGGAGCTGAATTTGAAATGTACTAGTACCAGTAAAGATTACAGTTTCGGTGGGGCAAGCGCAATTTTTACAGAAGTGTCAATCCGGTTAAGACTGGATTTTGGGGTCAGGTCAAAAAAAACCGAGCAGGAAGGGACTCGTTCCTCCTGCCCGTAAGTGATTACAAAAAAATGTGTTATCTGGCCAACTCAGGCGGCTTGCGAGTCAGCGGTTTCCTTCGGAAGCCCAAAATAGCGATCCAGAGTGGTAGTCGCGGCGTCCAGAACCAGACGGCAATCCGGGCATTCCTCTAGATGGCGCTCAATCTCGCCTTGTACACCAGAGGAGAGCTTTCCCTCTAAATACATACAAATCAAGTGAATAGTGTCTCGACAGCTCATAACTTCTCCCCCGGATTCAGCTCCAATCCCCCGGACTGGTATAAATGACAGTGCACCTGCGTCGCCAAACCCGACCTGAGAACTGCATTTTTCCTAACTATTTGCAAAATAACAATTTAGTGAAATCCTGACTCCCTAAGCTCCAGCGGCGCCGATTTCCGCAGTGAAAACTTTACCCCGGATTGGATGCTCCAGGTTCGCTGCTTGGCTATGCCCGCTAGCGCAGCGGTGTTTTCACCATCTGTTTCAGGGCGGCTATGCGGTCTTCCAGAGGAGGGTGGGTGCTGAACAGTGAAGAGAGTGTCTCGCCGCCGAACATGGGCTTCACGATGCATAGGGCCGAAGTGCTGGGTGAGATGGCCGTGGTCGGAATCTTTTTGTTGTACGTTCCCAGTTTTTGCAAGGCGCTAATCAGCCCGTACGGCTGGCCCACCATGCGCGCGCCGGTTTCATCGGCGGAATATTCGCGGGTGCGAGAGAGACATAGCTGCAGGAGCAGGGCGGCAAACGGCGCCAGGAAGATCATCAACAGCGCAGAGATTCCGCCGCCGCCGCGGTCGTCATCACGGTCTCTGCCGAATCCGCCAAAAATCAAGGCCCATTTTCCCATCGAAGCCATGAGGGTAATCGCTCCCGCAATGGTGGCAGCTATCGAGGTCACCAGGATGTCGTAATTGCGGACATGCGAGAGTTCGTGCGCGATGACGCCTTCCAGTTCGTCGTCGTTCATGAGCTCGAGCAATCCCTGCGTGACCGCCACTGAAGCGTGATTTGGATTTCTCCCCGTCGCAAAGGCATTCGGCGCCATATCAGGCACGACGTACAGCTTCGGCACCGGAATGTTCGCTTTCGCCGCCAGGCGTTCCATCACGTCATACAACCGTGGCAACTGTTCGCGGGTAACCGGCTGCGCGCCGCTGGAAGCCAGCGCAATTTTGTCCGAAAAAAAGTACGATGAGAAATTCATCAAGACAGCGATTGCCAGTCCAATCTGCAAGCCACCGCGCCCGCCGATTGCGCCGCCCGCAATCACCAGCAGCATGCTCAGCAAAATCAGAATCGCCCCGGTACGCAAAACTTTCATGTAGTTGGCCTTCTCCTATAAATACGCATCAAACCGCAGGAAATTTCAGTCTAGGTGCAGGCGCCGGAAGCGTCAACTTGCGCTCCACAAGTCCGCATTCGGCATGGTGTTATTTCTTTCCCGCTGCCGCAGCCGGCTGCTTGGCCGTCACGCGCTCGAATCGCATGGACTCTTTCTGGGCGTCGCGATCCACGCGCACGCGGTCCCCGGGCAAGACTTTGCCTTCCAGGATTTGCATGGCGAGTGGATCCTGAATCAGCCGCTGGATGGTCCGCCGCAGCGGCCGCGCGCCGTAGGCGGGGTCATAGCCCTCGCGCAGGAGCACTTGCGTCGCGGCTGGAGTGATATCCAAAGTGATCTGGCGCTCCGCCAGCAGGTTTTCCACACTCTTCAGCAACAGCTTGACGATGCTCGCCAGCTGCTCTTTTCCGAGCGGGTTGAAAATCACGATTTCGTCAATGCGGTTGATGAACTCCGGCCGGAAGGACGCGCGCAATGCTTCCATGGCTTCCTTCCGCGCCCGCTCTGGATCCTTTTCGGAAAGTTCAAAAATCGCGGACGAGCCCACATTGCTGGTCATGACCAACACCGTGTTGCGGAAATCCACCGTGCGGCCCTTGCCGTCGGTCAGCCGACCGTCTTCCAGAATCTGCAAGAGCACGTTGAACACATCGGGATTTGCTTTTTCGATTTCGTCGAACAGAATCACGGAATACGGATGCCGCCGAACCTGCTCCGTCAACTGGCCGCCTTCTTCGTAGCCGACGTAGCCCGGAGGCGCGCCAATCAAGCGCGAAACTGAGTGCTTCTCCATGTACTCGGACATGTCGATGCGGATCATCAATTTTTCGTCGTCGAATAAAAACTCGGCCAGCGCCCGCGCCAGTTCCGTTTTGCCGACGCCCGTAGGTCCCAGAAAAATGAAGGAGCCGATCGGCCGCTTGGCATCGGAAAGGCCGGCCCGGCTGCGCCGAACCGCGTTTGACACGCGCGAAAGCGCATCATCCTGCCCGACAACGCGCTGCCGCAGGCGCTCTTCCATGTGGACCAGTTTCTGCGCTTCGCCTTCCAGCAGGCGGCCAACGGGAATTCCCGTCCACTTGCTCACCAGTTTTGCGATGTCTTCCTCGTCGACCTCTTCCTTGAGCATCGGAGCGTCTTTCTGCACCGCCGTAAACCGTTCCTGCGCCGCGTTCAGGTCCTTCTCCGCCTGGGCAATCTTTCCGTAACGCACTTCGGCGACCTTGGCCAGATCGCCGGCACGCTCGTAGCGTTCCGCCTCCGCCTTCAGGTGCTCGATCTGCTCCTTCAGCTTGCGGATTTTGCCGATGGCTTCTTTTTCCGCCTGCCAACGCGCTTTGCGCCCGCTGGAATCTTCCTTAAGTTTTGCTAACTCTTTTTCGATCTGCTTGCGCCGCTCCACGGAGTGAGCGTCCGTTTCTTTCAGCAGCGCCTGGCGTTCGATTTCCAGTTGCATAATCCGTCGCTCGATTTCATCGATTTCCGTTGGAAGGGAATCGATCTGCATGCGCAGGCTGGCCGCCGCTTCGTCGATCAGGTCAATCGCTTTGTCGGGGAGGAAGCGGTCGGAGATGTAGCGGTGCGAGAGCGTGGCCGCGGCCAGAATCGCGGGGTCCTTGATGCGGACACCGTGATGAACTTCATAGCGTTCTTTCAGGCCGCGCAGGATGGCAATGGTGTCCTCGACTGTCGGCTCAGGCACCAGCACCGGCTGGAACCGCCGCTCGAGGGCCGGATCTTTTTCGATGTATTTTTTGTATTCGTTCAGCGTGGTTGCGCCAATGGCTCGCAACTCTCCGCGCGCGAGCGCCGGCTTCAGCATGTTGGAGGCGTCCATCGCGCCTTCGGCAGCGCCCGCGCCGACAAGCGTGTGAAGTTCGTCGATGAACAGGATGATTTGCCCGTCGGCCTCGGAGACTTCTTTCAGCACCGCTTTTAAGCGCTCTTCAAACTCTCCACGAAACTTTGCGCCTGCCACCAGCGCTGCCATATCCAGCGCCACCAGCTTCTTGGTCTTCAAGACATCCGGGACGTCGCCGGAAACGATTCGCTGCGCCAATCCCTCGACAATCGCGGTCTTACCGACACCGGGCTCGCCGATCAGCACCGGATTGTTCTTGGTGCGCCGCGCAAGAATCTGCATCACGCGGCGGATTTCTTCATCGCGCCCAATCACCGGGTCCAGCTTCGACCGCCGCGCCAGGTCGGTCAGGTCGCGCGCATACTTCTCCAACGATGCGTACGTGGTTTCCGGATTCTGCGAAGTCACCCGCTGGCTTCCGCGCACGCCGGCCAGCGCCTGCAAAATAGCTTCGTGCGACGCGCCGTGCTTTTTCAGCAGGCGTCCCGCGGGATCGCTTTCCGCCGCGGCAATCGCCAGAAACAGATGCTCCGTGGAGACGTAGTCGTCCTTGAATTTTTCCGCTTCGTCGAACGAGTGCTCCAGCACATCGTTTAGCGCGCGGCTCATATTGTGCTGCCCAAAGCCCTGCACCTTCGGCAGCTTGCTGATTTCGCGGTCGACGTCCTGCATCAGCAGATCATTGCGAATGCCCAGCCGGGCCAGCAACGGCGGCACCACGCCGTCTTTCTGCTCCACGAGCGCCACCAGCAGGTGCAGCGGCTCAATGGCCTGGTTCTGGTGACGAGCCGCAATTTCCTGCGCCTCCTGCACCGCTTCCTGGGCCTTCACGGTCATCTTGTCGAAACGCAACATAAATCCCTCGCAAACTCCATTTCCTAAAAAAAGGGGCTGGCTTTGCGGCCAGCCCCGTATGCTAACTCACGGCGCGATTCGCCGTGGTGACAGTTTTGCAAATTACCGGCCCGCGGCTGCCGCAGCCGTTGCTGGCGTTTCCACGTTTACTTTGATCTGCTTCGGCTTGGCTTCTTCCCGTTTGGGAACGGTCAGGGTCAGCACACCGTTCTTGTACTCGGCCTTGATTGCATCGCTGTTCACGGTGTTAGCCAGCGAGAAGCTGCGGCTGAAGGAGCCATACGCACGCTCGACGCGCAGGTAGTTGCTCTCGTTAACCTTTTTCTCAAACTTACGCTCGCCGCGAATCGTGAGAATGTTGTTCTCCACGCGGATGTCGAGTTCCTCCGGTTTGATGTCCGGAAGGTCGGCCTTGACCACCAATTCGTGCTCGGTTTCGAAGATGTCGACGGCCGGCGCCCAAGTGGTGATGCTGGACTCGTCCGAAGAACGCTCGAAGGCCTCGTTGAAAAGGCGGCTGATCTGATTCTGGAGCGAGTTGGAGCGAAAAGGTTCAAAACGACTGATAGAAGCTCTCATTGAGGTGTCCTCCCATGAATTATGGTAACGACAGCATATAATCTTAGTGCATTGCTGTCAAGTATTTTCCAGCTCTGCCTAGACAGTACTTATGTCATGTATTTTGTTTACGTTGTATAGAGCGAAGAGGAATTTGGCTCGGCCCCCACCTGCCATCGCACACCGATTTTTCTGGTAATGGACGCATCTTGTTATAGTTGAACTTCATGCGCGCCGACGAATTTGACTATGAACTTCCGAGCGAGTTGATTGCCCAGCGTCCTCTGGATCGCAGGGATGCATCCCGGCTTCTGGTTGTGGGGCGGGCCACCGGCATCTTGGAAGATTCGCAATTCTCGCGATTCCCTGAGCTCCTTTTCGGAAACGAACTCATCGTTTTCAACAATGCGCGTGTAATCCCAGCACGGCTGTTCGGCAGACGTCTCGGCGTTCATTCGCAAAGCCCGTCCAATAAAACAGTGCGTGAACATTTGTCGGGGAATGTTGAAGTATTTCTTACGCGAAAACTGGAAGGGGATACTTGGGAAGCGCTGGTGCGTCCGGGAAAGAAAATGCAGGTAGGCGAGCGAGTGCAGTTTGGGGAAGGAGAACTCGAGGCGGAAATAATCTCACGCGGGGAATTGGGGATTCGCGCCGTCCGGTTTGCCGCGAGCAACGCGTTTTCTGTTGACGAAAACCTGGAGCGGCTCGGGCACGTTCCGCTGCCGCCGTATATCGATCGGCCGGACGAAGCCACCGACCGGCAGAGATATCAGACGGTATATGCACAGCGGCCAGGGGCTGTCGCGGCTCCGACGGCGGGGCTCCACTTCACACCGGAGATTTTAGGGCAGTTGAAAGCAAAGGGCTGCGAGCTTTGTGAAATCACGCTGGACGTGGGGCTTGGGACGTTCCAGCCCGTGCACACGGAAACGCTGGAGGAGCACAAGATTCACTCCGAGGGGTACGAAATTTCTCTCGAAGTAGCAGGCAAAATTCGCGAGGCGAAATCCAATTCCCGCCCCATTCTTGCGGCCGGCACAACCGTTGTGCGTGCGCTGGAAGATGCAGCGGCGCGTGCCTCGGCCGCGGGGCAGGGAACTCTGCCTGTCCACGGCCACGCCGAAGCGCAGATCTTTCTGCTTCCCGGCCACGAATTCCGCGTGGTGGACAAGCTGCTGACGAATTTCCACCTGCCGAAATCCACGCTACTGGCGCTAGTCGCCGCCTTCGCAGGGCGCGAGAAAATTCTGCAGGCCTACCGCCACGCGGTGGCCGAACAGTACCGTTTTTACAGTTATGGGGATTGCATGCTGATCCGCTAGCGGCGGATCAATGCCAGTCGGAAAGTGCAGATTGCGGGGTCTTCCCGTGCAGCGCGGAAACCAGTGAAGCCAACTTCTCCCCGGCAGCCACGGCCGGGAACTGCCATTTTAGAAGTTCTCCAGAGAGGAGAACGAGAAGGGAAGCCGCCATGGCAGACAGCTCCCCTCGCATCGTGTCAGGAAAGTTCACAGGCGCTCCCCTTACTCGGAGAGAACAAACACTTGGGTTTTGCCTTCGAAGCGGAGTTCGAGCACGCGGCCGTCTTCGTTGGAGACGATCACGGTGTAGGGCGATTTCTGGCTGCGATCTTCCCAACGGCCGGCGGATTCCGCGATCACTTTCTTGCCGTTCAGAAGCGTGACGTGGTTGTCGTCAATCATCGCGCGGTAATCGCCGGCTTTCACGTCGACTTTGCCGAACTTTACCGGGTGCGAAACTGCGAGAGCCTTGGCGACGGGCTTGGCGAAAACGGGAACCGTGAGAGCCAGGGCGGCGACGAGAGCGAGACTGCGGAGCATCGTATTGCGTTTCATGTGTGTATTTCCTTTCGAGGAGCGAGTCAACCGAGACATGTCCAAAACGGAAGGAGTATTGACACACAGGCAGGCGAAGAGTAGCCTCTCGTTGAAGACACCTCTTCTTCCTGGTCCAAGAGCCGGAAAGACTGCGTGTCACTTGCCCCGCGGCTGCCACCGCGGGGTTTCGTTTCTAAACTCTATCCATCCCGAACAGCCTGTAGTACGGCTGCACTGGTATAGACGAAACGCACTAGGCGAATGTTTCGTGGCATTCTCTAGTTTTTTTGATACATTTTTGCCGTTTACGACACGCCCCCCAGAGGCCACCGGGCAATCATTAGGTTTGCCCCGTGCAGGCTTCCCTGGGTTCATCTATACTCTGGAAAGGTCCGGAACCTCAGGGATGCGACTTTTAGTCCTTACGGATATCCATGCAAATCTTTCGGCTTTGGATGCCTCGCTCAGCGCCGCTGAGGGAAGCTGGCAGCGCTTGGTTTGCCTTGGGGATGTTGTGGGTTACGGCCCGGATCCCAACGAGGTCACTTCGCGCATTCGCGAACTGGGCGCTGTAACTATCCGGGGCAATCACGACAAGGCTGTTGCCGAGCTGATGTCAACCGATGATTTCAATCCAGTGGCCAAAGCCGCGGTGAACTGGACTCGCTCGCAATTGTCCAATGAAAATCTCGGGTGGCTCGCCGGCCTGCCGCAGGGACCGATGGAAGCGGAAGGAGTCGTTTTGGTACACGGCGCGTTTCAGGATGAAGACGAATACGTCTTTACGCCAGCGCAAGCGCTCGAAGGCCTGTTGGATTCCACCAGCCAGGTAACCTTCTTTGGGCACACTCATCATCAGGGCGGGTTTGCCTATGAAGATCCCGAACTGGAAGTTTTATCGCTGCACCCGCGGAATAATGAGAGCCGTTGCGCCCTGCGCCTGGAAGACTCGAAGCGTTATCTGCTGAATCCCGGGTCCATCGGGCAGCCGCGCGACACCGATCCCCGCGCGGGTTTTGCCATCGCCGATCTGGAAAATCACACCGTGGAATTCTGGCGCGTTCCTTACGATATTGCCGGCGTGCAGAAACGCATGCGCGACGTAAAATTGCCGGAGCCTCTGGTGCTGCGGTTGCAGGTCGGCCGCTGATTTATTTTCCGGGCTGAAGCGCTTGCCCGCGAGGAAACTTCATGCAGGAAATATTGCAAAATCAGCCGGACCCGGAACAAAGCAAGCCGCTGCCGCTGAATATCCTGCTTGGTGCCCTGGTTGTGGTCGCGATTGCGCTGTCTTTCTGGTTCGCATTCAAAACCCCGTCGGGTGGCTCCTCCCGCGGCGTTCCTTCCACTGTTTCCGTCCCCATGACCCCCGCGGAGCAGGCCTACGCGAAAAATATCCAGATCGAGAACATCGCCCTGAGCCGCGCGGAAAACTTTATCCATCAGGAAGTAACGATCCTGAATGCCGATGCGGTGAACGCCGGCTCGCAATCCGTCTCTGCCCTGATCGTCACCGTCGAATTCTTCGACGATCTGCATCAGGTTGTTCTCCGCGAATCGCGCAGTGTTCTCGCCTCCCCTGGCGCGCTGGCGCCCGGGCAGCGGCGCACACTGACGATCTCTTTCGATCGCGTGCCCGTCGGCTGGAATCTGCAACAGCCTTCCGTCCAGGTCACCTATTTACAACTCGCTACCTTAAAATAGTTCACAGTAACACAATAGTTATATTAGACTGTCGGTATGAATTTAGCCGAAGACCTGCGGGCCAGCCTGGAAGATATCCTGGTGTCTGGAGCCGTTGAAATCCGCGAAAACGGGAGCCGGGTTACCTCGGCTACTCCGCTTTCCTGGGAGGTGCGCGGGAATTCCGAAAAGCCGCTGCTGCACCTGTGGTCGGAGAACTGCAATGTCACGCGACGCGTCGTGGCCATCACCGGCAATTCGCAGGATCACCTGGCTCTCGCCGTGGAACGCTTCGGCCGGGCCAAGCCCGAGCGGATGGAGATCGTCCGCCTTGAATATGCGCCGGCTCCCCGGGACCTTTCGCGCGAGGCGTACTGCGAGCAGTTGCGCCGGATACTGGCCGAACAATTTCCCGACGAGACTTTAGAAAAAATCAGCGCCGCGCAGGATCTGGAACACTCGCTCTCCAAGATTTATACCCGCGGCATCCTGCAGCGCGGCTCCGCGCACGTTGCCTTTCTGGCCGTCTCCGAAAGCGAATCGCAGGACGCACTCGAAAGCAGTCTCACGTACGGGCTTCTTTGGCTGGAAAAATCCCGCCAGTCCGCAAAGCGCGCAGCGCTGGCCACCCTGCGCTTGATTCTTCCGAAAGGAAAATCCGCGATCCTCGCCAATCGTCTTTGCGCTCTAGATCCGCGCCTTGGCATTGAAATTTACGAGCTAGATGCGCAGCGGGAAACCCTGGAGCGCGTCGATCCTTGCTCCAGCGGAAATGTTGCCTCCTGGCTTGTGCCCCACCGCGAGTCGCAGCTCTTGCTGGACCGCGCGTCATCCGCTCTGGCGCCACTGATCGCTCTCAGCCCGGAGTCGATTCGCGCGCACGCCTCTCCGCACAGCCAGGAGGTTGTCCTGCGCTTTCGGGGACTCGCTTTCGCCCGCTGGCATGAGAACAGAATCTTCTTCGGCAGTGATTCCACCTGGGCGGAGCTGCGCAACAAAAACGAGCCCGCGCTGAAACAACTGATCGCCAACCTACAGAATTTCCGAAACCCGCTTGCCAGCAATGTCCGCCACGCCCTGTATCGCGCGCAGGCGGAGCGCTGGATGCAGACTCTGGTGCACCAGGACGTCACCCGGATTGATATCTCGCTCGATCCGGAACATGTCTACGAACAGGTCTTCGCGCAGGTTGCCGGGCACCACGGCATCCTCGATCTGCTGTGCGTTACCCGCAATCGGCGCCTGGCCATCCTGGAATTAAAAGCCACGGAAAACGTGGATTTGCCCCTGCAGGCGGCCGACTACTGGTCGCGCATCCGCTGGCATCAATCGCAGGGCGACTTCGCGCGATATGGTTATTTCCCTGGCATCGAGCTTCAGGCTGCCGCTCCGCTTGTCTATCTGATCGCGCCCGCTTTGCGATTCCATCCCACAGGCGACGTCCTTCACCGGTATCTTTCGCGGGAGATGGAGATTATTCGCGTGGGAGTGGCCGAAAGCTGGCGGCGGGGATTGCGTGTAATGTTTCGGCAATAGAATTCTTAACGCGATCGTTAATCCGCACGATTCCGCGGCCCTTGCCTTCCTAAAGATTCAATGTAAAATCATTCCGCTTTCCTAAGAGGACTCAATTTTGAGCTTTAGCATCCAAATCCGCCAAGCAGACAAGGTCACGCTGATGGACGTCAGCGGCCGGCTGACCTCATTTGAAGGCCAAGCCTTTCGCGACGCAATTCAACGCCTGCTTCGGCAGGGCGCGAACAACATCGTCTTGAATTTGAAGGGGCTCGATTATCTGGATAGTTCCGGAATCGGCGAGCTCGTTCGCAACTATCTTGCGGTGGTCAAAAAAGGCGGAGCGATGAAAGTGGTTGGGCTTGCGCCGAAGGTGGAAGAAATTCTGAAGATCACGCAGCTCTATCAGGTATTCCCAGAATTCCCGGACGAAGAGTCTGCACTGGAGAGTTTCCCGAAATCCGGGCGCGCGGCAAATTCCTGAGCCGGCAATTATTCCCCCGTTACGTTCGCTAAAAAAGTGGGCTGAAAATAGGAGAGGAGCCTGCTCCACGATAGTGGCTCAGGCTCCCCGGGGTGTGTCCTCGAAGTGGTTGTTATAAGTTTAGATGCCCCTCCCGAGAAAAGGTTTCCTTAAAATTACGGGCATTTAACTTTATTGGGGGCAGGGCGTAAGTTTTAATAAAACAAATACTTACGCCACCGTTCGTCGCGATGGCCAATCAATCTCATCAACTGCCGCGAAGTGTGCAGCGTGAATGGCCGCGGTTTCCGCGCCAGCTTCAGCCCGGCTTCTTCGGGAGTACGGTCGCCCTTATCGTTGTTGCACCGGTAGCAGCAAGCTACCAGGTTTTCCCAACTGGAGCGGCCGCCGCGCGAGCGCGGCATGACGTGGTCCAGCGTCAATTCCGAACTCGGAAAAATTTCCCCACAGAACTGGCAGGTATTCCGGTCGCGCAACAATATATTCTTCCGCGAAAGCGCCCGGCTCTGCTGCGGGATATGCCGGTAGGCCAGCAGGCGGATCACCGAGGGCACTTTGTGGGCGTGCGCCGAGGAATGCACTTCGGCGTTATGCACTTCTTCCGCCTGGGCCACGCCCTTCAACAGCAGCACCATCGCGCGGCGCACGGCGGTGACATTAATCGGTTCATAGGTGGCGTTCAGAACCAGGACGGGTTCCTGCATCAGAGAAGCACGGCGGGGAGTGAGGCTGTGTACGTGGCGCGCTCCAAGATTCCCCGAAACGCCGGGCACAAGCACGCCGCCCGCGTCGGGGACGTATCGCCCCCGGGGATCGACCGCCTCTGGTCGTCTTGCGCTCATCGCGCGCCCTTCAGGCTAAAAACTTTCTCTGACCGGGAATCCTTGCCGCACGGCCCGGGCGATGGTCAACCCGGCGACCGATTTGGCGCCTGCGTCGCGTAACGCACGAGAACATGCGTCCAGCGTCGCTCCCGACGTCATAACATCATCTAAAAGCAATATTCGGAGATTGTCAACCCGGCCGCCTTCGCGTATGACAAAAGCGCCACGTACGGCCTCCCAACGTTCTTCAAAATGAAGGAGATGCTTCTCCGGACGGGCACGCTCGCGCTTCAGGAGTACCGGCTTGTAAGGCAGGCCAAGCCGCTTCGCCAGCGGCTTCCCAAACAGGTCTACCTGATTAAATCCCCGCTCTTTCTGCCGCTTGCGGTGCAGCGGCACTGGTACGATCAAATCCGGGGCAAACTGTACCGGAATGCGCTGCTCCGCCTCTGCCAGCCGCTTTGCGAACCACGTTCCCAGCGGCTCAATCCGCTCGAATTTCATCAGGACGATCGCCCGCGCCAGCGCTCCTTCATAAATCCCGAAACTCCGCGCGGCATCGAAGGCAAACTCACGCTCGCGGCATTCTCCGCAGATGTTCTCATCGCCATCGACGTCGCCACCCAAGTCGGCGCCTTCTGTCGACGGCTGTCCGCAATGCGCGCAAATTTCCGCCGGCAATGTTTGAAATGATTCCAGGCACGCGTCGCAAATGGGCAGGCGATCCGGCCGCGTCAGCAGTGTTTCGCAAATACGGCAACCGGAGGGAAAGAGGACAGACACGACCGCGCCGGCCAGAGTGTTCAGCCAGCGGGTCATGGGAACGCGGGAGTACGAAAGGGGCAGCATCTGCCGCAAGAAGCGCTTCCGCCTCGATTATAATTTAATTAGGTAACGGAAAGATAATGAAATCTGCGGTTGAAAGCAGTTCCGGCTACAGCAGCCCTTGTTCCTTCTTTTCCTGGCAGGTGATGCAGTGCTTGGCCCAGGGAACGGCTTCCAGGCGCTTCTGCTGCATCTCTTCCTGGCAGTTGGCGCAGGTGCCGTACTCTTCGCTGCGAATCCGCTTTAGCGCTTCGTCGATCATGTTGAGGATCGCGCGGTCGGTGTTCGTCTGGCCGAAGAGGAATTCTTTGGTATAGGAATTGGCTGCCTTGTCCGCCAGATCCACTGTCGGATCGTCGTCTGCTTGCCGCCCTTCCTCCTCTGTGCGCGTGATGGTCTTCACCAGTTCGTCGCGGCGGTTCAATAATTTCTTTTTGTAATATTCCAGGCGCTTCTTATCCATTTGCTCTCTGACCTCACCCAGATGGCTCCAAAGGGCCATCTAAAAACTCCGTAGTGTAGACTGCCTACCCTGCACTGTCAAGATTACGAAGATGGCAAACCAATTCGCGGGGTTGCATCGGAACGAATTTCTTGAGGCTGGCAAACATTCCAGCGGGCCAATCACTGTCGTTTGGCCGGTCCTATTCGATGCAGATAGCTCGTTTTCGGTACAAGACCGATTGTGACGTTCAACCGGCTTACTCCCAAAATGAAAAGGGTCCGTACCACGCGGGTCCGGACCCTTTGCTCTTGCGGCTAATCGCTTCCTACTAGGAAAACCCGGGTCGCAGTTGAGTCTCTACCACGACGCCGAGCCGTGCCTCAGATGGTCTACTCCAGTTCGCGTCGCGCCTCGTCGGCATCCGCAGCCAGCTCGCGAAGCAGTTCCACAAATCCATCCGACTTCCCGCTTTTCGACGTGTGCCCGATGAACAAGCCGCCGTCGATAAAGCTCTGCAGAGCGGCTGTCGCCGCGTTATTCGTTTCCGTTGGCCGAATAATGGAGACCGGACCGAATTTCTTGTTCAGGAAGAAGGTCGGCTCCGGCATGATCAGGTTGGATTGCAGTTCGTCCGCCTGGGCTGCGCTGTGCGCGGGGTCGTTCAGATCCGGGAACGTCACGGTCGCGCCGGTTGAACCGGGGAAACCCGTGTCGGTGTCCGTCAACTGAATCGCGTTCCCGGCCTTGTCGTGCCAGGTCTGGAAGTGCGCCACCTCCGAAGGTCCGATCGAGAGCAGAACGCGCAACACTTCCACATTTGTCACGCGCTGCGCCAGTTGCGGGTACAGGCTGCTGCCTCCCTGCTCGATCCAGGCAAAATGAAATCCGGCCGTGTTGGCGATGGCCTGCGTGTGTACCGAAACTCCGCCCGGCTGGTTCGGATCCGCACTCAGATCCTGATTGGTCCGTGGAATCGCGGTGTGCTGCCCCACGGCAAGCGTTGGAATAGCGTTATCGAAAGTGTCGCCCAAGTCTGGGTTTTTCGAATCGCTGCGGTAGCGGGTCCACCAGCTGGTATCCACCGTAAGTTGAGTCAGGTTTGTAAGTCGGCCCGTCTGTGGGACGCCCGGAACCTGGCTGGGCGTCAGATTGAAGAATCTGCTGAGATCCACGACTCGCTCGCCCTTCGATTCCAGATAATTCCTTAGAAAGGACATGTGCGACAGTTCGTCGTCGGTGTTGTCGTTGATGTACTGCGGCATGTCACCGTCGAGTTGCTGAAGCCCCATAAGGTAAAGCGGAGCCAAGGCTGTTGGAATTGGAGCGCCCTGGAAAAAAAGATCGACTGGTGAATTGCCGACTGTGCCGGGAACGTTTGCGCCGGCTCCGCCAAGCTCGGCGTACTGCCGCCAGATGTCGGCCTCGATCGTTTCCAGCACCTGCAGGAAACGCAAAATCGCAGCGTCTCCTTTGTTGATCCGTCCGTTGGTGCCTTCCTCTTGGTGTGCGAAGGCGCGCGCCGGCGAGTTGAGCAGACCCACGCCCATTGTCGCTGCACCTGCCGCCGCAACACCCTTCTTCAAAAACGAACGCCGGTTGGATGACAATCCGGCGGCGTCCTGCGGATTCCTCTTCATCATTTCAGTCTCCTTTTTCAAATCCTGAATCGCGACCTCACGGCAAGCGGTGGTTCTTGCTGTCGGACGCTCGGGAAGAGTAAGGGCTGGGAGGTAATGAGTTGTCAGATTGGCATCAACCAAAGGTCATAAATTTTTCGGGTTGCGAGGGAAAAAGTAGACAGGAAAATGACGAAGCGGAGAACTGAAACGGTAACCGCCAGCGGGTGGATGCACCTTCAGCGCCGGGACGCCGGGGCTGAAATCAGCCGGAATATTCGCACTGGGTATTAAGCGTTTTTCGCTCCAGTCCGTCTAACGAGGCGTTCCGCCCGGGTGTGGATCCTTGCACCGAATGTTCTATTACCACAGGGGCTACCGTTTCGGACCCATTCGGCAATCTGCGCTGACCATCGCGCTTTGGAGAGCATCGTGAAAAAATCACTTCTGTTGTTATTGGCAACCGTTCTATTGTTTGCAACTGAAGCATCAGCGAGCCCCAATAACCGGGCCGCGCATTCCAGCGTCAACGCATCGGGTGAGGATAAAACTCCCCCCAGCTACGACATGAAGCCGCAGGCTCTGCTCGACTTGCAGGACATGCATAAGAAAATGGTGGGCCTGGCCACGGCCATCCCCGCAGAGAAATATACCTGGCGACCGGAGCCCGGCGTTCGCTCCATCAGCGAACTGTTTTTGCACGTGTCGGGAGCGAACTACGGGTATCCCCCGCTCATTTCGGGCTACGCTGCTGCACCCGGGTTCAAGGGCGAAGGATTTGAGACTTCAACAACGGACAAGGCCAAGATCATCGAGCAATTGAATCAATCGTTCTCGTATGCCGAAGCGGCGATTCAGAGCATGTCCAACGCGGATTTCGCCAAGCCGGAAAAGAAGCTGGGCCCGGACGCCAACGATGGCGACGTGATTTACCTGATGATCGTGCACAACCACGAACACCTGGGGCAGACTATTGCTTATGCGCGGCTCAACGGGGTCACTCCTCCCTGGACCGAAGAGGCCCAAAGGAAGGCCAAAGCCGCCAGCGGCGATGCCGCACCAAAGAAGAATTAGCGGCGGCTAAGCGCTTTTTCGCCAGGGGTTAAAAGGCTATAATCGTCAATGAAACCGGGCGTTTGGGGCTTTTCCCACAGCTTCCACAGGGGTGTGGAAAGCTCCGAAAAAAGTTTTGTGGAACGCTTGACATATTTTTAGGTTGATGTAAGATTACAAATGGTTCGGCACTTCCTCAAAAGTGCTGGGCCGTGCAGGGGATTCACAGTCGGGTCTCAAGTTCTCCTAGAACAGATCCTATAGTGAGGCGCCTTACGAGCACTGGGTGAAATTTTGTCGAGCTTCGCGTGGAACCGCTACCAATAGGCGGTTGTGCCCGGCGCTCGACGCCGGGTTTTGTATTTTTTGGGACGTTTTTAGCGGCGACAGATGCTAGAAGCTCCCAGGTCTTCCGCAAGGAAGAAGCCTCGATGGAAATCGGGGCCCCTGATGGGATCAGGGCCAACGCTCTTTGACAACAGTAAGGCTGGCAAATTCACGCCGATAACCTGGAAGCGATTACGGTCGCCCTGGGGATTGAGGGTGTGGATTACATACAAGTTCTGCTCGAGTATGTTGAGCAGTGCTGTGGATTACAAGGCGAGCTCAGTCAAGCACCTGTGGATAGTAGCGTCGATAGCCTAGGTACCGGAGCAATCTGGGAACGGGAAAAATGGAACTGCTGAAACAGGGCGAACGAGCTGAGGAAAGCCGGAGTTTAGCCACTCCGGTGAGTTGCAAAGCGCGAAAGCGAGTTGGAACACCTTAGAAGACGACGTATTGAGTGAGTTTTATGATT
>Ga0209647_1001502_pt1 | contig 19773 bp, 23 predicted proteins | sample GraSoi_2013_60cm_FD_185827 | JGI IMG/M metagenome (GOLD analysis project Ga0209647, IMG submission 185827) | Grasslands soil microbial communities from the Angelo Coastal Reserve, California, USA - Sample 9_17_2013_60cm (SPAdes) (version 2) | ecosystem: Environmental > Terrestrial > Soil >... | reverse complement strand
CTACACCATTGACGGCATTGGTTACCCCCATCCGCACCGGAGCAAAGAAGCTGCGGTCGCGAAGGCTAAGCAGATCATCGATCGCAATTACACTGAAGGAGGAAAGGGTATGAGTCCGGAAGGCAAACTACTTTTCGATCTTATCAACGGCATCAATGAAACCTATGTAGCCGGCTTACGCGCCGGCCAGGCGCAGCAACCGAAGCCCTGCGAGATCTGTGGCAGACCATTGGCTCTGGCCAGTGAAACCATCTGCTCGAAATGCGACATGGAGAACGACGAGCGACGCTGGGCACGGATCACTAACCCAGAACCAATCTCCGGTCCCGAATCTATTTGATCCCTTATTACGGCGGAGCAGATCACCGTCCACCGGCCCTCCTAGCGATTAGGAATCGGCGCGGCGGTAGGGACGTTCGGCTCCACGGCGATAGCTCTTCGAACCTCTTTTTGGTTCCGCTTATCGTACCATTTCCAATGACCATTCACCTGGTGCCAGACCTTGGCACTCTCGGGCACCCCCTCGTCGTCGTTGGAGGGAGGATGTTTTTTCGCCCGAGGGTGCTTGCGTAAAGGCGGGGAGGTCTCCGTATCCGAAGTATCCTCTCGTTCCACTATCCGAGATTTAGGCGTCGGCGTAGGCATTAGAGCGGGCGTTGAAGCCGGGCTAGGCGTCGAAGCCGGAGTAGGTGTTGGGCCGGGGCCAGTGGTAGGAGTAAAGCCGAATCCCGTTTCACCCGGCAGTCCTCGGGTAGGGGTAGGCGATGCGGACGTTGTTTTAACATCGTTCGACACATACTTCGAAAAGGTCCAGTAAGTCGTCGGGTTATTCGCAAACCGAAACTCCGCCGGGCTCTCCGGATCGAGGCCGGAACGGAGTAAGATGATATCGAGATTTTGGGCCAGTTTTGCGCTGATATGATTGCCCTGAAAAAGCCGCACCAGGCCGTCTTGGTTTTCTTCCTTTATTAATTGCTGCACCTCTAGCAGGGTGTTTTCCGAGTCGAAATAGGTGGCCCCGGAAAGCAGCGTTTCGCTTAGCCCCGGAGTTGCAGCGAGGGCGGAAGCCAGGAAGAGTCTAAGCATCATAGCTCAACTCCTTAGTTAATTAGTGGGCCGGAGTAAAGAGATTAGCGCGTGTGGGCCAATCTATGTACCTTCGACTCGACCAGATAAGCCCGGGAATAGGTGCGCCTAACCTGGGTAAGAATTTCTTGCGCCTCCACAAAGCTCTTAAAACAGCAGTCGGGCGCAGGCATAGCCTCTCCTTTAACACAAAAGTTGGTCGAGGCTCAAGGTGCACGCTCGCTGGACGTCGCGACTCGTTCTCGCTGCGGGGGGATCAGCTAACAGATCAAGCGAGGCAGGGCAAGAATTTGGCTCTACCGACCGCCAAGAGGAGCCAGTCGATAAATCGTGCCGCTTTGATCGTCCAGCCACCCAGTCACAAGATCAATCTGCTGGCCTGGCCGTCCGTCCTGCCATGGGAAAAAAATTATCTTGTATCCCGTCTTGCGGCTCCGGTCCCAGGATCCGTGTGCGGTCCTCGTTTAGATCCAAGTCTCGCCCAAACAATCATAGCAGCTCAGCGATCGAGCTGACGGACGTAAACGATCCGAAATTCGCCCTGAGAATTCTTGCGGATCCGAAGATATAGGGTCGTATCGCCATGGGCATTTTGGAAACCGTCAGAAACGGACCAATTGAATGGCTGATACACGAGAAATAGATTGGGATTGCTCGACCGCACCACCTTAGCCTCTCCGCGTGGCGCCCATTTCCGGATGGGCCACTCATCGTCGTAACGCTGCGTAGAAGCCTCAATATTCGATGAATTAAGGACACCTCTTCCGTAGAAATCGACCCGCTCCGCAAAGTACCGCCGCTGCATTGACGTATCATTGCTTGCGACCGTTCGAAGATATCCGAGAACAAATTCTTTCAAGAACTCTTCTTCCCCGGAGGCTTCGTCACTCCGATCGAATTGCGACTCTGGAGGATTAGATGTCTCGGGTTCCTTGGTGGATGGCGAGGGTATCGGAGAGAGGTCTTGGGGCGGGTTAAGTCGAGCGTATTTTCCCGACGATAGTCCATCCTGCTTTTCTTCCAGGGCGCTCCGCTGGCTAGCGGCAAGATCGGCATTCTGTTGCGCTAGTTGCGCCTTCTCTTCGGCCTTCTTGAGTTGGGTTTCCAAGGCGCTCCGCTGGTTAGTGGCAACATCGGCATTCTGTTGGGCTAGCTGCGCCTTCTCTTGCGCTTCCTTGAGTTGGGTTTCCAGCGCGCTCCGCTGCTTATTGGCAACATCGGCGTTCTGTTGGGCTAGTTGCGCCTTCTCTTCCTGCGCTTTTTTGAGCTCAGTTTCCAGCGCGCTCCGCTGGCTGGTGGCAACATCGGCATTCCGTTGCGCTAGCTGCGCCTTCTCTTTAGCCTCCTTGAGCTGAGTTTCCAGGGTACTCCGCTGGCTGGTGGCGACATCGGCATTCTGTTGTCCTTGCTGCGCCTTCTCTTCTTGCGCCTTTTTGAGCTGAGTTTCCAAGGCGCTCCGCTGGTTAGTGGCAACATCGGCGTTCTGTTGGGCTAGTTGCGCCTTCTCTTCCTGCGCTTTTTTGAGCTCAGTTTCCAGCGCGCTCCGCTGCTTATTGGCAACATCGGCGTTCTGTTGTGTTAGTTGCGCCTTCTCTTCCTGCGCTTTTTTGAGCTCAGTTTCCAGCGCGCTCCGCTGCTTATTGGCAACATCGGCATTCTGTTGCGCTAGTCGCGCCTTCTCTTGCGCTTCCTTGAGTTGGGTTTCCAGTGCGCTCCTTTGGCTGGTGGCGACATCAGCACTCTGTTGTGCTTGCTGCGCCTTCTCTTCTTGTGCTTTTTTGAGCTCGGTTTCCAGGGCGCTCCGCTGGTTAGTGGCAACATCGGCGTTCTGTTGGGCTAGTTGCGCCTTCTCTTCCTGCGCTTTTTTGAGCTCAGTTTCCAGCGCGCTTCTCTGCTTATTGGCAACATCGGCGTTCTGTTGTGTTAGTTGCGCCTTCTCTTCCTGCGCTTTTTTGAGCTCAGTTTCCAGCGCGCTCCGCTGCTTATTGGCAACATCGGCATTCTGTTGCGCTAGTCGCGCCTTCTCTTGCGCTTCCTTGAGTTGGGTTTCCAGTGCGCTCCTTTGGCTGGTGGCGACATCAGCACTCTGTTGTGCTTGCTGCGCCTTCTCTTCTTGTGCTTTTTTGAGCTCGGTTTCCAGGGCGCTCCGCTGGCTAGTGGCAACATCGGCATTCCGTTGCGCTAGCTGCGCCTTCTCTTTAGCCTCCTTGAGCTGAGTTTCCAGGGTACTCCGCTGGCTGGTGGCGACATCGGCATTCTGTTGTGCTAGTTGCGCCTTCTCTTCCTGCGCTTTTTTGAGCTCAGTTTCCAGGGCGCTGCGCTGGCTATTGGCAAGATCAGCCTTCTGTTGTGCTAGTTGCGCTTTCTCTTGCGCTTCCTTGAGCTGGGTTTCCAGAGCGCTCCGCTGGCTAGAGGCGAGATCGGCATTCTGTTGCGCTGGTTGGACGTCTTGGTCTCTGTTCTTGCGCCGGCTTTCCTTTTTGAATCGTTCAACGCCCGCAAATGCAGCGAACACAGCAAAACCTGCGATAGCTGCTATCCCGATATTATCCCGTAGCCAGCGGCGCCGTTTTTGCCTTGCAAGGCTCTTTTGAATGTACTCGATCTGTTCTTCGCTTAATGACGACCGGAAATCTCTGAGCAAAGTCTCCGCTTCGGCTAGGCCGATCCCGCGGTCGAGCAGGTCATCGCTTTGGCGGTTTCGACTAAGCCAGAGCTTTACGCTTGCATCCAGCCGATCCCGCATCTGAAAAAAGTGTCGGTCCTCAGATAACCATTGCCAGACCCCTGGCCATTTCCGAAGCAGCGCCTCCTGGGGAACGCTGATCAACAGCTCTTGTTTCGGATTAGCATCGGCGCTCAACAGTCCCTCTTTGATCAAACGATCAACCAGGCCTTTAGCGCCCGCTCTCGGCTGCGGATCAAGCTCAGGCGATAAAACGAGATCACGATACGGCACGGTCCGACGGATCAAGTGACCTTCTTCGCCTTGACCGGGCGCTACCAGCTGCCGGATCACGGATTTAAGCGTTTGCTGTTCTTCGCGCTTCAACGTTAAGAACACGGTCTTTATGTGCTGGGCCAACGCACTCTGAAGATCGCCCAATCCGCGATAATCAGACCAGAGTAGCAAACCATCTTTTCGATCAAGCTGTCTCTGGTATAACCATGAAAGCAGGTGTTCGAGCAACGGTAGCGGTTCGGGGCTGGCTATCGCTGCCTCCAGCAAGGCGTCGTCCAGGCTTCGATTCGTGTCCGGATCCCGCTCAAACCGCAGACCGGCTGCTTCCGCCGGGAACCGGATCATGTTCCCGATCCCGCGCGGTGTCGGAGGTTGAAGTTCGTATCTTCCGCTCAAGGCGGTGAGTTCGACCAATTCGGGAAACTGCTGGCAATGGGCGTAGAAGCCGCTGCGCAACGCCGCGATAATAAATACCCCTTCGCAGTTAGCCAAAGCACCGAGAGCGGAGATATATTTCCGCTGGAGAACTAAGGAAACCTCGCCGGTAAACAACTCCTCCAACTGATCCACCACGAGCGCAAGGTGCATCTTCGGTTTTACCCGTCCCAGACTCTTTTGTCCGACAACCTCAACTCCTTTGTTCCTCCTAGCCGGTAGCCCTGTTTCTCGCTGATCCAAAAGATCCAACTCCTGCTGCGTGAGTTGATCCAGCGCTTTTGCTATTCTGGCCGCGGCACCGTGCGGATCTTTTCGCAGTTGGGAGGCTAGATTCCGCCATTCGTCGGGCGACTCTTCATCCTGAAGCTCAGGCAGTGCGAATTTGCCAAGCAGCGGGGCGGCAAGCCTATCGAAGGCATCTCCGGCGCCCCCACCGGCCCCTGGGCTGGTCACTGCACGCCGCCAAGGTGCATCGCCCAGAGTTAAAAGAGGTAGAACGCCGGCCCGGACCAGGGAACTCTTTCCAGAACCGGTGGGACCCACCACCAGGACGAAGCGCTTTTTGGCCGTCGCCTGGTTCTTCAGTGCATCAAGCACTCCCCCGACGGCTTTCGTTCTGCCGTGATAGAGAGCTGCATGTTCGAAATCAAAGAAATTTAACCCCCGAAATGGGTTCGATTCCAAATAACGAACCTTTTGCAGCGCTTTCGTCGAGCCAATTTCCCGATCCAACCGCCGTGCGAGGAAATCGCGAAAATGCTCTCGAAACAGATTTTCGAACTCTTCCAGGTCTTGATAGTCATGGCAGCATTCGCGAAACTCTGTTCCGCCATTCTTTTCGTATGCCGCGCAAAACTCCTGCACCGCATCCCACTGCCGCCACGAGTTCTCCCGTATTTCTTTCGGTTCGAGCGGAGCAGCCGGAGTCGCTCGATTCCGGTAAACGTGCAACACCGGAAACCCAGGAGTTCGCTGCGACTGATCCAATACCCAGGCAACTTCGTATTCGGTCGCGGAGTTCGGTGGGCTACCGTCCGGCAAGATGAACATCGGTGCGGACCTGGTTCCGAGTCGAGACCAGAGAATGTTAATGACAAGGTCGTACTGGCCCGGATTGTGCTCGCAATTCTCTGGTTCCGCCTGGGAGTCTTGACGCTCCGAGAAGTAGGGACACAACAACAACTCATCTTCTCGGTGGTCGCTTGTGGGTCGCCTAGTTTGACTCTCTGGTTTCGTCCCTCTCAGCGAATTGGAGTAGGAGACGCTTACAGGAATGTCTAACTCTGCAGCAACCGAGCGGATTAATTGCTCCGCCACACTCCGTTCTCTCTGCACGTCCTCGGAGGAAGAAACAAGTATGTCGATCCTTCTCATCTTAACGCGGCATACGCTGATATAAGTCTGATCGATTCACGTGAGTCGAGAGTAAATTTCAGACAGAATCCCCGTTGCTCTCGACAACCCGAGAATCCGAATTGTCATTGAGCTCTCAGCCTGACATACCAACTGTTGGTTGGACGAAAGCTTTGCCAGGGAGTTGGAAACCCCGGGAGATTGAGCGCAACGCGTATCGTCAGCCAATTGCTCGCCAGCGTTGCCCGCGCGAGTCTCGAGCCCGGCGCCGCCCCGGCTGGGTGACTATTCGATTTGTTCTTCCGCGCCCGATCGTAGAAGGTTTAAGTGTGCTAGCCAAGGGGGTGGCCGAACGCGAGTCTGCGGAACGGCGCAATGCACCGCGTGGGCAGAGACGACGTTATCCCCGAACAAAGAATTTCTACGTCACCGAGGCGCTCAATGCTTTGTTGGCTGATTATGGGTTAAGTCAGTTCTGTGTGGATGAAGAGGACGAAGAATCCTCGCCTCGCCGGGTGCGTCGGTTTAGTGTCTCCGAATAATGCGCTGCGTCCTGAGTAATCGCGCGACGCTTGCCCCTGAATCGTGGCGCGACTTTCCTATCCGAATCGCTGGGTTGGAAGGAAAAACGCTATCAGAACTCGAGTCTGAGGTCTTTGCCGAACTACTGCAGGGAGATCTTTTGCGGCGGCTCTGGGCGGACTGGGAATATATCGGCGAGTACACCGATGCAATAGCCGTTCGCATTGGTTCAGCACTGGTGCCGGGCGCACATAAGCCAACGTACTACAAAGCCGTGTTGATCTTTCGTACGCAATTCGCACTGCTGGTCAACCAGGTGGGTGATTTTTCGCGCAGTCTTGAGGTCGACGGTACCGTTTTGCAGGTTGCGGACATTCTCTACCTGGATTTGAAAGAGTTCGTTGAGCTTGTCATCGAATGACAACGGCTGGTCGGGCAGAGGTAATCGACGCTACCCCGCAGAAGCAGCTGAGCGCAGTTCTCGAACCGGTTCCTCTCATCGGGTTCCTTAAGCACGGGACGCCGTTTTGGACGTGCCGGGACACGAAGGCCACTAGGGTTAAATGTGTAGCTACAGGATTGACGGGTACAAAAGAAGATGGAGACCTCGAACAGAATGGACAACGGCCGGCCTCTGTCGTCCGCCAATGTGACATACATTATTTCCAACTTTTGTATACAATATCGCTTGACAGAGCAAAAATCGACTATAGTAATTCTCGCATACATAAACGATTGATTGTATACGATCTTACACACTGGCAAAAGGACTGAAGCGTGCCCCTAGGCAGCTCGGGTCTTCAGTTACTGGCAGCCGTCGGTCCAACGGAAACTCACGTAATCGCATCCCAAGCTCCGAGGCGATATCCTACTCATGAATTATTCATTCTCAAAGGCGCTTACCGCATTCTTCTTTGCGTCCGCGTCTGTCATCCTGGCTGGTACGGCGCTCGCAGCGGAATCTGCGGACGAGCTCATCAGAAACGGCGATATCTTTTACGCGAAATTGCGAGCGACCGAGGCGCTCAAATTTTATCTTCCAGCGGAAAAGATTGATCCGAAGAACGTGCGCCTACTGGTACACATCTCGCGCGAATACCGGCACCTTATGAGTGATGCCTCGACGGCAGCAGAAAAGCGCAGACTTGGGGAAATCGCGGTGGATTACGCGAACCGAGCGGCCGCTCTGGGACCCAACGATCCGGATGCTCAGCTTGCTGTTGCGATCAGCTATGGATTACTGCAGCCCCTGGGGGGCAATCAGGAAAGGATTGAAGCTTCGCGTATTGTTAAGGCCGCTGCTGACAAAGCGATCAAGCTCGATCCGAACAGCGATTTGGGCTGGCACGTTTTAGGCCGTTGGCATAAGGAGATTGCCGAGATCAGTGCGTTCCAGCGGACGATGGCGCAAGCGATCTATGGCGAAATTCTTCCACAGTCGTCCTATGGAGAGGCCGTGACATGTTTCCAGAAAGCGATCGAACTTAATCCGAACCGTCTCATGCACTACATCGAACTCGGACAAGTGTACGCCCATATGGGCCGGAGCGATGAGGCGCGACGATTGATCGCCAAGGGTTTGACGATGCAGGATACAGAGAAAGACGATTCTGAACTTAAACGTCAGGGCCGAGAACTGTTGGCGAAGCTTCATTAGGTCCGGCACAGGCATTCATTATTGGTGACATATGCCAATTCCAAGCTAGACCTTCATAATCGGCGGCTTCCAGACGTAATTCTAACGAGCTTCCTGGCTTTTGAGATCATCTATGATCTGATCAATGACTTCTAAATATATCTTCCTAAAGGCCCGAAAAGCCTCGGTAGTTTTACCTTTTCGAAAGATTTCGATCAGTACCTCTCGCTGACGCGGCCTGGATTCCGGCGTCGGAAAAAGCTTCATCAAAAGCGGAACATAACGAGTCAAGCGGTCCTCCAGCTGCCTGAATACCTCATGCAAGATCGGCCGTTCCGCTTTCCCGAAAATCGTGTCCCAAAAGGAACGGTTGCATTCAAAGAGTTCCTTCGCGCTGTTGGTGCGCGTCATTCGCTTGGCCACCTCATAAGCATGGTCAAAGTCCGCCGGAGCAAGATGACGATGCGCTGGCTTAACGGCCAGAGAGATGAGGGCTAACCTGAGTTCCGCGATATCCAAGACCTCTTCCGGAGAGAGTGGCTTTACGATGGCGCCTTTAAACGGGCTTAAAATTATTGTGCCTTCCTTTTCCAGAGCAAGCAGCGCCTCGCGGACCGGCGACCGGCTGACTTCGAATTTCTCAACCAGTTCGGCCTCCGTTAGATGGTCTCCAGGCTTGAAAACCTCATCGAGAATTGCTTCCCGAATCCTTTTAGCCACCACGAACGGTACCTTCTCGGTTTCTTGAATTTGATTCGCGTTCTTTTGGGCTGAAGGCAGGTGCATCTGAGAAATGAACAGGGCGGAACTGGATTTTAGGGGATTAGAGACGCGAAATTGCTCCTTAATCGAGCACAAACAGCATTAATTGGTCAAGTCATTTTCGTATATGACGATATAGGCTAGTATACTATCTCCTCCTTGCAACGTGGATCCGGCCTTTCCTTTAGGCCGATTTTTGCTCGTTCCAGAGGCGAAGGGTTGCTTAAATATACAATACTCCTCTTGACAGGCGACGGCTTCATACGATCATAAAGTATACAATATATAAGTATTGCATACACAATAGTGAGCATGTGTGCGTTATAAAAAAACACTCCTAATCACCATCGCGGCACTAATCGGCTTCAATACACAAGCCGAGCCGCTTGATTTCTGGAATCATCGAATAGCCGATCATAGCAGCTATTACTATGAGTGGCTTCACCAATTCCGGTCAACTCATCCCATCCAACCAACTTGGTACTATCCAATGTCGCGTAGATTCGCGTGCAATGCGAACGTGTACCAATTCATTAGCGGCAGAGCGCTCCATGGAATCGAGCCACGCTATTGCTCCGTTGATACGTGAGTTTAAGCTCGCAAGCGTCTAATACTAGCCGGCATCGTTGCCCCAACTTTGCCGAAGCGATTCCCAGACTTTGATTCGCCAATTGAGCCGGATCCGAATTTCTGTTGCGTAGCTCTGTGCTGCATGTTGAGGTCGATTACCCAAGCTCTCGGCCGTCGGCCGTCTAGGCTTTCTATGCTCCGTCGCCAGTGAGCAGAAAAATGGCTTCGGCTTTCCAGCAAGTTTGTCAGAGCTAGCAAAGCACGGAACTCCTCCACCGTTTGAGGCACACGGCCTTCAATACGGCAACTTTCAATAGGCCGGTGCCAATGGCGCTTGGTTATTCTTGTCTTTAGACCGGCTCTCATTAATGAGTGCTAGGGCTAATAGCGTGGACGATCCGGGGTTCCTGGTCGCATCACTCATGGTCGCTCAATCTGCAGGGACAACAAATCGGCGCACGCGGCCACGCACGGGCTCGGCCTCCGTTACACAAAACTGGGACAACCCATAGTCGGCCAACAAAGAATTGAGCGCCTCTGTAACATAGAAATTTTTTGTCTTCGGATAGCACCGCCGAAACCCTCGCGGCTCATCTAAGCGCTCCGCTTGGTCTCTGTCAGCCATGCTCCTAGCGAGAAAAGCCAATCCTTCCGCGACTGGCCTTGGAATAACGATTTGGCAACAAACCCATCCAGGCTTGCGCCTTTTAGGCTCCCGCGGTGCGCGTTCACGGATTTCCGGGGTGCGGTAAATGTTCTTATCGATCTCTTCGGGCTTGAGCTTCGGTCGCTGCGCCCGGATCTCGTCTTGCTGTTTGCGGGTAAGGGGAAGTCCGATCAACTCCCGCGAGACCGAATTAAATGCACGCGTGTAACCCTGGGGCGTTTTCGCCCTCGATCGCTCAAATCTCTCAGCGCCAAATGGATCACTACTGGGGATCGGTCGAGCCTTAGCCGCGATCCCAGTCACTCCTGCCGGTTGCGCAGGTCTCGCCACCGTAAATCCTTGTAGACTCGCCGGTTTGTTGGCTGAAGACGATGCAGACGCGGACACGAGACGTGCTTTACCACGAAACTTGGTAGCCGCACAAGCTTCGAGCAGATTGGGCAATCGGAACAGCGAATACGGCAGCCGGAGCAAAAAAGGGCCGGACTCTCAACTCCTGGCATTTGTTAGCACTAACCCAGAATCAAAAAGAACCAAAGATGAAATAGCCATCGAGCCCGAAACGAGTTTTGAAAAACAGGATGTTGCATCTAGGCGGATAACTCCGCCGCAGAACATGCCATGAAAATTGCCTTTATATCCCCGCCGGTACCAGGACACCTCAATCCAATGACTACGCTAGCTCGAAAGCTTCAGTCGCGTAACCATGACGTAGTATTCATAAGTTGGCCGGACGGTGAGCCTTCCGTTCGCGCTGCTGACTTAACGTTTCTGTCCTGTGCCGTAAAGGAGATCGCAGCCGCCCCGCTCAAAGAACGCCCGCGCTGGCTAGAGCTCGAGGGAGAGGAAGCGCTCCGGGCTGCGCTACAGAATACTGCCGCCAGGACAGAAGCGATGTTGAATGCATTGCCTGCGACGCTCACTGCAGCCGGGGTAGATGCAGTCGTACTCGACACCGCTCTGGTCTACGCCGAGTTAGCGCCGATGAGCCTTAGTATGCCGTATATACACGTGTCAAACGCGCTGCATAAAGATTATTCCGGCTATACGCCAATCTGTTTCTATGACTGGCCTCACGAAACTACTCCTGCGGCTCTGGCCAGGAACCGGAAAGGGGTAGAGAGTTTCCTCGAAATGCTTGGGCCAACCATCGCGGTGGCACGGGCATATGCCAAGCGCGCCGGCCTCGATGTCGATTGGGACAACCCATCCGCCACAATCTCGAATCTGGCCTGGATCACCCAAACTCCCAGGGAGTTCGATTTCGAAAGTTCTCATTGGCCGAAGGAGTTCCACTACACCGGACCTTTCCACGATGGCGCCGGCCGCGTGGATGTCGATTTCCCGTGGGAGCGGCTGACCGGAGAGCCTCTCATCTATGCTTCGATGGGAACAATGTTGAACGGCCTAGCCGACGTGTTTCGCACGATTACTGCAGCGACCGCGAAACACAAAGGCGTCCAACTCGTGCTTGCCGTGGGCGATCAGCTCGATCCAGAACAGATCGGATCCCTCCCGAGCAACACCATCCTCGTCGAGCAGGCACCGCAATTGGAACTGCTGAAGCGCGCCTCGGTCTGCATCACCCATGCCGGATTGAACACCGTGCTGGAGTCTTTGGCTCAAGGCGTTCCTCAAGTTGCCATCCCGGTTACCGTTGATCAGCCCGGTGTCGCTGCCAGGATCGCTGAGAAGAAAACCGGACTGTTTGTGCCATTAAAAAAGCTGACCGTATCCCACCTTTCGCTTCTCCTTGATCAGGTGCTCAATGAGCCTATGTATCGCGATAACGCACGCTATTTCCAGAAAATTGCCGAAACCAGCGGACTCTCGGTCGCAGCTGATCTGATAGAAGAATCCCTAACCTCTAGCTGAATCATTATGAGGGTTGCATTTTTAACCGGCAGTGCACCGGGACACGGCTATCCGTTGACCACCCTGGCGCGCCGATTAAAGGGGCGCGGGCACGATGTTGTGTCGATTGGCTTCCCGAGCGCCGAGCCTCTTGTTCGGGCCGCGGAACTCCCATTCGTCCCGATTGGGGAGAAAGAATATCCAGCTGGTTCAGGTCGTGAGTTATTGAATCAGATGAGCAAGTTGCAAGGCCAGGAGGCTCTAGAGTTCACTCATCGCGCGCTGGCTGATGCACTCCAGGCAATCTTTGACAATCTTCCTCGAGCACTCCGCGAAACGGGCGTGGACGGGTTAGTGATCGACGGCGTCCTGATAGAACTCGGACTTGTTCCAATGCATCTGGGCATACCGTATGTTCATGTCTCCAACTCTCTTCACTACGATTTTTCCGGGCACACTCCGCTCTTTGCCTTTGATTGGCCGCATGAGACAACACCGGAAGCGTTTGCCCGAAACAAAGAAGGTGTTCGCAGCTTTTTGAAATTGTTAGAGCCGAACAGATTGATTGCACGCGCCTATGCAGAACGGGTCGGCCTGGATTTCGACTGCAATGATCCGCTCGCTGGTATTTCCAAGTTGGCCTGGCTAACCCAAACTCCCAAAGAGTTCGACTGAGGCACTTCGTGTGGTGTAGGCACCGGTCCTCGATGCCGAGATGATCTTCAGACGCTAAAAGACATGGGGGTCTATTTGATTCGGCTGTAACGTACGGGTTGCGAAACTGCTCGATGAGCCATTCTCAAAGAGTGCGCTAGGTTTCCTACGCATTGAAGCCATCGAAGGAGATGCGGTTAAATTGCAGACAGTATACTTTTCGGTGGCCCGCCTTCCTGGTCTGCTTAGTGTTCGTGGAGGGGAAAGACGCCGGCACCGCCTCGCTGTAGCATTTACGCGAATAGCTCAGTACCATGCGCAACACCCAGCTACGGCGTGTCTTGCCCCCAAATTGCTCAATCGGTGCTCCCCCGCCGAAAAAGAATGCCGGTCTGTGCCGACTTGTTGCCGAGCGGCATGCGTGAAAAGTGCTCGATCAAATCACGGAGCAAGGCGTCGGAGAGCCGCTCCTTGTTGGTCCAGTGAGCATCGCCGAAGATCCCGTAAAGTGTTTCCGGGTTAGCCTTCTCAATCCCACGCAGTGCCGTTTGCAGAACCGATCCGACATTAGTTGCTACGGCCCGCACATCGCGCCAATGACAATTCGCCGGGACCTGAAATCGAAAGTTCTGGGGGAATTGTGCATACTCCTCGTCGCCGCCCGATTCGTCGAGAGCTGCTTGATATTCCTCGTCGTGAACATCCGAGATGCGCTTGAAAAAGTTCAACAACGTGAGCGTCACACCATCCACACCTGCCGTTCAAGCCCGGCTCATTCAGATCCTAGACGACTTCCCAAACCAGTTTGCCCGTAACTTTCGCGAGCTTTCGCGATACCCTTAAAAAGCAGGATTTCGACAACCCATGGTACCGGAAATGATTGTTCTAGCAGCTGACGTGCTTTTGTGTGATCTGGTTCAGGAAGGTGAAGCCCTATGTCTAATCCAATTCTAGACTGGCTCGAAAAGCGTAAACTGCACCGGGAGTTACTGGCTCGGTGGGACGCCTTAGAGAAGCAAGCTCATGCCGGAATGGTGTTTTACGAATTGTCAGAGGGGCACCGTGAAGCCGTGACGGAAAAGCTCAAATCAGACATCGAACAGCTGAGGGACGATTTTGCTAAGGTCGGTATTAAACCGCCGGACGACATGGTAGAATTTTTCGAATTACTACGGGACGCGAAATAAAGCCACAGCGGCATCGGGAGATCAAGCTACGGAGAAACACATCCGAAAAGACGCACCAGGACCAAAAGCCGAACCCGTCGGAAGTTGGACCGGGTTGTAAATCCCACTATTTCGCAATTTCTTCCGCTCTTGCTCCGATACAGGAAATTCCGGAGTGAGCTTTGGAAATTGAGAGAACAAGCCTGCTTCAGGCTAATTGCGCGTTGCAATCTCAACGAGGCGCTGATCATTCCATGTTCCGTGAGCGAGCACATTCAACAGATAAGCATCGTTTGTAAGCGTCTTATTAACTACACCGCGGGCGGTGGCGGCAGTGTAGCTCCCAGTTCGACGTTGGAAGGACAACCTTCGCTATTGAGCCAATCATCAATTTCTTCCGTCGTTGGCTGTCGGTCCTGATTTTCCCAAGGAGAAAAAGGGCGAGTCGGCGTATTCATCTACTCGTACCCCGTTCTCCTTCGATTTTGACCGCTCGTTCCGGATCGAGGTAATAGGTGACCTGGCGTCTCCCGTTCTGACGTAGACCGTCGGGCAATCGGACGAACTGGCTACGCAACTATCTGCAACGATCATTGGCGTCGACCTGCTGCGTTACCTACAAGGCCGAATGCGATGCCCCTCCGTTCTGGGCGTGGTCACGGTCAAGGGCATTCGAGACGATCGTGCTCCTTGCTCACAATGGCCTCGCAAGCGAGGCAGCGCTCCAGGATCCCGGCTTCTCTTCCGCAACTCCTGCAACTCCTCGAACTCCTTTCTGTGCTAAGATCCCGCCGTGACTACCGCCGCAACGTTATCCGGCGCTTCCAGCACCAAGCTCGGGTTCTCATCCCAACGGCTTGAACGGCTTCATCGACAAATCGAATCGTTCGTGGAGGAGGGGAAACATGGTGGTATTAGTGTCCTCTTGCTCCGCCAAGGCCAAGTCGCGGATTCATTTGCGGTTGGATTTCGAGACCGGCAGGCAGGAACGCCGATGCAAGGTGATACCATTGTCCGGATTTATTCTCTGACGAAGATCATCACCAGTGCGGCTGCTCTCACTCTGATTGAAGAAGGGAAGCTAGGATTATCACATCCCATCAACGAGTACCTTCCCGAGTTCAATGACATGCGGATCTTTGTGGGTGGGAACGCCCAACGCCTCGAGTTAATTCCGGCGGAGGTGCCGATAAACGTCCACCATTTATTTACTCATACCTCCGGTTTCACCTATGGAGACAACGAGGAACCACTCGATGAATTCTATCAGACGGCCGGTCTGGGGAAGGCCGATTCATTGGCTGATCTCGTCCGCATGCTGGCGACTCTGCCGTTAAAACGCGAGCCTGGCGCCATGTACGAATACGGGTTCTCCACCGACATTTTGGCACGGCTTGTCGAGGTGGTTAGCGGCCAGCCGTTCGATCTCTTTCTTCAACAACGCATCTTGGAGCCTCTTGGGATGACGGATACCGGTTTTCGTGTCGACGCTGCCAAACTCAACCGCCTCGCCAAGGTTTATGAACATGGCACGAACGGGGAACTTCAACCTGTCAAACATTTCGAGTTCGAAGTGATCGAGGGACAAATGAAGTTTCCAATGGGCGGTTCCGGCCTGTTTTCAACCATCGAGGATTACAGCCGTTTCGCACAGATGCTGTGTAACGGGGGCGAATTAAACGGAGTCAGAGGTCTTAGTCGAAAGGCCTTTGAGCAAATGACGGTGGATCATCTTGGAGGCAAACCGGTGGTGAATCGGACTTATAGGGAAGGGTACGGTTTTGGACTCGGGGTTGCCGTTCGTATCAATGACGGGTTGGCAGGCACTTTGGGAACGCTTGGTTCGTTTGGCTGGAGCGGGAAAGCGACAACCCACTGTGTCATCGATCCGGCGGAAGAACTGGTGATGCTCGTTTTCACCCAGCACCTTCCATACGACGAACACGGCCTGTTTGAGCGGTTCACCAATCTCGTTTACCAGGCGCTGGTCTAAGTGACGCTCGTGCGCGTGCTACGCACCCAAGTAATCAGTAATCAGTAATGATCTTCCGAAACTGATTACTGATTACTCGGCTCAGCGGATCCGCAGCCAGCACGGGGACCAATTGACCCCGGACTGCATTTTCCCAGCACCAGCACGAGAATGTAGCCCACGCCGGTTGAGATGTCCGTTCCCGGCGTTGTCGGCGATCTCGGCGTTCCCGGCGTTTTCGGTTGTACGTCAATTTGCGTATTCCTACGGGATTCGGGCGTGGCTTAGGCTTTCTCAGGAGACTTCGCGCCTATGCTACCTTGCCTTGGGATCGTGCTTATTGTTGTTGCTGCAATTCTTGTTGCGATAGGGGGGCTCTATCTTCTATTGCGTATCGGACTTAGTCTGAACGGGAAACCGATGCGACTTGATCCGGGCGGCGCAGATCCGGCCGGCAACAGCAAAAGCTGGTACATCGAAGGCGTTTCCGCGGCCGGTGTGCCGATCTCTTGCTCGTTTGTGGAATTCGATGAACGGGGTGACTTTCTCGATTTTAGTCAGCACAAGATTGTCAGGCGCGACTGAAGCATTTTGCCAAAGCAGGTAACTTGCTCTTGGTCATCTATTGCCACGGATGGAAGAACAACTCGCAATCGGATAACGTTCCGGCGTTTAACTGTTTTCTGAGTAAGTTTGCCACCGCGATAAAGCCCTCCGCGTGCATGGCATTTATCTTGGGTGGCGGGGTAATGTTTTCCGTCCTTACGTGGACAAAACTGAAGTGGACGGCGCCTACTTACAAACGGTGCAGGAATTCCGCGGAGCCATTGTCGATGCTGTTTATCAGCGAACGAACTCGCCTCTTTGGTTCATTCCCGAGAACCTCAGTTATTGGAGCAGAAAGGGAGCGGGAGAGTTTAAAACGTCGGGACTACCTATCGCTCGCTCGATCTTTACCTATGCCGGCGCGGCAAAAGACTATGGTGGTCAGCCCGGGAATCGCGTCTGCGTTATCGGCCATTCATTTGGCGCGTTGTTGCTTGAACGGTCGCTTGGGCAAGCGGTGACAGGAGCTGTTACCTTGGAATGGTGGGACAAAGAGAGGGAGAGCCCTGCTCGCAGAGCGGTCCCGCCGAAACCAAAGGCGAAACTGCCGTTCGATTTCGTACTTTTGGTAAACTCTGCTACTCCCGCCATCTATGCGAAAGAGCTGCGCGATCCCGGTCCCCTTTGCGCCATTGGTACAGTTTTGCGCTTCCAAATATTTTATAAGAAACCGGGAGATCAAGTTTGCTTGGCGCCGTAAAACGGAAAGCCCCGGTAGCTAATAGAGAGAGCCGGTTGGCTTCGAACCGATCAGATGCGGCAACTCCTGCCTGGGGCATTCCGTTTCTTTGGGGGTTAGTAATAAAAGTATCACGACTGTTTTACAAGCAGCAGGAATCGGAGCCACTTTTTTATTGCTTAGCAGTAAGCATGCGCCGATGTCTGGTTCCCAATAATCGGCCTAATTGCCGTAATAAGCCCGCCGCGCGCCCCGCCGCTCGACCCGTCGCTGGTGGCCGTAGGTACCGGGCCAGCCGTTCCAGGTATCCCAACCTAGCGAAGGGTCCGCGTAGACCGTGCTCGTGGCCAGTTGTTCGGCGGCGAGATGCTGGGAGAGGCGGTAATTTACGAGGGCTTGGTACTGATCCGGCCCTCCGACGAAGGCCCGGTTATTCGCCGCGTCGGGAAAGACGTAGAAGGTGTGGCCGTTTTTCGTAATCTGGGCCAGCTGCCCGGGCGGAAGGGCTTGCAGCTTCTGCTGCTGAGCGGTCGTCTTCGGCGTGATGGTCTTAAAGCCCGCCGCGATCAGCATATTCTGCTCGTTCGCGGTGGGGGTGCTGCTGGCGCAGCCGAGGGCCAGGGCTAGAAGCGCCCAGGCGCTGATAAGGCTAAATCCGGTAAGTATGTGTTTCATTTGATTCGGATTTTTCCGGTCAGTTAGATGTCCGGTTTGGGTTGATTGGGGGATCCGGACGTTGTGATACGCCATTAATTTCTTAACTAAGTCTAACTAAATATTTAGGACAAGTTAAGCAAACCGAGGCGTTTTCACACGTAAAGTTTACCACTTGGCACTAACTTGATCAAGCCAACCCGGCGGCTCGCCGATTAGGCGTAGGAACAAAACCAGATTTTGTTTCCCTCTGAGTCCAGGAACCCTCCGACCCAGAACTTATCTTCATACAGTTTCACCGGATCAGATATCGTGACTGCTCGACCTTTTAGCCGTTTTTCGGTCTCTCTAGCGTCTTGTACTTGCAAGGTGATGCACGGATTTGGATCGTCGGTTGGCGGATGTTGGCGGATTACCAGCACCGAGTTACCGATTCGATAACCGACCTCGTCGGTTGCCTCACGGTCCTCTTCCAGTTGAAGAGTTTCGGAGTAGAAACGCTTGGCCCGAGCGACATCAGTCGCGGACAGTGCGATTACTTTAACTGATTGGAATCCAAAGGGGGAACTGCTCATTCTCAGTCAATGAAGCGATATCGATCATGAGGTGCCCTCGTGCGGTGATCGCCGGCTTTGTATCGCCGAGCCGGTAACGGTGAGAATGCTCGTGACGGCATGTTCCGTTCAACGGCCACTTCTTGCCGCAAGATTGTGAGCTCATCGGGATCGGTCATTAGGACCTTCATTTGGTGATTGCCGACGATCTATCTCAGCTTGGACGATTTGGTCTACCAAACGCGAAACAGTCATTTTTCGCTCACCAGGTTTTGGTTTTTCCCACCGGCTAACGGTGTTTTTAAGCCAGCGACTGACCGCCGGCGATAACCGCAATCCATGATAAACCGCTGGTGGCCCTTTTTTGCGTCCTGCATCGGGACGTGCCCCACCACGACCGTTTTTCTTTTTCTTCCTTGTTGGCATTTACGGAAATTATTGAAAACCGTTTCCCCAATCAATTGCATAGTTCCTCGCGATTATTGAAATCCGTTTCACAAATCAATTGCTTTTTGTTGATTTTGATTTACGTTTATTAAATCAAAAGCATGACATCGAATCGAATCAAAAAGCGGGGGTGTAGAACGCCGGCGCCGGGACGATACTCTCCGCCCAGAACTAACCAACCGCGCTGATCGCATCTGGCTGATCATGGAGCCGGGTTTGAAGAATTTCGTCCCATCGGAAATGGACCTACTCAGCGATTTTATCGTGGCCAAGCTCTGCGAATATCGACTGAACGTCGACCTGGAAACGATCCTAGCAGAGCAGGAACGCGCCCTGAAAGAACGAAGGAAAAAGTGACCTATTTACAATTGATCACTTCTCATCTCGAGAGAAACGGTGCTTCGGCCGAACTCATCACCGTCGTCGAGGATTATCTCGAGCGCGCACATCCGCACCAGGAGCCGCCGTGGAGCCAAGAATTTGACGAGATTTGTCAAAAGGCTGTCGCATTCGCAAACTCGAAAGCTGAGCGCCTACGCAAACACAAGAAGCGAGTTGCAGCCGCCAAAGCCAAGCCAGCTGAGCTGAATAGCCGTCATCGGCAATCGTTAGCCCAGGAGCGCCACGCCATTCGTCAGGCGCTGCGCCAACCCAACAGCGTTTCTGCACACCGTTCAATGCTCGCCCGGCTCGAAGAGCTGGAGAAACTGATCATCAATTCCAAGAGAAATCGATGATCAAAAAGCTGGCCATGATCAAGGAGCGAACAGCTTTTCTTACCCAACAATAACACCCCTCTAAAATGACACCGCGTTCTCGATTCGATGCCGATCCCGAGGCCGAAGCAACCATGGAGGCGCTTCGGAGACGATACCAACAGCCGCCACCCAGGAGCCACTTTGGATGGCTAGGGCTGCTCATTGCTGTCTTTCTGGGCTACCTGTTCGCCCACTTTAGCGACGGGAACCGCAGCGCCCCAGATCCGGTGGAACGCTACCGGCTGCCGGCGGCGATTGCCAGCCCGATGCCCAGTCCAACTCCGGTTGTGCGCGATTACGCGCCACGGGCCGAGCTGGTGCAGAACGATTTTGCGCCCCGGCCAGTGGGCGACGCATTTGGTGTGCAAATGCCCGATGGGCGCCACGTCCGCGCTACTGTGCGCTACGCTGTTGTTGGCCAGAACGATTTGCC